>Ga0315281_10002546_pt1 | contig 26985 bp, 28 predicted proteins | sample YL17G07_0_MG_FD_204540 | JGI IMG/M metagenome (GOLD analysis project Ga0315281, IMG submission 204540) | Sediment microbial communities from Yellowstone Lake, YNP, Wyoming, USA - YL17G07_0 | ecosystem: Environmental > Aquatic > Freshwater > Lake > Sediment | place: USA: Wyoming | collected...
GAAGTAGCTCTGCTAAGCAGGGCTACGAAAGCTGAAGTATAATTTTGCGATGGCTCCCCCGATTGGATTCGAACCAATGACCTACCGGTTAACAGCCGGTTGCTCTACCGCTGAGCTACAGGGGAACGTGGATGACAATACTACACACAATTTACGGATTCCTATTGCCTGTTCTGGCAATGACCTATCCCGCTAAGCGGGATTGCTCTACCGCTGAGCTACAGGGGACCGCATTTAGTGCCTAACCAATTTAATGGAGCTTGGTTATTTTTTCAAGTTATAAAATAAATCTAAATTCCTCCGGTTGGAGGAGTCACTTGCTTCTAGTTTGTTTCCTGCTATAATGCAGTAGATATTATTTAACCTAAAAATTATATGGCGACAAAAAGGAAACCAAGTGCTGCTTTCATGAAACCCATGAAAATCAGCCCTGTACTTGCAATGGTAGTCGGCGCAGGCCCAATGCCACGCACCGAAGTTGTAAAGGCGCTCTGGAAATACATCAAGAAGCACAACCTTCAGAATCCCAAGAATAAGAGAAATATAATGGCTGATGCCAATCTTAAGGCGGTCTTCGGTGGGAAAGGCGAGGTAAGCATGTTCGATATGACAAAACTCGTTTCAAAGCATCTTTCTTAATAGACGTTAAATAAAAAAACAGTCCTGAGCTAGTCGAAGGGCTGTTTTTTTGTGAATACTCAAATCCATCCCCTAGGGAATGGTAACAATGACATAGATGGGGACACCTTGGTAAAGGGTGGCTGAACATGGGATAGAGGCAGAGCCGCTACAGGTTCCTCCTGACCAAGTGGCGCCAGCGGGTAATGCTCCCGCAGAGGACGTAGCCGTGAAAGTTAGGGCGGTTGGGTAAGCACCATAATAGTACGCACAATTGGTCTGAAGGGCTGAGCCGGGGGTATTAACGCATTGTGATGAGGAGCTAGGTGTTGGGTTAACCGACGGTGTCATAGCTGTCGGATTGACTTTTACCTTGTAGGTATTAGCACCTTCTGTCCGATTGATCTGCACACCTACACCACAGGCTGTGACATTGGGTGCGTATTCAAAACAGGCGGTTGGCGTTGGAGCCGGCTTATTAACAAAAGTACAGGTGACGGTTTCATTTGCAGGCAGGGTAATCTGAGCCAAACTCATGGGGACATTCGTAGTAGTATCTTTCACGGGTCTGCCCAAATGATCGACACAGGAAATCGAACTGGTGGTGTATCCGGTGGTTCCAAGCTCATGTACCGTGTAGGCGCCTGCGGCTAAGTCGAAGGTTTTTTGGTTAGGAATGGTCGTAAAAGGAGTCACGACTCCGCCATCATCATCCAAAGTGAAGTCAGAACTAAAGTTGGTTTGGAAAACAAAGCTCTGATTACTATCTGGAACGGCATCCTTAATAATCACAAGATGCCCGCAATTGCTTTCAGCAAAGACACAGGGGTTTAAATCAATATGACCTACTTGCCCATTCGGACCCTGCAAACCTTCGCCCTCAAGGAACAAGGCGTCCAATGGACCCTCCAACGAGGTTGCTGTCGTAGGCAAAACCTTCTTTTTAGTGTTTGTGAAAGTGCAGGTGACGGTTTCAGATCCGGAAATATCAATGAAAGCATTACCGGCAGCAGTAGTCCAAGGCGGGCTAACCGTATATGAACCGCCCGATGCATCCACACAAGAAACAGTGGTGGTGTATCCGGGTACTGCAACTTCATCCAAAAGCCAATATGCATTAGATTGAACGTTATTATCCAGACTGAAGGTAGCTGTATTACTCAGGGTAGCATTGGTATTATCATCCAGCTGAAAAGCAGCGGGATAGCCGGTAGGAATAATGCCGCCAAAGCTGCCTAAATGGAAAGTGAAAGCAGTAGGATCGTTCGTAGGGATGACTTTTTTGATTATTTTCAGAGTCCCTTTGGTTTGAGTGTTTTCGAAATCCACAAAAGAACCATAGTCCGTTGAAGAAACCACCATATTAACCGTCGTAACCCCCGGCAAATTACCCATAAATGCGTTCGAAACTTCAAAGATATCAGTAGAATATCCAGGAACAGGCACCTCACTGACTGTGTAATTTCCCGGACTTACCGGAAAGACCAACCAGTGAGGAAGGCCGGACGGACTTGAAAGGGAGTCATCATCATCCAGAGTGAAGTTGAACGGAGAGCCATAAAAATTGGCGCTCAGGCTAAAAGCCTGATGATTTTCAGGATTAGTGTTTTCGTAAACTATAATGGGCACACAGTTGTGGTTTTGAATGCAGGATGATTGAGTGGTGGAAGGTGCAGGGGCATGCTGTGTCCTGTTTTTAAGAAATTGATAAATCGCCACGGCGACGTCGGCACGCGACAGTTTATCACCGGGGTTCAGGCGGTCGGGAATGCCATCATCATTAAAATCAGCAACGGCAACGCGCACACCGGGACAGCTCTCCACATCCTTGGGGAATAAATCATATTTTTGAACAATACCGGCATACTGAGCAAACCAGTCATCCGATTTTACATCGGTATAATTGTAAGGAAGATTTCTTTCGAGCTGAAAGGTAAGAGTCAGCATCTTTAAGAATTCAGCTTTGTTCACAGGATCAGCGGGCTTAAATGTGTGATCAGGGTAACCATTGATAACACCCAATTGAGCGGACTGCATAACATACCTTGTGTACCATTCATCTTTAATGACATCCGAAAAGTTAATCGTATCGCTGCCCTTCCAGTTTTCAATATTTCCAATACGAGAAAGGATCAGGAATTTAGCAGCCTGAGCTCGGTTCACCAGTTCACCATTTTTAAAGGTACCATCCGGAAAACCGTTAATCACACTGCGATGAGCGAGTTCAGCAGCAGCCTTTCCGCAAATATTATTGACGGTGGTGTCACTGAATTTATTATCCGACTGAACAAAGGCAGTCTTTACCTGATCTTCAAAACTGACCCGGGCTGAGGAATTTGGATTTTTTCCAATACCAGAACCCATTGCAGAACCCTGATTGGAATCCTTATCACCCGTTGCATTACCGGACATATCCCCTGTCGCATCTGTCGTATCTTCTGTATCACCCGTCGCATCACCGCCAGTCATTCCGCCATTGTCCTCCTCGACACAATTCCCTGCAGCATCCAACACATAACCATTTGGAACCGCCATTTGGTCGCCAGCGATGTTCACACATAAATCTTCTTCTTCGCCTGTTGCTCCGCCGGAGGTATCCTCCGCTTTAAAAGTGGCGATTGCACCAGCCCAGGCCCACGTGGGGGTGGTATAAGTTCCGTTTATCGTAGCCTGAACATTGGGAGTATCCGTTGAAAACAGGTACTTATCAGCAAAAACCGTATTAATACCGGGAGCCATGGCAGAAAGAATGGAAGCAATTTCACCCTGCTCCGTAAAACCATTGGTTTCACTCGAGAAATTTGTATTTCCACTAGCGGTTGTAATGCCAGCCACCGCCACTTCCGTGGAATAAGAAGTCAAAGAGGTCGTCCCTGAATTTCCGAGTACAGGGTTATTACTCATGGTGTTATTAGTCCACGCCGTCTGATCCAACGGACTGACTTTATCGGCCCCTGCATATTCGGCCAGGATTAAGGTAATGTCCGAAGTCACACTCAAAGTCCAGGTCGAAGCAGATTGACTGGGCGCATTCGGAATATAGTAAATCGCTGTCGAAATGCTTACATCGTCAGACCTCACAGCAAGTGTCCAGCCCAAGCCCGATGGCGGAGTGATATTGACCGATGACCCTCCTTTAAACCCGATTATCGCTACCAGAAGGTCGCCAGATGCAGTTGGATTACCCCAGCTCGCTGATACGGTATTAGTGCTGCCATCATTGGAACCCAAGTTTGTCTGAACGGGAACGATGGAAGCATGCGCCATTCCAAGGTTAAAAGTAACGCTTAAAATGAATACCAACGAAAGAAAATATTTTTTCATGGAATCTGCTGGTTATGTTTCCTACCACGCTACAGGCTGAGGAGGTAAATAGCAAATCCAGCCCGACCGTCTTTAATTCAAAAACCGCACTGGACGAAATTAAAGTTCTACTATAATCTACTGTCTCGTAAAATATGAGCAACGACAAAGGCACCATCATCAGTTTTGATACCGTAACATTCGGCTTTGTGCTGAATAAACCCTTATTGAATGAGGTAAATTTTTCCGTGAAGCGAGGTTCAAAGATGACCATCATGGGCCAAAACGGAGCTGGAAAGAGTACGATTTTGAAACTTATTGCCGGCCTGCATAAGCCGCATTCAGGAAAAATCAACCTGACACCAGGGCTTACGGTAGCGACCTCACAACAGGTCATTCCCCCTGCGGACCGTGAACTCACGCTCACGGATTTCTTTATGAAGTACTACGGTGAACACACTTACGACATCAGCCGACGGATAGATGAAGTATTGGAAGTGGTGAACTTTAAAGCTCCTCACGATAGAATCGTTAAATCTTTTTCAGGAGGGCAGCAGGCAAGATTACTATTAGCATCAGCCCTCATTGGAAATCCGGATTTATTGCTTCTGGATGAACCGACCAACAATCTGGATCAGGACGGAATCGATCATCTGACAGGATTTTTATTGTGCTACGAAAAGACCTGCATCGTGATTTCACATGATGCGGATTTTTTGAATTCTTTCACAGATGGAGTGTTGTACTTGGATGCCCACACTCAAAAAGTAGAGCAGTACGATGGAAATTACTTTGATGTGCAGGAGCAGATTGCTGCCAGAATCGAGAAAGAAAACATGTTGAATGCCCGTATGGCCAAAGAAGCCATCGCAAACAAAGAACAGGCAAATGTGTTCGCCCATAAGGGAGGTAAACTTCGTCTGGTTGCAAAAAAGATGAGAGAAAAAGCCGAAGAAATGGAAGCAGCACAAGTGGATGTGAGACGGGAAGATAAGACCATTCGCGAATTCAACATACCCATACAGGAGGATATGAAAGGGGAAATTTTCAACATCAGTTCCTTTTCCATGATCAGGGATCACAAGGCCGTGACTAAAAAATGCAGTATTTCCCTGAATAAAAAGGAACACCTTTTACTCACCGGTCCAAACGGTATTGGAAAAAGCACCCTACTGGAATCTTTGGCAAACGGTACGGCCAAAGGTGCGCATATAACTCCTGGAATTGACGTAGGATATTACCGTCAGGATTTTTCGACACTGAATTTCGAAGACACTGTCTACGATTCGCTTATTGATATTGCGAAAGATAAAGCCGAACAGCATGTCCGCAGCACTGCGGCAGGATTCCTGATCACCGGCCAGCTTATGCAAAGTAAAATCGGTAGCTTATCCGAAGGTCAGAAAGGTCTGGTAGCCTTTGCGCGCCTTGTTTTACAGGAACCAGGATTGCTAATTCTGGATGAACCGACCAATCACATAAATTTCCGCCATATACCCGTGATTGCGAAAGCACTCGATGAGTATGAGGGCGCTATGATACTGGTATCCCACGTGCCCGACTTCGTTTCACAAATCCGGATAGACCACATTCTGGATTTAGCAAAATAAGTAAATCACCTAAGAAGGGCCTTTTTGATATACAGTAAAATAAAAGAAATGAATAACATCAATAATCATGTATTACGTCTACATTCTAAAGTGCGCCGATAAAACTTTGTACACCGGCATTACGATTGATTTGAATCGCAGGACCAAAGAGCATAATCATTCTAAACTCGGAGCGAAATACACAAGAGCGCGCAGACCAATTACGTTAATTTACTCAAAAAAGTTTAGCAATCGATCGACCGCTTCAAAAGCAGAAAGTCGGATAAAGCAGCTATCCCGAAAAGATAAATTAGAATTAATAAAAAAAATGGGTGTATAGTAACACCATTAATATTAATTGATAGAACATGGCTAAAGGCAGCGACAAACCACGAAGGGAAAAAAAGAAACCCAAGAAAGACAAGAAAAAATAAATCGGATTGGTCGGAAAATCAGATGAAGCTATCTAGCGTAAATTTCTTGGAGGGATGTTCTTTTATGCTATAATGACGTCAAAATAAACATGGCCAAAAGAAACATTCACCACATTGATCGTTTGCTCCGCGTACTGCTGGCGGAAGGTTTTGCTCTATACGGATTTTTTCAGGCAGGTGTGAAGTTCGAGTACCTGTTTTATGGAATTGCTGTCCTGCTTGTCCTGAATGCCCTTATAGGGATCAGTGCCTTCTATTACCTCTTCGACATCAACACCCGTCAAAAATATGCCGATCACAAATGGATTGAAGGAATTCTGATTTATATCATCGTCTTTATCGGCTTAATCCCCCTTTATCAAAAAGGTGGATTTACCAGTGTTGAACACGATCTTATTGTCGCCACCATCGTCGGCTTTATCGCTCAGGGCATCGATGGTTCATTGGGTATGGCCTACGGCATCACATGTAACACCATGCTTATCAGCTTTGGAATACCCCCTATTGCCAGCAGTGCCAGTATTCACGCTTCCGAAATCATCACCTCGGGAGCGGAAAGTGTCGCCCATTTAAGAGCAGGCAACGTAGACAAAGGAATTCTGAAATATCTGATTTTTCCAGGCATGATAGGGGCTGGCATTGGAGCTTACCTTTTGACAAACATACCGGGAGAAAAAATAAAACCGTTCATCTCCGTGTATCTATTCATGATGGGGCTACTGCTGATTGAAAAAGCTTTCGAAAGAAAACCTTTGATCATTCGATCCTTTATTTTCTTTCGGGACAAATTAATGAAAGCCCGAGAGGAAAGATGGGGGCATAAGCTAATGCCCTTCGGCATGGCAGGCGGGATACTCGACTCTATCGGAGGCGGAGGCTGGGGCCCGCTTATTACATTAACTCTGTTTTTTAAGGGAGAAAATTTACGAAAAGCAATCGGCTCAGTAACGGTATCGGAATTCTTTGTCACCATCGCTAGCGCGTCAGCTCTTATGGCTTATTTAAAGCTAGAATACTGGCAAACCATCGTAGGATTAATCGTAGGCGGGCTTTTGGCGGTACCCCTAGGTCCCTATCTTACGAAGAAACTGCCATACAAAACCCTGATGCTCATGGTGGGAATTTTAGTCGTTGGCCTAAGTCTCAGAAATCTTTACAGCTTCTTCTGGGCACAAATATAAGTTATAATGTCCACGTTTAACGACTAATAAATAAAATATGGAACCCATGGAAAAGCCTCAACTTAAAACCTCACCCAAAGATGTTTTTTTGAATCTTCTGATGATGGCTATGCTCTACATCAGCGTTATAAGCCTTATATCTCTCTGCTTCGCCTACATCAACACCATGTTTCCCGATCCCCTGAACTACTACCGGGCTTATGTACTCGAAACCATTAGGTTCCATAGCTCAATGGTGGTTGTGGCTTTCCCATTGCTCATTATTTTGTCTCGATTGATTCAGAAGGATGTTAAAATGAAGCCTGAAAAACACGAGTTAAAATTTGCAAAATGGCTCATTTATCTGACTCTCTTTTTAGCAGCTTTAGCTTTGGTGATCGACCTTATTCAGCTCGTGAATACATTTTACAGCGGAGAACTCACCTCTGCATTTCTATTAAAAGTCCTTTCGGTACTTGTCGTGGCAGGAGCCGTGTTCGGATACTACCTGTGGGATGTTCAAAACAAGTCACTTGAATCGAATGTGCCGAAAAAAGTGGCCTACGCTTCATCTGCATTTGTCCTAGTCATGCTGATTCTTGGATTTGTCGTTGCAGGATCGCCCGCCGAACAGAGAAAGGTAAGAATGGACGAAGCAAGGGTAACCGATTTGCAGATGCTTCAAGGCGAAATTGTAAACTACTGGCAGTTCAAACGGGAACTTCCAACCGAAATAACACAAGTGGAAGACGATATCCGGGGTTACAAAGTTCCTAAAGATCCTGAAACCGATGCTGCCTACGAATACACCATGATTGCACCTCTTAAGTTCAAGCTGTGTGCGACCTTTGACTTAAAGAACAATGACGAACCAGGTGCAAAGTTTGACCCTTACGCTTATGGCTCTGAAAGCTGGCTCCATGAAGCCGGTCAGACCTGTTTCGAAAGAACCATCGATCCGGATCTTTATCCGGTAAATCCCGTTAAATAGCTTTTCCAAAAAATAGTGCCACTAAATGACGATCACAAGAGGGGTTAAGCCTCGTTCTGTATCGTCATTTGTGCTATCATCAGGCACCTTATATTTGCCCTCATATGTTTTCAAAAAAAACTCTGCATCGGGAAACGGCGCGCCTGTACAAACGGCTAAGTAAAGTCCATTGGACGGAATCGGATTGTGCCCTGATTGCTCCGCTGACTCTGGAAATCAATGAACTGAAAAAAGAGAAGAACGCCATTGTTCTGGCGCACTCTTATCAGACGCCCGACATCATGTACGGTGTCGCGGATTTTTTGGGTGACTCTTACGCCCTGAGCATAAAAGCCAAAGAAACCAAGGCGGACATCATCGTGTTTTGTTCCGTTCATTTTATGGCGGAAACCGCGAAAATTCTGAATCCTGAAAAAGAAGTTGTTGTGCCGGATATCGCAGGCTGTTCTCTAGCAGAATCCATCACGGCAGATGACGTTAAAAAACTAAGAACGGAGCATCCGAATGCAGGTGTGGTTTGCTACATAAACACCACCGCGGAGGTAAAGGCAGAAGTAGATGCCGTTTGCACTTCATCCAACGCTCTCAAGATCATCAATAATATGCCTCAGGAAGAAATCATTTTTATTCCCGATGAGTTCATGGCCAAAAATCTGCAGCCATTTACCAATAAGAGATTGATCGGATGGAAGGGGCGATGCATCGTTCACGAAGAATTCACTCCTGAAAAAATTAAAGAAATACGAACTGAGTACCCAAGAGCCAAAATTCTGGCTCATTCCGAATGCAGTCCGTCGGTAGTGAATGAAGTAGACATGATGGGTTCCACCCAGCAGATGATGGACTATGTAGAAAGTTCAAATGCGGAAGAATTCATGCTGGTGACCGAATGCGGACTGGGCGACCGCGTCGCTGCAGAATTCAAAGATAAGAAAATTGTAGGCAGCTGTGCCATGTGTCCTTACATGAAAAAAATCATGCTGAAGGATATTCTAACGGCGCTTAAATCCCCCGCCCCGCATCAAATAGTTGAGCTTCCTGAAAAAGTCATGCAGGGAGCAAAAAAGGCACTGGATAAAATGATCGAACTGACCGAAGCTAACCCGAAATCACAGCCGAACCTAAGCATACATCTCCTGAATAAAATACGGCAAACTGCCCCGCAGCCACACCGTGAACCTTCTCACCAAGGGTAACGGCACTACCCTGAATGGTGCATGAATGGTCTCTTTCACCATGTCTGATTTTAACTCGTAATTGGTCATTGGAAATTGGAAATTGGTCATTAATCAAGTGTAAATCGGAAATAGCAAATTCTTCAGAGTACACTTGATCGGGTTCATATCCGTTCGCTAGGTAAATTAGATTCTTTTCAATATCTTTTTTAACGACAAACCAAGGTCCACCGCTCAAGCCAAGCCCCTGACGCTGACCGATGGTATAAAACCAGAATCCATCATGCTCCCCCACTTTTTTACCCGTCGAATAATCAATAAAATCGCCTTCCTGAACATCCAGATGGTGGCGGAGGAATTCTTTAAAAGGAATTTTTCCTAAAAAACAGATCCCCTGACTATCCTTCCTATCCTGATTGGGTAGTTCGAATTTTTTGGCAAGCGCCCTCACTTCAGTCTTTTTGTATTTTCCAATGGGAAACAAAGCGCGTGCCAGCTGAGCTTGAGAAAGCTGTGCCAAAAAGTAAGTCTGATCTTTAATGGGATCGGGGGCTCTTTTTAAAATGAATCCCTTATCCGTTTCTTCAACCTGCGCATAATGTCCGGTAGCGACTTTTTCAAAAGAAGAATCAATTTTTGCATAAAACTGGCCAAACTTGATCTGCTGATTGCAGAGGATATCCGGATTCGGTGTTCTGCCAGCCTTCGCTTCCGATACGGTATATTCAACCACCCGCTTCCAATATTCTTCCTGCATGGGAACAATCTGAAGAGGTACGTTCAGCGCCTCACAAATCTGACGGACATAGGCAAGATCCTCTTCCCAAGGGCAATCCCCCAAATAGGAAAGTTCATCTTCCAGCCATATTTTCAGATAGAAGGCTGTCACATCGTGTCCTTCGTCCTTTAATAGCCGAAGAGCCACAGAGCTGTCGACACCGCCGGAAACTAAAACAGCAATTTTCATGGAGCTATCGGCTAAGTTGGAAACGATAGATAGCACGACCCACTATCTGATCCTCACGGGCGTAAAAAAGTGTGTCAGACATCATTTTAAAGCCGGTTTTTTCAATGATACCCAAGGCATGATCCAGAAAGTGATTCTTTTTATCGGAACCTCTGAAAAAAGGCATAGCAATAACGACAGGACCCTTAAAAGCAATCGATTTCAGTGCAGAAAAGAACTCGACATAAAGCTGATTTAGCTCGGCCGAAACGCTGTCCAGTCGTTCACGGTTTAGAGGTCCTTCCTGCGGGGGTCCAAGATATCCTTCACAGGCAATGGCGTCGAATTTTTTGCCACTCAGAGGTTGAGTGGCATCATGCAGGAAAAGCTCCACCTTCGATTTAAAGCTAAATTCACGCTGAAGCCAGTCAACATTAAGAACGGCACCATTTAAATGCTTTTCCGAAATATCCGAACCCATCATGTCATGCCCCATAAGGAGACCTTCCATAACAAGCACTCCGCCTCCGCAAAATGGGTCCCATATCCGCCCTTTGGAGCCTGTAAGATTGATCATCATCTGGGCCAATTTGGGGGGCATCATACCCATTTTCATATCCCTGAAAGGCTTGTAATAGTCGCGCTTGCTGTAATGATCAATATCCTGAGTAGCAACGAGTTTGGCCAGATAATAAACATCCTCCACCTTGCAAACCAGAATTTCGTCCCCCTTCAACCCCTTACGCTGAGCCACGGAAAGGTTGGTAAAATCCTGATTGGCAAAACGGCTATTAATCCCCTGCCCCTTAAGGTTCTGCTTAATATCAGAAAGCAACCCCCGAAGATTTTTTTCAGGCCAACCATAAATACTGACTGCATAGTTAAGTTTGCCATCTTTATAGTCCGATAACAGGGCTTCAACGATATCAGAGACGAGCTTCTCGCGATCCGTTTTTTTTAAAACAACGCCTGCCTTTACAAGGCCGCCAACCTGATTCATTTCATTTTGGTCGAATACTATCGGGAGCTCAGCAATAGCACCCAAATCGCCATCTTCCAGAAATTTAATTTGCGGGTATCTTGCGGATAACTCAGCAAGAGATAGGACCCCTTCACGGCCGAAAATGAATGCGTATATTGACATAAATTACAATACGTGATACAGTACATCACTTGCCCCACCCGACAATACCCATTGCCAGGCATTTTATGAAATTATTCAGGAGCAAGTATAGGATTAATTCTGCACGATTACCATACTGGGATTATTCTTCAGATGGATGGTATTTTATCACCATTTGCGCAAAAAACCGTAAATGTGTTTTTGGTGAAATCCGAAACGGGATTATGGGATTGAATGAATTGGGGGTGGTTGCATATAAATGTTGGGAAGAAATGCCAAAACATTTTCCGAATGCGTTGTTGGACGAATTTGTAATCATGCCGAACCATGTTCATGGAATTATTGTAATTGAAAATCCGTCCAACCCCGTGTTGACACGCCATGGGGTATTAACAAATATATCAACCCCAGTAGAGACGCGCCATGGCGCGTCTCTACCCAATGCCGATACATTCGGACCCCTAAAAACAAAATCCATTCCATCAATCATTAACCATTACAAGGGCTCGGTTAAACGAACCGCCAACAAAATAGGGTTTTACGATTTCGCATGGCAACCCTCGTATTACGACCACATCATTGAGTCCGAAGAATCCCTGAACCGCATTCGGGGATACATTCGGTTCAATCCGGAAAAATGGGAAATCGATCGAAATAACCCCACAAATCTATGAAAAAGATTGATATAATAAACATCACCTTCGCCCTAGTCCTGACAATTACAATCGGATTCACCGTGGGTTACGCCATTGGCACATACAATGCTAAGGTTAGCTCTTTTCCTGATATCCTGAGAATCGCGGACATAAATCCAGGAGTTGCAACCCTTCAGATGCTGGAAGTGCGGAATGGTGAGATGATTGGGAAAGTGACAGGACGCGGTGCACGACTAGCTTATTCGGAAGATGAAGTGCTGGAATTACAGAAGGGGGCATATTTCAAAATCCCAATCGAAAAAGTCAGCCTGGCATCATATTATCAGGCCGAGACGATACCCGATGAAGCCAGCTTCATAGCCAGCTCACAGGGAAAGTACTACTATCACGTACTGGATAAGAAGGCTCTAAGCATAACCCCCGAAAACCGGCTGTATTTCAGAACATCCTGGGAAGCCGAAGCCGCAGGCTACAAAAATGCCCAATAATTTAAATTTTCCATTTCAAATGATGAATGCTATAATTATCGGGCAAAATAAAAAATAAAAATTATGATCAGTCTGCACACAGGATCTCTCAACAAATATGGCTTAAATCGCATCTTTCAACTGGCGAAAGAGGCGGGCTTTGATGGTATTGAAATTGCTGTTGATAAAAACAACTTCGACACGCAAAACGCGGAATACATTGAATCACTGTCATCGGAATACAAATTATCGATTGTGGCGCTTTCAACCCCCAGCAATGCCACAGAAAACACTGTAGAACATGTAATAGAGATGGCCACGTATTTAAAATGCCCCGTCGTAGTGGTGTCACCCCCAAAAATTCTGGATTTTAAATTCACCAACTGGCTCAAGAAACAGACACCTTCCCTGCGAAAGAAGAAACACATTCAGATTGCCCTTATAAATGCTGCAGGAAAGACCTTATTTGGCTTTCTTCCTGCTAACGCCATGAATGATATGACGGATCTCAAAAAATTCGGAATGGTCGCTCTTGACTGTTCTTCCACGGTGTCTAAAAAGTGGGATCTGATGAGAAGCTATGAACATTTAAAGGATTTGATCGTGCACGTCCACCTGTCCAATGTTTATCATCATAAGGATTATTCTCTGCCAATCGAAGGTCGTGGCATTTTACCTCTCGAGAGCTTTCTGAAGAAGCTCAAATCAAACGGTTACAAGGGGGCAATTAGCTTAAGAGTCCGCGGTTCCGAGCTAATGGCAGGTGATGATGAAAAGGTTGTAGAGAATTTAAAAAAGGTGAAAGAGTTCATCGAAGAATACTTCCGAAGCTGATTCCAAGGTCTTGTTCTGCGCGCGGAAATGGCTAAAGAGTTTGACTTTTGGAACAAAAGTATATAGCCTGTCTAGGCATTTTAATTTGTATTGTATGCTCAGCAAGAGTAATAAACGAAAGCGCCACAAACAACACGGATTCCAGTCTCGAATGGCTACGAAAAATGGATCAAAAGTAATAAAGAGCCGCAGAAGCAAGGGCCGAAAACGTCTGAGCGCGTAGCATTTATGCTGAATAAGACCAATCGCATTTCGAACAGACAGCTTATCTCCAAGCTGTTGGCTAAAGGAAAGGTTTATCACAGCAACCTATTTACGGTTAAATATCTGCCCTCAGAAACATCTGCGTCGCAATTTGCCATAACCGTAAGTAAGAAAATATCCGGAAATGCAGTGGATCGTAATCTGATTCGAAGGAGAATAAGTGAAGGAATCAGAATCAATCTGAAACTGATAAAGAAAGCCATTGTGGCCGTAATCATTGCAAAAGCGGGCACCATGGAGTGCGACTATCAGAATATTGAAGAAACCCTTATAAAGTTCTTTAACCAGCTGGAACCCAATGTCCAATAACCTCCTGAAACCATTGCTGTTCGTACTGGGCTTCCTTCTGATTCTTCAGATATTCAGTGGAAATAAGGCATCCGGACCGAAGGATGATTTCATGCTTTCGGGAAAATCGAAGGTTACCATTGGGAAAGACGTGACAATCGGAATTCAGAACAACACGACCTCCGATATTTCGCTACCTGCCAACTGCCCTAAAAATCCTCTCACGGTTGAGATTTTCCGAAACGGGGAGTGGATCACAAAAGAGGCAACGACAGAAGCAGAATGCACTCCTGAAAGCCAACTTGTACTAAGTGCAGGAAAGACCCTTTCGGTAAGTTATCACAAATGGAACTGGCAGCTTTTTGATGAAGAAGGCCGATACAGGATTTCTATGAAGGTGACTTTGGACGACAAAGAGAAGGAGTACTACCATGAGCTGGATATCAGTAAACCGGGATTTCTCTGGTCCTTATGGAATGAAACTTTCCACAAACCCATTCTCAATACTCTGATTTACCTCGTTTCCGTTATTCCGCATAAAAATTTAGGATGGGGAATCATTTTACTAACTCTGCTTATAAAAATTCTTCTGCTTGGCCCCAACCACAAGGCACTAAAAGCGCAACGGCAAATGCAGCAGGTGCAGCCTCAGCTGGATGCGCTCAAGCTGAAGTACAAGGACCAACCTCAGAAGCTGGCTGAAGAAACCATGCAGATATGGAAAAAGTATAAGGTCAGTCCGATGAATTCGTGCCTTCCGATGCTCATTCAGTTTCCGGTTCTTATTGCTCTATTTTATGTCGTAAAAGACGGATTGGGCTCAATCAATCCCGCCTTTCTATACACCCGGTTCGCAAGTTTTGATCTGACTGCGATTGACCCAACTTTCCTTGGCTTGATTGATTTGACCAAGGCCAACCCGATTGTCCTGCCTATCATCATCGGATCACTGCAGTTTGCACAGATGAAGTTATCCTTAGGTAAGGTAAAAAATCAGCCATCAGATAGCCCGATGGCGGGAATGAGTAAAATGATGATTTATTTCATGCCCCTTATGATTGCCGTCTTTACAGCGAGTGTACCAGCTGCGGTTGGTCTATATTGGGGTACTTCAACCCTTTTTGGGATCGGTCAGCAGCTCGTGGTGAATAAAATGCGGGATTGATTTGCGGATTAAAAAAATACTAGGTAAACTTATCTCGTTTTAAGCCATATTAATGGAACTTTTAATTAAAGAAACACTGGAGAAGCTACTGGACGTAATGAAAGTTTCTCATTCCGGTGTTACCATTGAAAAAGAAGGCAAGGATAACTACTATGCTCAAATCCAGACCGCACAATCCAGCCTCCTAATCGGATGGCATGGTGAAACCATTGCCGCCCTTCAGCATATTTTAAAGTGCCTTTTGTGGAAACAGGGCGTGGAAAGTGCAACTCAAGTCATTGTGGATGTGGATGGCTACAAAAAACGCCAGGAGGAGAGCATTATTCGCTTAGCGGAAAGAAAGGCTGAACACGCCATTGAAACTCAGAAGGAAGTAATCCTACCGCCGATGAACCCCTATTTCCGCAGGAAGATACATCTTCATCTGTCCACCTCACCTAAATACAAGAACGCTGTCATAACAGAAAGCGTAGGCGAAAATCAGGACAGAGCCATCAAGATCATACCAAAATAGGCTGAAATTTCTGATTTCGGATTTTAGATTTCAGATTCGATGGAGTTTTTTAAATTCGTGGAACTCAAAGCCAAATACAAAATGCCACATACCAAATAGGAATCACAAATCAGAAATCTCAAATCTGAAATAATTTTCACCATTTAAGTCGCATAAGCGCATCTTCAGCGGCTTTTTGCTCTGCAATCTGCTTACTTCCGCCACTCCCCTTTCCCACAATTTTATCGCCAATATAAGCCCCCATAGTGAAAATTTTATCATGATCAGGGCCTTCTTCCTTTTCAAGATTATAAACAGGGGTTACACCCACTTTGTCCTGGGCCACCTCCTGCAATTTAGATTTGGAATCGATATACGAACCGGAGGCGAGGATTTCTTTCAACGATACCAGAAGGAATCGTGCAATGAAGTCCTGAACCGCTTTGTATCCAAGCTCCAGATAAATCACGCCGACCACGGCTTCAAAGGTATTGGCTAAAAGATAGTCCTTCTCTCTGCCCCCGGATTTCTCTTCACCGCGGCTAAGCTGTAGAAAATCACCCAAATGAAGCTGCTGAGAAACTTTTGCAATCATTTCCCCTTTAACGAGGGCAGACCTCCAGTTGGTAAGTTCCCCTTCCGGATTTGGATAATTCAGATAAAGGTACTCGGTAACGACCAGCTCCAAAACAGCATCACCTAAAAATTCCAGCCTTTCATTGCTCTCCATCTTTCGCCCCTTGTGTTCATTCAGAAAAGATCGATGAACAAAAGCTTTTTTGAGAAGCTCATAGTCTTTGAACTTAACACCGATTTCTTTCTCTAAATTCTCGTATTCCATAGTCGTATATTATCATTTTGTTTTACGTTTGGGTGGAAAAACGGATTTATCGTGGGCAATCGCGTTCAGAACCCCATTCACAAACTTACCGCTGCTTTCATCGCCATAAGTCTTAGCCATTTCGATGGCCTCGTCAATGGCCACATTCACGGGAACGTCTTTTTCGGGGTCAAGGAGCTCGCAGACGCCTAAAACTAAAATAGCCCGTTCCACAGGATCCATTCTGTCAAAAGGCCATTCAGGGGCATGAGCTCGGACGAGTTCACGGATTCTGGCAAAGTTTTTATCAATTTTTCTGGCAAGGTTATTAGCAAAAGCTGCATCTTCAATTTTTTCACCGTACTCACCCAAGTTATAAGTAAGGATCTCAAAAAAATCCCCCCCTCGTGCTTCGTGTTCAAAGAAGCTTTGCATAACGATCACACGGGATAGATGTCTCCAACTTGCCATAATGTTAATTTTTCAGTTCAGCTAATAGCTAATCGCTATTAAGCCTTAACCTTGGTGATCTTCTTCACTTCCTTACCTTTATCAATAACCGATTTGCCCTTGTAAAAACCACACACCTCACAAGCCGAATGAGACAGTTTCGCTTCACCGCATTTTGGACATTTTTGTACGTTGGTCAGGGCAACAAGACGCTTTCGGGTCTTGTTCTGAAAAGTCTTATAACGTCGTGAGCTTTGTGAATGAGCTTGTTGCTTTTTGGGAGTAGGTTTCTTAGACATATAGATTAGCGAATTCCGCTTATTTCAATTAAAAAGGATAAAGCCTGAACACTTTATACCACTTTTTACATCAATGCAAACCTTTTTTAGGTTCTACTTGCCACTTATCGAGAGTTAATAGTAAAATAAGCACAATAAAAACAAAAACCTGTGCTGAGCGCAGTCGAAGTATGAAAAAAAACCTATCAAAAATTGCTTGGTTAACGGCCTGTATTTCGCTCGTCCTTTTTGCTGGAATCAAACAAACGTACGCCCAGGGCTATTTAGGGGGCGAATGGAACAAGTTTTTAGGGGGTGTCAGTACATTTGCAGACTCGGGAGGCAAAACAGGTGAGGAATTAGCCATAAATTTCATCCGGAACGGAATTGCCGTCGTTCGATTTGTAGTAGGAGCTATAGCCATTATTATGGGAATTCTCTACGGCATGTCTCTGGTTTTTGCCCGAGGGCAGGAAGAGACGATAACCAAACAGAAAAAGAATTTTCTGGGTGTCCTTCTAGGGTTTCTCATCCTGATTATTTCAGAGAACGTCGCCAGCATATTTAACCCCGAAACTGCAACCGCTCAGCGAATCATCGATTTCAATGCAGCCCGTGATCAGCTAAGAAGCATTGTGGATTATCTGAAATGGCTACTTGGATCGGTTGCCGTCCTTTCCACCACGATAAGCGGTATCAGCTTGGTTACAGCTGCGGGAGAAGAAGAAGCGGTGACCAAACAAAAAAAGAATTTGACGTGGAGCTTAATAGGGATGCTCGTTATTCTGCTTGCCAACAATATTGTGAATGCCATTTATGTCATCAAAACGCCATCGGAGGTCGTTGCAGGGCAAGCTACAAGTACCATCTCGGAGATTTCCAGCATCATTAAGCTGATACTTGTATTTCTAGGCCCCGTCGCCATTGCCTTCACGATTTATGCAGGCTTTTATTATCTGACCGCTTTCGATGACGAAGATCGGACGACGAAGGCAAAAGGCATGATTGTGGGAGGGGTCACAGGAATCATCATCATTTATTCTGCCGTAGCAATCGTAAATACCCTCACTTCAGTTAACCTTGCTCCGCCCGACACCACTGCTTACTTATTAGGTCACATTCTTTCATGAAATCCGTCATTCTGAAATCAACCGTTTTATGGCTTATGGCCGTGTTTATGTCCATCAGTCTTACACCCATCGCCCTAGGAATTGGCTCACCTTTAGATGATATTAAAGCTAAACTGGAAAGCCAGGGAATCAATGTTATTGATTACAGCAATCCCAGTCAAAATCCATGGGGATCCCTCCCAGAATTATGGATTGGCGTTCTTAAATCGCTTGGTAGCTCTAGTTTGATGGATTTCGCGGAAGACATGAAACAAGACTTCAAAGATTTACAATCCTTACGGTTAGAACGCGACCAAATCGAAGCCGAAAAGGCGCGAACCCGTGCGGGAAAAGCACGAGATGTGCTTGATGAAAATCTTCAGCTTAAGATAGCCGAAATTCAGGAAAATGAGGATAAAATTCAAAACCAGATTGCCGATAAGCTCAGTGCAGATTCTCTGAATCTGAGTAGTGCCGATATAACCAATGGGGAAAATCTGCTGATGAACGAAATTGATTTTCTTTTAAACACAATCGATTGGGGAGGCCTCCCCAGTTCCATTATCTCAAGACTTATAAGCGGTGATAGCAAATCCAACAACCTGAATGAACTGGCAAACTATTTACAAACAAAAAGTGGTACCGGCACCTCGCAAGACGCATTGGTAAAAATGGGGTTCAGTCTCGACGAAGCCAAAGTGATTGCGGACGAGGTCAACGCACTCCGCTTCCGCGGTGAGAGGCAGCTCAATCAGGTGGCCAGAACCATAGCAATAACACTCCGCAACCTGATAGGAGGTCTTGCCGTGCTCTGGATAGTAATAAGTGGTATCCGAATGGTCTTAGACCAGGGAGACGAAACGGTCATTGAGGAACAGAAAAGAAGTATCTTCTGGGCACTGATAGGCTTGATTTCAATTATTCTTATGGAAAGAGCTGTCGACCTTCTTTATGGGGCCCCTGGAATTCAGAGGGTTGCTCTGGGGGAAGGTACTGAGGCGTTTAGCAACGAAGTTTACGGACTCGTTCATTTTATCGAAGCACTGATGGGCACCATCGCCATATTCATGATCGTCATAAGTGGCATTCGTACCATCGTGGCTCAGGGTGAGCCGGATGAAATCGGCAAACAGCGTCATGCGGTTCTGTACATAATCGCAGGTTTACTTCTGACAGCTCTTGATGAAGTGGTTGTAAAAAATTTCTTCATCGTTCCCACCCAAAAGCAATACGACCAGATAAGCCAGTCTAATGTTGTGGCCGTTATTGATACGCTGGCTAATGTAACTGAATTTATCCTGGGCTTTGTCGGAATCATTGCCCTCGGAGCACTAATTTACGGTGCTGGTATGATGGTGATGAACTACGGCGATGAAGAGATGGCACAAAAAGGAAAAACCATCATCAAGAATGCGGTCATAGGTATCATCATCATTCTGAGTGCCTACACCATAGTGGCCACCTTGATTGCTTTCAGGTAATTAAAAGTTAAAAATTACGCGTTATTAGTTTATAATACTAAGGCAATGCTTTTTATTAATTTGATTTTATTTCACTCCTCATGGCTTTGCCAGAACGGCATGTGTCATAATGGGGTATATCGTAACTTTTAACTAACAGATGTCGGGAAACAGTTTTGGAAATGTATTCAGAATCACCTCTTGGGGCGAATCCCATGGCCCTGCTATTGGTGTGGTTATTGACGGCTGTCCGCCAGGGCTTAAGATTAATGAAAAACTGATTCAGAAGGACCTGGATAGAAGAAGGCCGGGGCAAAGTGAAATAGTGAGCCCCAGAAAAGAGGGAGATAAGGTTGAAATCCTGTCCGGTGTTTTTCAGAATAAAACAACAGGCACCCCTATAAGTCTGGTAATACGGAATGCAGACCAGAAAAGCAGTGACTATTCATTGCTTGCGGACAAATACCGACCTTCCCATGCCGACTTCGTTTACGATGCGAAATACGGATTCCGTGACCATCGTGGGGGTGGCCGAGCGAGTGCCCGCGAAACCATTGCACGGGTTGCATCCGGTGCTATAGCTAAAACAATCCTTACGGGAAGAAAAACGGAAATTATTGCCTATATCAAACAGATTCATCATATAAAAGCCGTTGTGAATCCGGATAAAGTAATGGCAAAAACAATTGAAAGCAGTCTGGTACGGTGTCCCGATTCCAAAGCCTCAGAAAAAATGATTGCTGCTATTAAAAAGGCACAGTCCGATGGAGATTCACTTGGAGGAATGGTGGAATGTGTTATCCGAAACGTGCCGTTAGGGCTCGGAAGCCCGGTTGTTGATAAATTGGATGCACGGCTTGCTCAGGCCATGTTATCGATTCCTGCCGTAAAAGGGTTTGAAGTGGGAACAGGATTTGATGCCGTATTAATGAAAGGCAGTGAGCACAACGACCCGATTCTAAAAAGAGGTGGCAAAGTAGTCACAAGCTCAAATCATTCAGGGGGAATCGTCGGGGGAATTTCAAATGGCATGAACATCGTTTTTAGGGTAGCATTCAAGCCAACGGCCACCATTTTTAAGAAGCAGAAGACCATCACAAACCGCGGAAAGGAGGCAACTCTGCAGATGTCGGGAAGACACGACCCCTGCGTCGTTCCACGAGCCGTCCCCATTGTGGAAGCCATGGCAGCCTTGGTCCTGGCAGACGAATATCTTATCCATAAAACCCTTAAATAATCATGAAAAAGCTAATTACCCTATCTTTTTTATCTCTCATTGTTCTGACAGCTTGCTCCAAAGGTGAATTCGACGCATGCGGGAATTTTGATAATGGAAATGAAGGCTCAGCCTACTCGGTTTGCCTCTTCAAGGATGAATGTTTTGTAAAGGAATCAACAGGTGAAAAACGGGTGTATGACCTCGAAGGAACTCAAGTTGGCAACGGTAACGGAGCAACGGAATACACCGTCTGTAAGCCGACGACAGAAGAATTCTTCAATGAAATAATTAATAAATAATAATTAACCCCTAATCCTATGAAAGGTAATTTTTTAACCCATTTCGATTGGTCTCTAAAATCAATCGCAAAAGCTTTGGGCTTGCTCGTGTTCGGTGTTATAGCTCTTGGACTGATTGCTTCCTTATTTAGCTTCTCCATGAGAACCCTCGGAGGAATCAGCTTTTTACAGAATATGATGCCGGGTTCCAACTACGCAATGGATGGAGGGTATGTGAGTGAATCCCCGATGTACGGGAAAATGGAAAGCGGATCGGCCATGATGGGTGATTCTTTTGCAAGAGGGGGATTTTATCCGCCAACACCGGTTCCTACTTATGCCACAGGAACGGATGCTGAAAACTACGAACTTCAGGAATACAGCGGTAACATCGAAACAGGAAGCTTAGATAGAACCTGTGACCGCATTGCAGCACTTAAAGAAAAGGATTATGTCATTTTTGACAACGCCAACCGAAGCGACAGTTCATGCAACTTTAGCTTTAAGGTAGCCAAAGCAAATACAGATGAAATCCTGAATCTGATAAAAGAGCTGGATCCGAAATTCTTTTCAGACAATGTCAGCACCATCAAAGCAACTGTTGAGGGTATGGACAATGAACTTGAGCTACAGACGAACAAGCTGAAGACTCTGAAATCCAGAATGGAGAATCAGATCAATGAGTACGACGCCATTTTCGAAGTTGCTAAACGTATTAACGATGTGGAATCCATGACCAACATTATCATCAACAAGCAGAACTATATCACTCAGATTGAGAATGAGATGTCGTATATTCAGGAAAACATCACTCGGCTCACTACAGGCAAAACAGGAGAACTGGACCGACTCGATTACACCTTCTTTAATATTACGGTCAGCGAAGTCCTGCTTCTTGACTGGGATAATATCAAGGACAGCTGGAAGGCTTCGGTACAGAACCTTGTTCTAAAATTCAATAGCGCTGTTCAGGGAATTTCACTCCAGCTTATTGGATTCCTGATTGTACTGGTTCAGACCGTACTTTATCTATTCATCACCGTATTCGTTGTGAAATACGTATGGATAGCAGTGAAGCGCATATGGAAAGGAAAGAAATAAGGGAGACAAAACTAAAAAAGGCCCCAAGGGAAACTGAGGGGCTTTTTTAGTAAATGGTTTTATTTAGTTTCAGTACACTTTATCTGAAGCGGCCAGCTTTCCAAGGTCAGACATTCCCCTGAATCACATTTACAGACATCAGTGCTTACGCAATGAGCCCCTGCACCGGGATCCCAATCGGTCGTTGCACATTCCTGACCCTCCGGACACTGAACTGTTTCAGTTCCGATAATCCCACAGGGTACAACTTCAGCGACAGGCTGTTCAGTCCTCTCCCCTTTGCAGCCGCATCCGGTTTTATCAAAAAAGGCGGTCATGCCATCATCACAGAAAAATCGGATAACTTCACATCCTTGGGTACTTTGGCTCACATATTCCCGATTTTCCTTTTCACCCTTGTAAACGCTGGTCGACTGGCAGGCAGAAAGGAAAAGAAACGCGGAAAGAATTAGTATAAGTTTTTTCATAATATAAAAAGTTAAGACATCGCTGATTCTAATCAAATCAAAAATATAAGGCAAATCCACTCAGATCTGAATACTTGACCTTTAAAAAAATAACCTATACCATAGGTCATGGTCATATAATTATAGATTTATGAAGAACGAATCTAAATCCAAGATCCTGGCACAGCTCAACCGAGCCGAAGGAATGCTGAAAAAGGTTATCCAGATGGTCGAAGATGATAAATACTGCATCGAAGTTCTTCAGCAGAGCTTAGCCGTTATCGGTTTTACAAAATCCGCCAATAAGCTCCTTCTGGAAAATCACCTCAACTGCTGTTTTAAAACAGGAATGGCGAAAAGCGGGCCAAAAAAACAAACGGAATTGATAAACGAAGTGATGCAGATTGTCAGCAAGGTTTAAGAATTAATGAATCCAATCCTTTATGAATAAACCGCAAACATTTAAAATTAAGGGCATGCATTGTGCTTCATGCGCAGGCATTATTGAAAAGACCTTCAAAAAGTTAAGCGGTGTAAATTCTGCGGAAGTGAACTATGGAACTGAAACGGCGAAGGTTTCTTTTGATGCTGAAAAAATCACGCCCCATCACATGTCAGAGAAAATCGAACCGCTCGGCTACTCTCTTGTCATTCCCACAGCGGAGGAAATGGGTATGTCAGCGGACGAACACGCGTCGCATCTGGGGCTAAATCAATCGAAGAAAGAAAAACTCGCTGAACTCGGAGACATGAAGAATAAAATCATGATTTCCATTCCTCTTACCGTATTCAGCATTTTTGTAATGGGGTGGGACATTTTGGCAGAGTTTAAATACATTGCCGAGCCAAATGATGTTCTGAAGGAATTTTTTCATCACCTTCTGCCATTGATGGCAACCTACATGCTGTTTGTGGTCGGAAAGCCTTATTTATTGGGCTTCTATCGCTTTTTAAGATATGGAAAGGCCAACATGGACACGCTCATCGGCATCGGCACGACAGCAGCATACATTTATAGTTTTATTGTAACCGCTTTCGAAGAATCAAATCTGCGATTGTATATAGATGTCGAACACACCTATTACGACGTAACCATCGTGGTAATCGCCTTCATTGCCCTCGGTAAATACCTTGAAGCCCGTTCCAAGCTGAAAACTGGAGATGCCATTGAAAAACTGCTCAACCTACAGGCAAAAACGGCACTTGTTGTCCGGAACGGAAAGGAGCAGGAGGTGCCCATAAATCAGGTAATCCATGGGGATCTTTTAATTGTAAAACCAGGCGGAAAAATTCCGGTCGACGGAGTCATTACAGAGGGCGCCTCCTTTATAGACGAAGCTATGATCACGGGCGAACCTATGCCAGTGGGGAAAAAAGCGGGTGACAACGTTGTTGCAGGAACCCTGAACACCAACAGCACTTTTACTTTCAAAGCCACCAAAGTTGGATCCGAGACTCTGCTGGCACATATCATTAAAATGGTGGAAGAAGCTCAGGGAAGCAAGGCGCCCATTCAGGCACTAGCCGATAAAATATCCGGTATTTTTGTGCCGATTGTATTGGTCATTGCCTTTGTTTCGCTAGGGCTATGGCTTCTGGTAGGTACCTCTTATCTGGGATTTTCTCAGGCGCTTTCCTATGGCCTCACGGCCTTCGTAGGCATTCTTGTCATCGCCTGCCCGTGTGCGCTTGGCCTAGCAACCCCTACCGCCATCATTGTAGGAGTGGGTAAAGGAGCTAAAGAAGGCATCCTCATCAAAGATGCAGCCACTCTGGAAAAACTGCACAAAGTCGATACAGTTGTTGTAGACAAGACCGGAACACTCACTAAAGGAAAACCTGAACTCGTGAGTATAAAAAACCACTCAAAATTAAAAGATGAGGAAGTCATAGCTATCCTGTCATCTCTGGAAGAAAAATCCGAACACCCCATTGCACACGCTGTGACCAAATATGCGCACGAAAAAGGCATCCAAAAAAAAGCTGTAAAGGAATTTGAAATAATCAAAGGAAAAGGACTTAAAGGAAAAATAAATAAAACGGAATACTTTGTAGGAAATCAAAAACTCGTGTCTGATCTAAATTTGAAATTTGATACGAAGGGCATTGAAAAACAGACACAGGAGGGAAAAACACCTCTGATTCTAATGACAAAGAAGGAAGTGTTGTTGGTCGCCATGGTCGCAGATGCCATTAAGAAAGAAGCTGTGGAAGCCGTAAAAAATCTTCACAAGATGGGCATTAAAGTCGTGATGCTCACAGGGGATGATAGGAATACAGCGCTTGCCATAGCCAAAGAAGTTGGCATCGATGATGTCGTTGCCGAAGTGCTGCCTGCTGACAAGCTTAAAAAAATAAAATCACTTCAGGCTCAGGGTCACACTGTGGCAATGGCGGGAGATGGCGTCAACGATGCTCCGGCGCTAGCACAAGCCGAGGTAGGGATTGCAATGGGAACAGGAACGGATGTAGCCATTGAAACGGCTGGTATCACTCTTCTGAACGGCGATATATCCAAACTTGTAAAAGCCTTCCGCTTATCAAAATTCACAATGCGTGGAATCAGGCAGAATCTTTTCTGGGCTTTTATATACAACCTTGCCGGCATTCCGCTTGCAGCTGGAGTGCTGTACCCGTTTTTTGGATGGACGATTTCTCCGATTTTTGCAGGCTTCGCAATGGCCTTTTCCAGCGTATCTGTGGTATCAAATTCCCTAAGACTTAAATCAAAGAAACTATGAAAAAATATACCCTTCATGTTCTGGGAACACACTGCAGTGCATGTAAAATGATGATTGAAGAAACGCTGATTGAATCTAAAAAAGTTTCAGGTGCTGAAGTAAATTTAAAAAAGGAAACAGTAGTGATTGAAGGGAGTTTTGGAAGTCCAAAGGAATTAATAGATAAATTGAATCCCCTTTTAGCACCGCATAAATACCGCCTGACATTGGAAAAAGAGGTGAAGGAAAACGATTACACATCTCTGATGACAGCTCTTCCTATCGGCCTCTCTGTTCTGGCGCTATTTTTCCTGCTGCAAAAATCCGGCCTGATAAACTTTGGTTTTGAAGGTGGATTAACCCCATGGACAGCCTTACTGATTGGCCTCATTGCTTCGGTCTCCACCTGTCTTGCCGTCGTCGGAGGTCTGATTCTTTCTCTATCCGCCGAAATTTCACAGGATGTATCGAATTTCAGACCTTTCACGTTCTTTCACAGCGGCAGGCTAATCGGTTTTATGGTTTTAGGCGGCATTTTAGGGGCCCTGGGGAGTGCTATAGAGATAAACTACACAGCAACCTCCGTTCTTGGCCTTATTGCAGCACTAGTTATGATCATTTTGGGTATCAATCTTATCGACACATTCGGTTTTGCAAAGAAATTTCAGTTAGCGCTGCCAAAGAGCATCTTTGTAAAAGTGATTAAGATTGAAAAGGGATTTTTCGCCCCCTTTCTGATTGGTGCAGGAACATTTTTTCTGCCCTGCGGTTTCACACAATCCATGCAGATAGCAGCCTTAGCAAGTGGAAAATGGCTGGAAGGAGGCATGATTATGACCATGTTCGCTCTGGGAACCTTGCCTATGCTGGTTTTAATCTCCTTCAGCTCTTATAAATTTGCGCACTCAAAATACGCCTCGGTCTTTTTCAAGTCTGCCGGTATTATCGTGTTTGGCTTAGGATTTTTCGCCTTCCTGACAGGTCTTGCAGGATTGGGAATCATTAAACCTTTATTTAATATTTAAGAAAATATGAAAAAAAATATCGTCATAGCAGTTTTAGTGAGCATCGGTTTGATCTGGATCCTGACTTATAATTCGGGTGAAAAGAATGTGCCACAGAACGGACCAAGTGTCGTACGTGAAGAAAACGGGGTTCAGTACATTCATATCATGGCTCGCGCAGGCTACACCCCAAATCAAATTCAGGCTAAGGCAAACATGCCCACCGTACTGGAAGTGGAAACCAAAGGTACTTACGATTGCTCTTCATCTATCAACATACCCCAAATCGGCTATCGGAATGGGCTCCCTCCTACGGGTGTAACAGAGATTGAAATACCCGTAGACATGACAAAAGACACACTGAACATTCTATGTGCCATGGGCATGTATCGGGCAACAATAGACTTCACTAAGTGAGAGGTACGCCTTAAAAATCAGCGCTTAGAACGTGAAAGAACAGCCCTGAGCACCAACAATCCCAACCCGATACCACCAATAATCAGAATATGATCCGCTCCGGAAGCCCAATGCATGAGAACACCCTTAATATCATGAATCTCGGGTCCGGGATGGGCAAAGGCCGTCTGAGGAAAA
>Ga0315281_10002547_pt1 | contig 26982 bp, 32 predicted proteins | sample YL17G07_0_MG_FD_204540 | JGI IMG/M metagenome (GOLD analysis project Ga0315281, IMG submission 204540) | Sediment microbial communities from Yellowstone Lake, YNP, Wyoming, USA - YL17G07_0 | ecosystem: Environmental > Aquatic > Freshwater > Lake > Sediment | place: USA: Wyoming | collected...
GGAAGAGGTATATATAAGTTTATCCAAGGAATACCTTACACTAAAATTGTTCTACGTATAGGGGATTCAACATTTACAGTTGATGGATTTTCACACACTTTGGATTCCCCTCCTGTGATTATTAATAGCAGAACCCTGCTTCCTATAAGAGCAGTTATCGAAGCAATTGGAGGAATTGTGCAGTGGAACGATTCTGAACGGAAAGTTACAATAATTTTAGACAACAATACAATCGAACTTTGGATAGGTAAAAATACCGCAAATGTAAATGGAATTAATCAGTTTATTGACCCAACAAATACAAAAGTAGCTCCTATGCTAATAAATGGCAGAACTATGCTTCCTCTACGCTTTATTGCCGAAAATCTTGGATGCGATGTGCAGTGGGATGGGAAAACTCAAACAATAGCGATTATTTACCATCATTAACGAGAGAGTGCTGGAAATTTAGGGAACAAAATATTATAGGAGGCATTTATGAACAGAAAACTTTCAAGTTTGATTTTTCTAATTATTATCATTATGTTTTCGTTCCCGTGGGTAATGGTTTCCTGTGGAGGACAGCCTTTAACCACTGCCACAGGGTTTCAAGCTCTTAGCGGTAATTATGTTGGCAATTACAGTAATATGATGGGGCAATATAGTTCAGAAATACCGAAATCCTCTCCAAACTTTTGGCTTATTCTTGCTATAATAGTTGCAGTAATTGGAGTTATAACAGGCCTTACTAATGGTGATAAAATCATTGACAGGACACTTGTATGGTTATCATCAATTGAATCCGCTCTTCTCACAATCTTTCCGCTGCACTTACTCGGTATGATCCAAAGCAGTTTAAAATCTTCAGGTTCTTCTGATGAATTTGGAATGGGAATGGAATCAATGATTAAAATTAGTTTCAGGCCTGCTTTCTTCATTGCGCTTTTTCTTTCGATTGGTTGTATCTTTTTGAATGCATATTTCTTAAAAAGTTCCTATGGACAAAGTAGTTCTGAGGTAAGCTCAGAAACTCTTACTAAACCAGAGGGCATAAATTCATCAGACTACGTATTCTGCCCAAATTGCGGGGCAAAAAATCTTAAGGGCAATAAATTCTGTAGCAGTTGTGGAGCAAAGTTACCTTAAATAATAGGATAAGGAGGAGCTAATATGGCAGATATTTTTAATGATTTTTCAAAGAATGTTTCAAAGACATTGAGAACTGTTCAAGCAAAGTCTCAAACTATCGTAGAATCGGTTAAAATCAAAAAAGAAATTTCAGGTTTTGAATCTAAACTTAATTTGTTGCTCTTGGAACTTGGCCGAATGTTTTATATTTCTTCCAAGAAAGATGAACTTTCTGAAGAAAAAATGGAAGATCTTAAAGGGAAATGCCTTGAGATATCTAAACTCGAAGATAAAATTTTAGAGCTCAAAAAGGAATTGGAAAACCTTGAACTTAAAGAAAAGGAAAAGATATACGGCAAAGTTGCTATTGGTAAATGTCCAAATTGTGGGGGTGTTATTTACGAGGGCGATAAGTTTTGTGGCAGCTGTGGTGCACCCGTAAACATAGAGGTGCCTCAGAAAAGCATCGATAAAATTATTTGCCCAAACTGTGGCAAGGAAGTCCCTGCAGGCAGTAAGTTCTGTCCTGAGTGCGGTTTTCCTTTTAAATCTGGAAATAAGTAAAATTTAATTAAGGAGGAGGTGGATATATGCATTGTCCCAGCTGTGGAGCAGAAGTAAGAGAAGATGCTCAGTTTTGCCCAAATTGCGGTGCAAAACTGTCAGGAGTAAAAGTGAATAACCAATTACCTTCAAGTGGTACCAGTTTATTTTTAGACATTGCTGTTTTGATTACTGCTGGTGTATCATTCATATTTTCAATTATTATTCTTATAGGCACTTTAGTGGTTAATGGTAGAATGAATTCTTTTATTAACTCGATAATCAGTCAAATAAGTTCTTTGGGTGCCAATATTTACGATCCAACTTTTAACCAGGTAGTTCAGTATGTGAGAAATGCAGTTTCAGGCATCGGTAGGTTTATAACTTTTACTGGAATTCTAATATTCCTACTTCTTGTTTTAATAAGTTTGATAGCATTTGCTGTAGTATCAATTAATAAAAAGGTTAGCAAATTGAGCGAATATAAAGACCAATAGATATTTTAAAATAAATTTAAAGGAGGTGAATAATGTTCTGCCCTAACTGTGGCAAGCAAATCCCGGATGGGTCCAAGTTCTGCCCATACTGCGGAGCAGCAGTAGAAGGTGGTTTAATAAAAAGTCAAAATAAATCTCCGAGAAAGGCATCTAAAATTATTGTTCCAATAGTCCTTATTATTGTTTTGCTATTTTCAGCATTTGCCTATGTTAAGTTCATAAAACCAAATATTGGCTCTAATAGTCAAAAAGAAACTATTGCAACGCTTATTCCCTATAGAAAAGGTGATAAATGGGGATTCTGCGATAGGGATAAGAAGATCATAATCCCTGCTGTTTATGATGATGCGTGGGATTTCCAGAACGGCCTTGCAAGTGTTGAAGTGAACAACAATTGGGGTTATATCGACACAAAAGGCACTATGGTAATCCCTGCTGTGTATGATTATACAGAGGGTTTCTCTGAAGGCTTTGCATATGTTGCAGTGAACGGCAAGTGGGGCTTTATTGATACAAAAGGCACTATGGTAATTCCTGCTGTGTATGATCTTGCAGGAAGTTTCTCCGAAGGCCTTGCAAGTGTTGAAGTGAACAACAAGTGGGGTTATATCGACACAAAAGGCACTCAATACTGGGAAGATTGAAAGGCTGTTGTAATGAAACAATAGTTATTGACAAACTGTAAAGGAGGTGGTGTTTTATGTTCTGCCCAAACTGCGGTAAGCAAATTCCGGATGGGTCCAAGTTCTGCCCATACTGCGGAGAAAAGATAGAAACAGTTGAAAATATTCCTGAAAAAAGAAGTGCAGTTAGAAAGAAAAACTCTCTCTTGATTTTAATTCCCATAATAGTGGTAGTTATAGCTGCAGGAATATTTCTTTACATTAAGTTATCCCAAATGAACGATTATGCAAGGAGAGAAAGAGTTAAATTTGATTTCAACAGTATTGCTGTTGCCCTTACTGTTTATAAGACTGATTGGGGCGTCTATCCAATAGTTCCTAACGGAGAAGAGTTTGGCAAGCCTACCGATAAACCAATAATTACTTCTGCGATTTGTAAAGAACTGACAGGTACGGATGCCACGCTCAATCGGCCTGGCAACACTACACTTGCTGGTGAAAATGGAGGAATTGAGTACTTAAAAACACAAACTCTCCAGGCAATGTATAATCCATTCATACCAAGTAAAGGGTATCATTATGCTACCGATAGCTCAGGAACTGCATGGATTCTTTGGGTAGAAATTGATGACAAGGATTCAATATATAGAACAGATAAAAACTCTGAACTTATGCAATGTGCAACTTCCGAGATACCAAAACCAAATCAAAGTTCAACTAATAATCCTGTAAAGTCAATGTCTTCTAACACCTTAATTGGTAAGTGGCAAGCGTTCTCAATTTATGACTGGACTGGCTGGCGAGACATATCAGAAGCTAACGCTATATATGAGTTCTCTAATAGTGGTACTTTTAGCTATTCGTCAGTAGATGGTTCAGGATCGGGTTCTTATAAGATTATCGATAAGAATCATGTGCAGCTGACAGAGAGCAGCAATACTGCTGGCGATGTTGTAGAATTCTCAATTTCAGGAGATGAACTCACACTTGGGTTAGACCCTACAGATCCCAAATATGTCATGAAGTTGAGAAGAACAGAAAATAGTCCCATCAGTGGCTCGAACTCTGATGCTGCTGAGCGAGCACGTAAATCACGGGTGGCCGGTGATTTCACATCGCTTGCAACTGCTTTAGAAGCTTTCAAAGTTGATTGGGGGCACTATACGATAGTTCCTAACGGAGAAGAGTTTGGAAAACCTGCTGATAATCCAATAATTACTTCTGCGATTTGTAAAGAACTGACAGGTACGGATGCCACGCTCAATCGGCCTGGCAACACTACACTTACTGGTGAGGATGGAGGAATTGAGTACTTAAAGACACAAACTCTCCAGGCAATGTATAATCCATTCATACCAAGTAAAGGGTATCATTATGCTACTGGTAGTGCAGGGACTACTTGGATTCTTTGGGTAGAAATTGATGACAAGGATTCACTATATAGAACAAATAAAATTTCTGAACTTATGCAATGTGCAACTTCCGAGATACCAAAACCAAATCAAAGCGCCGAGAAGGGTACTAAGGTGGAAGCAATAAAAGCAGTTGACATCAATGGAAATGCAGTTGATTTATCCAAATTAAAGAACTTCAAATTATTTATACTTGGCATCAACCCTGGTTGCAAAGCATGTGTTGAAAGCATACAGCAACTTGGTACAGAAATTGCAAAATACGACACAAGCAATATAAAGTTTATTGTCCTCTCTTTCAGTTCTGAACCAAATGATGCTCAAAAACTTCTTTTACTGCTTCCAGAGGGAGCAATTGGAATACTGGATACAGACAGAAACCTTGCATCTGCACTAAAAGTTAACTCTTCGCCATACATTGCACTTGTCAATAGAGGCCTTACACTATTTTATAGAGGCCCCGGCGAGCTCACTAAAGAAACTCTGGATAATATTAAGACATTTCTTCTCGAATGATTACGATTCACTTTATTAAGCCTTTCGATTTGCTTAATTAATCGTGTAAAAGTAGACACTTGCGAAGGCGATGGTATAATTGGCAATTAAAGAAAATATTATCTATATAAAGGAGGCATATAATGTTCTGCCCTAACTGTGGCAAGCAAATCCCGGATGGGTCAAAGTTCTGCCCATACTGTGGAGCAAAGATAACAACAATTGAAGAACAGAAACCTTTAAAAAAAGAGAAAAGAAAAATAAGGTTGAGCATTATCCTTATTCCCATTATTGCAGTAGTTGTAGTATCTTCTGTTCTTATCTACTTTAATTTCTTTCCCAGAGTGAATCCAGAGAAGTCGACAAATTATGAGAATAAAGGTTTAACAACCCTTGGTGAAATAGTTAGCCAAAACCAGATAACTGACAAAAAGAAACTTGAAGGAGCCCAGAACAATTTCAAAACTGCGGTTAAACTGAACCCTGATAATGTCTCTGCAAGAAAGAACCTTGTATATACATATCTTATCTCAGATAACCTCACTGATGCGCAAAAAGAGGTAGAGGAAATACTCACCAAAAACCCTGATGACGAATTTGCCCTTAAGATGAAAGAACTTCTGAGCGAGGAAACACCATGAAAAGGAAAATAATAGGAACAACAATAAAAAGGATATTAGTAATATTCGTTGTAATTGTTATATCTTTTTCTATTCTACCTCTACACTCTTCTTTCTCTCAAAATATAGAATTAACAAAAGGATGGAGCTTCTCTAATGAATACCAGAAAGCACCAGTAACCCTTAAAGGTATCACATACTATGCTTATGAAATAGAAAAGACTGAAAACAACACCCGAACAGTAGGATGGCTTATCGTTGACAGCAACAACAAAACAGTATCCGACAAATCTACCTATGAGAAGCTGGCCCTTGCTGCCACGGTGACGAAATGGATCCAGAAGCTCAATGAACTTAAGAGAATGGAAGATGAAGAGAAGATATTGAGTGATATCAAATGGAGACTTGATTTATATGAGACGGAAACTCCCATTCTTAAAAGCTTGTTATCTTCTATAGATACAATAAAGTCTAATAAAACTCTATCTAAGGAAGTAGTTGAAGATTATATTATTTCACAGATTCCCTTCTCTCCGGTAACTGAAACGGCGCTAAGTGATAACTTTTTGAACGACTTTTCTATGTTTGTTACAAATAATATCAATGCAGTTCTTGCAAGTTCAGGTGAACTAACAAATTTATCTGAATTTCAAAAGGCTTCTCTTGTTGGAAAGATTTTTGGTGTAATGAAAATTGCATTGAGGAAAGGGGCATATGTAATTTTTAAGAAAGGTTTTGATCAATTTAAACAAGCTCTCAGCATAATTAAATCTCATAAAGACCCCTGGTCTTATGAAGATGCCTCTGCTTTCTTAAGTAACTATGAACAGGGAGAAGCAATGGCAGTTGCATATGGTTCCTGGTATTTGAGGCTTATTCCTTCTTCTGTATGGGAAGGCCTATGGGACAATGTATTCAAGCTGGAACTTTCTAACTTGGTAAGCAAACCGGAAGATTTCAGCGATAGCTTTGTAAAATGGTTTCCTGAGACAGTTAAAACAGGATACCCTGAAATCTTCGGATATAACGAGATCATTGATGACATCAAATCAATATCGACAGGGTTTACACTGTATAAATGGTTCTATGATACATCTATAAAAGACTCTATGGCAAGTAAGACATATAGTGCAATTACTGTAAACCTTACTGGCACCCTTTCAATAACCTCGACACCTTCAGGAGCCAAGGTATACATAAATGGTAGTTATAAAGGGTTGACACCAATGACGAAAATAATGAATACTGGAAACTACACAATAGAATTAACAAAAGATGGTTATTCAAATTACAAGACTAATGTAAATGTCACACAAAATAAGGTTAGCCAAATTAAGCTGACTCTTACTGCGATTCCAAAGAAGTCCATACTTCATGTTTACACGAATCCTATTGAGGCATCTATCTATATAAATGGAAAGTATATTGGAAAATCTCCACTTTACTTTTATCAAATAAATGTAGGAACTTATAATGTTCTTATTAAAAAGGATGGTTATGTTGACTATCTTGGAGAAGTAAAAATAATCGCCAATAAAGAAAACATAATGAACATTGTGCTTACCCCAAAGCCATGACCATAATTTGTGTTATGTTATGAAGCAAATAATATTAAGGCAGTCTTGGTTTGAAAAAGATTGGGTGGAAAAACACAAAGAATAATTAAACTAGTTAAAGTTTTAAGATAGGGAGGTGTATGATGAAGAAATTTTTAGCACTTTTAACAGTGCTTTGCCTTTTGCAAATGTTTCAGCCAGTTACTATCTCAAGTTCCCAAACCGTTCGATCAAGAGTAGCCACCGGTGAATATATGATTCCCAATGTTAACTCAATTGATTTAATTGAGGGAATTGGTGGAAAAAGCGTTGATATCCTATCTAACAATGTAACTTCAATGATTCAGGATGCTACTAAAGACATCAAAAGCAAAGATGTAACTAATGCATTCAAACAATTTATTGGAAGTACAACCATATCACAATCTGGAGGTTCATTCTGGGCAAAAACATTTGGTGGAAGCAACGACGATGGTGCTCACTCTATTCAGCAAACAACAGATGGCGGATACATTGTTTATGGTGTAACTAATTCTTTCGGTGCAGGTGATTTTGACTTGCTTATTATCAAACTTGACTCAAGTGGAAATGTCACCTGGGCAAAAACATTTGGTGGTATAAATGAAGAAAGGAGTTGGTATCAAATAAGGAATACTAATGATGGCGGATACATTGTTTCTGGATGGACCAAATCTTTTGGTGCAGGCTATAGTGACATTTTAATTATTAAATTGAACTCTTCCGGTAATATCCAATGGGCAAAAACATATGGTGGAAAAAGCAATGATAATATATGGGATATAATAAATACTTCCGACGGAGGGTACATTTTAGGTGCTGAAACTTATTCTTTCGGTGCAGGTGATGAGGACTTGCTTATTATCAAACTTGACTCAAGTGGAAATACCACCTGGGCAAAAACATATGGTGGAACTCAATATGAAGCAGGTTCTTATGTATATCAAATATCTGATGGAGGTTATATTGTTTCTGGAAGGACAAAATCTTTTGGTGCAGGAGGTGAGGATGTTTTTATTCTTAAGTTGAACTCTTCCGGTAATATTCAATGGGCAAAAACATTTGGAGGCACTAGCGATGACGGAGGGGATAGCATTCTAAAAACCTCAGATGGAGGTTTTATTGTAATAGGATGGACTTATTCTTTTGGTGCAGGAGGTGAGGACTCGCTTATTATTAAACTTGACTCAAACGGAAACCTTTCGTGGGCAAAAACTTATGGTGGAAGTAGCGATGAAGAATGCTGGGAATCTATCTCTCAAACCTCAGATGGTGGTTTTGTTGTAGCAGGGTACACTGACTCTTTTGGTGCAGGAGGTGAGGACTCGCTTATTATTAAACTTAATTCCAGCGGGAGTGTCACCTGGGCAAAAACATTTGGTGGAAGTGGCAATGATTTTGCTACCTCTATCTATCAAATCTCGGATGGAGGTTATATTGTAGCAGGACAGACTTTCTCTTTTGGCGCAGAAGGTGTGGATTTCCTTGTTCTAAAACTTGATTCAAGCGGTAATATCCCAGGTAGCAGTTGTGACTTCTTAAAAGACATAACATCAAACTTAATTGTAAACTCAGTAACTCCCATTTTTTCAAGCCCAAATCCTACTGTAACAACACCAACTCTCTCGGTTTCTTCTCCAACTCTCTCGGTTTCTTCTCCAAATCTTTCTACTTCAACAATTTGTGAGAGCGCACCAGCACAAACCCCTGTACTTTTAGTACATGGTTTTCAAATTAAGACCCCTTTTCACCCGGAAGATGGATGGAAAGAAATGGCTTCAGTGTTGTCAGGTCAAAAGACATTCACTCCAGAAAAAATATATTATAATTATGGAAGTTCTCAATACTACCTATGGTGGGTACCTGCTACAACTGCTGAATACCATAATGTATATATAAGCGACTATACTGGCCATCCGGAAGCTATGACAGTTGGTAGTATTAGTAACTATGCGCTGGGTCTTGCCATTGAGATTGATTATATAAAAAAACTTGAGGGTTGTTCTAAAATAGACATAGTTGCTCACAGCATGGGAGGGCTTGTTGCAAGAAGGTATATAGAAAGCGAAGATTTTGGATTTGGACCTACTTATAAGAATGATGTAGCAAATTTAATTATGATTGGAACACCTAACTACGGAGTAATAGAAGGAATTTTAGCTTCAGCTCTAAGTAAAATTGCCAACTACGAATGCGGAAAAGAGATGGAACCGACTTCTTCTTTTCTCAAGACATTAAATGGAGGTATTACTGGCAGATCTAAAAGTGTAAATTATTACACACTTGCAGGCAATGGAGTGGCTGTTTGTTATTCACAAGCTTGTCTATTGTCAAGTAGCAAGTCTCGCACAGATGGTCTAGTTTGGGTTCCAAGTGTAGGATTACCTGAAGCGGTGAAAAATTATACTGTTGAGTACGCAGACCATTCAGGGCTTATTCTTGATGAAAATGTAGCTAATGCAGTCAAGGATATTCTTGCAGGAAATCCTCCTATAGACAATGTTATCAAAACAAAAGCGTTTGCCGTATACACTGAACTTCACTATCAAATTCATATACAATTGTTTCAAGTTCTCTGCCCTGTCAATGTAACAATAAAAGATCAATATGGTAGGATGATAAATTCACAGGGAGTCAATCAAATAACTGACGCATCGGTACAGGTAATAGGAGATGAAAAACTTTTCTGCTTACCTTCAAACCTTTCATATACAATTGAGTTATATGCTTACTCTCAGGGTAGTTTTACTCTTGAGGCACTTTATTTAAATGATAGTGGTATTATACCTGCTACAGTTTTTGAGAACGTCCCAATCAATAGTAACACCAAGGTAGTTTCTTCAACAATTCAGCCTGAAAGTGTTGACTTTGTCCTAAATGTGGATTCTGATGGCAATGGAACTTTTGATTATCAGAAAACTCCTGACCTTTCAGGCGAAGTTTCAACGGGTTCTTCTTTAAAAACATTTACTATAACGGCTTTGGTAGCAGATATTGGTGGTTCAATTACACCGTCTGGAACTATAAGTATAGATTATGGAAGGGATCAAACATTTACAATTGCTCCCAATACAGGTTATCACGTCAAAGAGGTAAAAGTTGATGGTAGCTCAGTTGGAGCAGTTTCATCATACACATTCAAAAATATTACAGTCAACCATACAATGGAGGCAGCATTCGAAATTAACTCATTTACTATAACAGCTTCAGCAAGTGAAGGTGGTTCAATTTCGCCAGCGGGGATAGTAACAGTAAATTATGGAGAAAGTAAATCGTTCACAATAACCTCCACAACAGGATACCACATAAAGGATGTTCTTGTCGACGGCTCCTCTATAGGTGCAGTTATCTCCTACACATTTACAAATGTTAACGCTAACCATATGATAAGTGCAATGTTTGAAGGAACAGAAGCAACTAAGACAGTAATTATTCTCCAAATAGGGAATCAATATATGTCAATAAATGGAACCTCTCAAGAAATAGATCCCGGAAGAGGCACAAAACCAATTATTAAGAATAGCAGAACACTTGTGCCAATAAGAGCAATTGTTGAAGCACTAAGTGGAAGCGTTGAATGGAACGATAAAGATAAAAGCGTTACTATAAGATTAGGGAGCACTCTTATTAAGTTGCAGATAGGAAATGCAATGGCATACGTTAACGGTTCCCTGGTACAAATTGATTCAGGCAATCCAAAAGTTGTGCCTGAAATTATAAATAACAGAACTATGCTACCTCTGAGATTTGTAACAGAAAATCTTGGTGCTAAAGTTGAGTGGAACGGAACAACTCAGACTATCACTATCACTTATTCTGGTAGCTGAAGATTTAATTTAACTTATATACAAAATCGGGCAGGATTTTTTCTACCCTTAAGATTTTTATAATTGCAGTGAAAAATACTGTTTGGTCTCGAATATGGCATAACTTGTTCAGAGAAAGGCTTCTCGTTTCTTACTCTGAAAGTATCTTTTCCATCTTGTCAATAAAGGAGGAAAGCGAGACTCCCCCTCGGCACCACCTATAACAACGACACATCAAAAATACAATTTAAATTTGTATATCTTCTTCAAAAGGAATTAAAATCAAAGAGATAGATCTATTTAAAATTTTTATATTGATAGTTATATCGAGGGAGCGTTGACAAACTCTTTAGATATTTTTCACTATTTAACGCCCAAAAGCTCAGATAGATCTTTTAGCATTTTAAATATTGTCCAGGTGTTTTGATTCTGGTTCAGGTGGAGTGTCCAATTACCCTTTTATTACTACAAATTCGGGTTATTTAATTAAACTCCTTTTCAAGTCCTTCAAAAATTGAGTGAGTAAAATGCAAGACTCCCCTCTTCCGCACCATTATCAGACTATTCCAGTTGATTCACGGTCGATAAAAATAAATCTATTTTTTCTTTCATCTTTCCTACTTGCGAAAGAGAACGCCCTTCTAAACCACCTAAGAGGAAGCCACAGACTACTCCAAAGAAACAGAGTAAGAGAGTAAGCAAAAAATTAAACCCCCTCAAATTTCAACGAAAAATACCCTGGGGGTAAAATAAAAAAACTACCACCTCACCCCCACTTTGAGCTCCTAGGGGCCTTAAATTAGAGATTATGGTGAAATTAAACTTTGAGAGCATACCAAAAAATTGCATAACATAAGCGAGGTGAAGAATGAAAAAATATACCATACGAAACGGTCATAATGTTGTTGAGATCGAGAGGACCTTTGACACACCAAAAGGCAAGGTTATCATCAGCCGTTTGGTTAAAAAAAATAGGAAGTATGGACTAAAGAATGCCAGGGAATCAATAGTCAGAGAAGCAAGAGAAAGTTTCGGAGTTAAACAGTAGCCTGGGGAAAATAAAAAGGCAAAATAAAAAAGAGAGCCCCTGTAGGGTTAGGGCTCTCAGAGAAAGAAATACAAGCACGAGAATTATACAAAGGTTTGCAAAAAATACCAAAGTCAAGAAAAAATAGTTTTTTCATTGCCTTCTATAAATATTATTTTCTACAATCGAGTCAAGTTTTCTATAAGAACATAAATTAACTTATAGGAGGCAAAAATGACAGCAAATTCAACGGCATCAGGGTTAATCTCTAGGGCAAGAACACAAATGTTGTTCAAATCTCCGTTCTTTGCATTCCTTGCTCTTAATTTGGAAGTAGTAGAGAGCAAAGAAATGCAAACATGCGCAACGGATGGAAGGCATCTGTTCTACAATCCAGACTTTGTAAAACAAACATTTGACAAAAACAAAGAGTCCGTGTACGGGCTTATACTTCATGAAGTCATGCATGCAGCTCTCGGGCATATGTGGAGGAGAGGAACAAGAAACAACATGATATGGAACATTGCGTGTGATTATGCTGTTAACTGGATAGTTACGCAAAATGGATTCGCCATCCCGGAAGGCGGACTGCTTGACAGCAAATGGGCTGATATGTCATCAGAGCAGATATATGCTGAGTTATATAAACACGCACAGAGTAATAGTAATGAAGTTGGAAATGGTAGTGGAGATGGCAGTGGCGATAAAGAAAGCAAAAAAGGAACAGGAGAACAAAAATGGGGTTCTCACGAGAAGTGGGGAGAAACATCACAATCACCTGCGGAACAAAAAGAAATGGAAAACAAGTGGAAGCAGGTTCTGTCTCAAGCAGTCCAGAACGCTAAAGCAAGAGGTAATATGCCCCTGGGAATGGAAAGACTTGTGAATGAACTGCTGTTTCCAAAAATGAATTGGCGCGAAGCACTCATGAAATACCTTACCCCTGACAACAGTGATTACACCTTGACTCCCATGAATAAGAAATTGCTACCACAAGAAATTATAGCTCCAAGCATGAAAGAAGAATCTCTTAAAGATATAGTTATTGCTATCGATACATCCGGCTCAATCGACAATGAAGACCTTAAAGTTTTCATGTCCGAGCTAAATGGTATCCTGAGAAGTTTTAGAAACGTTTCAGGATACATAACTGCATGCGACGCAGATGTGCACGATTTCTTTGAATTCGACAGCAATAGCGATGTCGTGAGCATGAAGGTTCACGGAGGAGGTGGAACAGATTTCAGGCCTGTCTTCAATAGGATTAAAGAAAAGTGGCTTACGCCAGCTTGCGTGGTTTTCTTCACGGATGGAGACGGCACCTTTCCTCCCGAAACAGATTACCCTGATTACCCGGTCCTCTGGGTAATAAAAAACAGCCAAAAGACTGAAGCACCTTTTGGCATAACAGTTTACTTTGAGTGAGGGCTGCGGCTCTCACTCTTTTTTTTTGTTTCTGCAATCATCCAGATTTTTCTATAACTCCTTAACTAAAAATTAGGGAGGTTAAAATGATAAAAGAGATGGTATTAGCAGAAGAAGGCTTTGCCTTCTGGGCTGATATAGAAATTAAGAGGATCGAAAAGGAGTTGAAAAACGGCAAAGCGACTCTTGTCAGTATGAGTTGGCCTGATCTCAGGCCGCTTGCTTTTAATCTCGTATTCATGAAAGAGAAAGAGTTTTCTGTGTGGAGCGATAACACAGGGATCTCGAATTCCTTTATAGAGGAGGGCGTCATCTCCTCTAAAAACGGAATGTATATCTTGATGAGAGGGAAAAGCCCTGATTTTAAGGGCACCTTCTCAAAAAGAATAAAATAAATAAACTGAGAGGGAGACTAAATGTCTCCCTCATTTTTTTTCACGTTAAGGCTATATAGATGTCCCCGAGAAGATCGCAGTGCAGAAGAAATTCGGACAATTTAATTTCTTGCAGAATAGCTACGAGTTCTTTTACAAGAGATGGATTCATGCTTATAACTGCCTTATTTTCCGAGATAATGTCAGGATATAGCTTAAGCTTAACTGTTGCTTCGGGAAGCAAAGCAAGAATTCTTTCTTTCACGGACTCAGGCTGTTCTTTGGCTGTAGTTTCAAACTGAGATAAATTAAACTTCTCGTCATAAAACTTTGCTATCACTACTTTAAGAAAATCCTCGAATGTGTGCCCTCCACAATCATTCTGAAGGACTTTAAGCAGTTTCTTTTCAATTGTATTCACTTCGTTGATCATCATTTACCTCCTTAAATTTGATTTAAATAAGTTATAGAAAGTTTTCTATAACTAAACAAATTAATCATAGGAGGTAAATGATGAAAGTAAACTACAAGTTATTTAAAGTGAATGGGGTTACAAAGCTGTCTTTTCGTTTAGAAAGCAGCGAAGAAGAAGATTCTATTATGGGTAATTGGTGGGAAGAAGCAGATTTCAGAGACTTCATCGAAGTTAATGACCTGGGCAGGGACATCAGTCAGAGAATAAAAACCAGGTATAAGTGTGACTTGAATACTTATGTGTTTAAATTGGTTGATTTTCTCACGGGAAGAATAAATTTAACAATTGCCTTAAAAGAAGTTAAAGAAGAGCAGCTCAAAGAACTTTCTGATCGAATAAGCGAGTTCTTTGAGAATCGTCTCCTCAAGGCAGTTAAATACCCTGAAATAGACAAGGTCCTGCTTACAATCAAAATCCCAAAAGATATAAAAATAAGAATACGGGATAAATTTTTCGCCAGGTATGGATCTGAACCTGATATTTCTATAATAATAAAAGCCCATAAAAACCTTGGTGCATGTCCTATCACATTCTCTAATGTTCTCAACAATCCACGATTTGCAGTCACGAATGATTATGAAAGGTATTCAAAAATTCAGTTCATCAATGAAAACGATGAAATGGAGAAATTTGAAATTGATTTTTTAAGCACTCAAGAAATGAGATTGTTCGGGCGCAAGTTTGAATCCATAGAAAATAAAAATATAGACGATCTGATGAACTCGCTAAAAGCGAGTCTCACTAATGCGCTGCAACCTAAATTTAATGACTTTATGTCGATTCTTGATCTTGAGTTGCAATACAGCCATCCGCTGAATGTCGCTGAGAATATTGACAATCTATTCTCAGAGGAAGCTGTTAACAAATATCCTTTTCTCAATGAGATAAAGGTTGACTACACACTTCAAAGGAAAAGTTTGCTATCGTATCTAACTTTTGAAGTAAATATCCAATATCCGGTCGGCCTGGTCGGTACGGTCAGCCCTTCAAAAGTTGATCATTTCACTGCTCCTTTGCAAGTAACAACAAGCAAATATTTCATGTTGTATCTTTATCGAGATGACTTAAGATATAAAAGTAGAATCGAGCAGTATCCCGTATACCATGATGAAAAACCTATTTTAAAAAGAAGAAACTATTATTCATTATCAAGTGCAATGAACCTTGTCCGTAATGGAGTTAAAGTCGTAGATATCACGAATTATGAAGACTGGATAATTGCAGATGGGGTAGCAACCGGAATCAGAGATGCAGTTATAGAGTTGCTTATAAAAGCCGTTCTGATTCCAGATGTTTATTCCTCAGGATTGATGAAACCGGTAGAACATAAGGTCATTAAAGAGGACTATGGATTTCTCGAAGCTCTTGTATATAAGCCTTCTAAAAAGAGAAAGAATGTAACTCCAAGAACACCACGGGATGGAGTGCTATTCAATGGTTTTTCAGAAATGTCTAAAGAAACCAGAGACAAAGTGGCACCCATCATTGTAGAAGAAAAACTGAAAGCTAACATTTAATAGAAAAAGTGGGGCTATCCATTTGAAGAAGTCCCCACTTTCACTTATAAATCTGCTGAAAAAGATTGCAGGTTCCAAAAGATAAACCTGTTGATAAAGAGTGCAGGTTACAGAGGAATAAAAAAGCAAAAAATACATAAGGCTTGTACTTGACAAGGATAACATTTATGTTATAATGTTATTAAGATTATATGAGGAGGGATAAATGAAGAATTTTTTTATTGGAATGATTGCGGAAGCGGTTGCAACTCTGTTGGTTTTTCTTTTTCTGTACATGAATTTTTATTTCATTAAAGGAAACATATATGAGCAAAGTTAAGGTAAATATACTGTGAAGAGCGTATATTAAGATAGGAGTAAAGAAAGCAGTACAAATAATAAGTATAACCCTTATTGTTCTTCTAGGAGCTTCCTTCCTGAGAGATGCTTTTAGGGCACATGCTTTGGTGGTGGAACACTTTGAAGAAGTTTTTGCTAGGAAAGTTATGATTTTTGATATAGTTGTTGGTTCTTTTCTTTTAGCTGATGCAGTTGTCTTCATTTTAGCAAGGAATAAACTTGCTAAAAAAGTAGTGCAAATCATAACTGCTATAATTATTATATTTGTTGGAGGAGTTTTTTTCTTAAGTTTTTTAATTCTTCCATCATCTGAAGCGTTGTTTGGTCCCGTTGAGATTATTTTTCTTCTTATTGATGGAGTCCTATTGATTAGTTTTTCATTAAAGAAAGGAGAAAAAAGATTATAGCAAGTTATGTTTCGTAGAGCCTTTAAAAAAGAGTCGAAAAAAGGAGAATAAGAAATGAAAAAATACAGGATATTTAACAAGATTACAAAGAAATGGTGGGAAGGAGAAGCTAACTCTGCCCAAGAAGCTTGCAAACAGACAGGATGGATGATTGGGAATTGCTGGATAAGAGAATATACAGAAAAAGGTGGATGGAAAAATTGTAAATTGGAGATAAAAAATAAGGAGGTAGTTTAAAAATGAATAGTTCGTTAGTCATTATGGCAAGTGCAATTGCAGTTGCTTTCATTGTTATTGCGATTGTTCTATTTTCAAAGCTTTCTAAGATGCAGGAGACAGTCAACTCTTCTTTAAATAACTCTATAGCTCAAATACAAAGCTCTGTGAACTCTTCTGTTGCTCAATCGGTATCAGGCTCTATAGACAAGCTTATTTCTTCCATGGGAAGCATAAAAGAAGACTACGGGCAGATATCAAACAAGCTCATAACACTCAATGAAATAAGCAGTGATACGAAGACCTTAAAATCCTTTCTCACTAACCCGCAAACCAGAGGACAGTGGGGGGAAAGAATGGTAGAAGACATCATCAACCTCGTAGGCCTGCAGGAGAATATTAACTACCAAAAGCAAGAAACCACTGAAGCTGGTAGACCTGATTTCACTTTTATGCTGCCTAACAACAAGAAGATCAACCTTGATGCGAAATTTCCGCTTGATAACTACGTAAGATACGTCGAGGCGGAAAACGATACCGATAAGGAAAAATATAAAAAAGATTTTATAAGGGATGTGAAAGGCGCAATAAAAGATGTGTCGAATAGAAACTACATCAACGAGAGTACTGTTGATTTTGCAATAGTCTTCATTGCAAATGAGGGAATATACTCATTTCTTCTCAACGAAGAACCTGGCATGATTGACGAAGCCTTAAAAAATAAAATTGTTCTCTGCTCGCCAATTAATCTCTATGCTGCACTCTCTGTTGTACGCCAGGCATCAGAATACTATGCTCTTGAAAAGACATCAAAGGAAGTACTTGATTTGATGCAAAAATTCAAGAAGGAATGGGGAAATTTCACGAAGAAGTTTGAAGAAGTAGATGCCGCAATTGAAAAAGTTAGAAGTGTATTCAACGAGGTCTCTACTACGAGAAAAAATAAATTAGATGCTGTCCTGAACAATATCGATTCAATCAGCAATAACATTGCGCCAGAACTCGCCCCGACAGCAGAGGAAAGTGAAAACAGTAAGTCAACTATTCCGCTCTAAAAGCAGGGAGAAGAGATGAATAAATATAAAGAGGACAAAGACCACAACCTTGTGCTTCCCGACGGAACAATAATTCTAGAAAAGGAAAGGACAAGGTGTGAAGTTTACAGCCGTGTTGTCGAATATTTGAGACCTGTAAGCCAGTATAATGCTGGAAAGAAATAAGAATTTAAAGATAGGAAAAACTTTAAAGTAAAAGAGGAGACGAAGGAAGGAAGGAAAAAATAATGTGGACGAAAGAACAGAAAAAAAATATATGAAACAATATCGTCAAGACCACAAAGGTACAAAGACAAAAAATATTAAATAACTAAAAAAGGGAGAAAGAGATGCCAGGGCAAACAGAAATACATTATTTAACACAAGAGCAGTTATCTAAGTTATCAAAGGAGTTTAAAAAATATTACGAAGGCTCCAAAAAAGGACGTGCTGTCCAGCATGGAAAACACTGGATGGTGTTTCTTCTTCTCAGATATACGGGAGCAAGAATCTCGGAAATTGTATCTGTTAACGAATCGAAGAGTTTAAATTTGAACGATAACACTATTAAATTGGTTACGCTCCGGAGTAAGAAAAAAGAAAATAGAATAGTACAGTTTGATAATATTGTTAAAGAAGAATACTTGCAAATCACTGCTAAATATCCTGAGATAAAAGGAAAAGTACTCAAGGTAAATAGAATCAATTTTTATGAGAGATTCAGGGAAATAGCTGAGAAGGCTGGAATTCCTAAAAAGCTCTCACATCCAAACATACTGAGACATACAAGAGCAATAGAACTGCTTAAAAGAGGTGAATCCTTACTTGAAGTTCAACGGATACTCGGGCATAAATACATTGAAAATACCGCAACATATCTAAGATATGTTAAATAATTTGACAATGAGGTATTTACCTGACTATTTAATTTGGATGATATATATTGCCGTTTTTATATTTGGGCTTATAATTGGAAGTTTTTTAAACGTCGTTATTTACAGAGTTCCTAGGAATCAATCCATAATAAATCCACCTTCCCATTGCCCCAAATGCAACACAAAATTAAAATGGTATGACATGATTCCTTTGCTAAGCTATATTATTTTAAAAGGGAAGTGCAGGTATTGTGGAACAAAAATTTCTTTTCAATACCCCTTAGTAGAGTTTCTCACGGGTATAACTTTTGTTATTGTATTTCAAAAATTCGGATGGTCATTCCAATTCGTTAAATGGATAATTTTTGCAGTCCTCCTATTTGTCACCGGTGCAATAGACTTAATAGAAGGAGTAATCCCTGATATAATCGTAGTACCCGGATTAATCACTGGTGTAATATTTTCCATATTTAATGGCAAGAGCAGTTTTCTTCAATCAATCTATGGTTTATTATTTATGGCAGTATTTTTCCTGATCATCATTTTATTAACAAGGGGAGGAATGGGATGGGGAGATCTGACACTCGGGATAATGATTGGCTCATTTCTTGGTTTTAAACTTAGTTTAATTACCCTGGTATTTTCTTTTATTATTGGTGCAATATCAGGATTGATATTAATCGTTTTAAGAAAAAAAGGGCGCAAGGATGCTATTCCATTCGGCCCATTTTTATCTATAGCAGCATTTGTTGCATCAATTTATGGTTATAGAATTTTGGAAATATATTATTTTAGATAAATTATCACTTTTAAAACCCCCTCAAATTAAGCGAATTGTGGCCGGGTAGGTAAAATCTACCTCACCCTGACTTTTGCAATGTAGGGGCATTTGCGTCGATTTGAGAAAGAAGAAATGTGTGCGGGAGTTCTACAGAAAAAAAAATAGGGAGCAAAAGCTCCCTAAGACATTTTAAATTTTTCTTCTACAAGAACCGGGGCTACCTCGTTTCTTGTCGCATCAGACATTGAAACGGTTCCGGTAAACACAATATGTTTGCCGTTAACCCAGTAGTCTTTATTAACATCTTTTTCTTCTGCAGCGAGCTTCCAAAAGTTGCCTTTTTTAATTATAACTGTTGCAGATTTCAAAAAGGAAATAATTTGTTCTTTAAGCTGACTTATCGCTGCTTTCACAAGATCCTCATCTTCTTTCTCTACTTCATCAATAACTGTATCTTCCCCGCTAAGTAGTTTTGATAGTCTTTTCTCAATTGTTGCTTCATCATGAAAATTAAAGTAATAACCTCTTTCTTGTTGACTTATGACAAAATCACGAGATTCTGTCATATCTCCAAATTGAAGTTTCATAGGATAACTCTTATCACGGCCCAGAAAAGGCACTGGAACAGTGAAAGAGAATGAAACAGATACATCTGACAGTAACCATTCTCTGGTAATACTCACATCCTTTAACACAAATTCTGATAAAGAAGGACATGCATTGATGTTTTCATCTGAAAATAACTTAATTGCCGCAGCAGAATATTTAAAGGGTTTATAGGCAGCGCCTATAAATATATTCATCTGCTCACCAGCAACAATCTTTTGGCTTGCATTGCGAACTTGTTCTGCAATGTTATTTGCCGTATCCATAGTATGATCGTAATCATGACCGAAAGACTGGCTTACTTCTCTTCCACCATTGTCAACATCAAAGAAAATGAAGTCTACATAAGAAGGAGGAAAATTTATTCTGGCACTATAGTCTGCATTTTCATGCCTTATTCCATAAGAATTCAACAGCAGATCCCTTATATTGTCGCTGCATCTAGCATGAGATATCAACCAAAAAACATTGAAGCCTCTATCTTTCTTTATATCTATGCTATAAGAAAAATCTGCTTTGCCACCATGCTTTTGGATTTTATTCACCACATCTTGCGGCAAATAGGTATCCACTGCATGCATATCTACGTCTGGCACTTTAACTGCTTTAGAAAGGACTTTTTCAAGTATGGCCATAGTTTTCTCGGCCAGAGCTTTCACCTTCTCTTCGGTCACAATACTTTTGCTGATTACAACAGAGTGTCCACCATTAAAAAATCTGTTCAAAAACCAGGTATTATTTGAATTTATTTTATCATATAAGTGCTGACCTACATCGTTTACTTTAGAAAGTTCTGAAATAAGCTCAAGCGCAAAATCTGATGATTCAATCAGAGATCCCGTGACTTTGCTTTCAACTTGCGAAAGATCAATTTGCAAGCCAACTTTTGTTAGCCCCTTTTCTTGGAGCACTTTGTACGTTACTTCCATTTTTACCTCCTTAATTTGGTTTAAATAAGTTATAGAAAACTTTCTATAACTGAACAAATTAATCATAGGAGGTTAATGATGGAAATAAACAAAGCTAAGAAGATTTTGACGGAATGTATAACCAGAGATGACTTGCCGGTAATGCTGTGGGGAGTTCCAGGTGTTGGAAAATCATCTATCGTTAAACAGGTCGCTGCCTCATTGGACATGGATGTGACGGATGTGAGGTTGAGTTTACTTGCTCCAACTGACTTTCTTCTCCCATTCCCTGACAGGGAGAACAAGTCAATAGAGCTATACTATCCAAAATTCTTTCCAAAGGGAGGAAGAGGAATCTTCCTCCTGGATGAAATAAATGGAGCTTCTACTATGGTGCAAGGTCAGGCATATCAGCTCGTCCTTGACAGGAAGCTCGGCACATACAAGTTACCGGATGGCTGGGCTATAGTAGCAGCCGGAAATAGAATGATGGATAGAGGAGTTACTTATAAGATGCCTGCTCCTTTGTCAAACAGGCTTCTCCATCTTGAAATTGAACCAGATCTCAATGCTTGGAAGGATTGGGCATTCAAAAATAATATAGATACTACTGTAATTGCTTTTCTTAATTCTCAACCGCAGTATCTATACTTAATGCCAGATACACCTGAGATAAAAGCGTTTTCCTCGCCTCGCAGCTGGGAAATGGCTTCAAAGATAATGCAGTTTGACAAGAGTTTTGAAGCCATTGCAGCTACTGTCGATGAAGGCGCAGCCGCTGCTCTTACTGGCTTCCTGGCAGTTTTTGGGAAGATTCCTGATCCAGAGAGCATACTGGAAGGATCCATCAAGAAGCTTCCCATAGAGTCAAACGACATTTATTTTGCCGTCGCAGGCTCTTTACTAACAGCTCTAAAGAAAAATTACACAAAAGAACGTGTTGAAAACTTTTTCGTGTTTGTCAACACTAACTTCCCCGTCGAATTTCAGGCCTTTGCCATCAAAGATGTTATAAGGGCAATCGGATTTGGAAAACTGAATCTCCAGGCAGTGAAAGGCTACACAGAGTGGGCAAAAGAACACGCTGAAGAGCTAATATAACAAATCTCACAGGGGGCGGAAGCCCCCTGTTTTTTATAATTTAGGGGGAAGGAAAACCTTCCCCTTATTTTGATAGTTTTATGCTTACAATTTGTGGAGCAACAGAAGACAGTTTTTATTCATTTTTACCTCCCTTAATTTGATTTAAATAAGTTATAGAAAATAATTTCAAAATTCTTGCTTCCGTTTCTATAACTCTTTCAACTAAAAAATGGGAGGTTAAAGATGGAAGGAATTATAAGAGATGTGATTGGAGGAGGTAATCTCCTCGCAAGCGTGTATTTTCTTGTTATTGAAAGAGCAGATTATGGATACTGCTTAGTTCCCATAGAAACGAGGTATTTAAACCAGATGATTGATGATATGGGAAATATTATTGGGAAGAAAGTTATGTATGAAGATGACATGCTGTACTTCCCAAACACCTAAAAGGAGGCAAAGAATATGATAAATGCGATTGATCAGTACCAAAAGTTTTTGTCACAACACAATGTGGTTGTAGACAAAAAAGTGGAAAAGAAATTTATCTCGATTCTGTCATTAACAGCTCTTACTCCCAGCAAAAAACTGTTTATCAAAAGCATAAGAGACAATGGGATGAGAGTTGTTATGAAAAACAGAAGGTTCTATGTCGTGAATGCATAAAAATTAACTTGAGGCAGGCGAAGAACCTGCCTCAAACGTTCTTGTTACTTTACTGCGTCTTTCAGCTCTTTTCCAACTTTGAAGTATGGAACTGTCTTTGCTGGAATCGTAATCTTCTTACCGGTTCTTGGGTTTACACCGTTTCTCTTCTTTCTGTCTCTTGTTCCAAATAACCCGAAGCCAATTAGTCTGACTTCATCGCCTTTCTTCAGTGCTTCTTTAACTGATGCCACAAATGCATCGAGCATTGCTTCTGACTCTTTTTTCTTCATTCCTGATTTCTCGGCAATAGATGAAATAAGTTCTGGTTTGTTCATGCTTTTTCACTTCCTTTTTCATAAAATAGCATAAACACTTGCTTCACTTAAATATACAAGAATTTGACCGCTTGTCAAGCCCCTGTACGAGACTTAGGATAATAATTCACCAAAACAAGGGCGGACTATTTGAAGTCTGCCCTATGACTTTTTAGATTCTTCTCTTGATAGCTTCTTTCACTTCATCGGGAAGATCACGCAATTGGATTTTCTTCTCTTTGGCAAAGTTGCACTCTCTCTTTTCGCCACAGTATTGATTGAATCCTTGTGGAGAGAGAGCATTTTTGCTCATTCCGAATACACTGTTTCCAATCACAACAGTGTATTCATCAAAATACCTGCCTGATTCATCGTGATAAACTTCAATTCTATCCATCTTTAACCTCCTTATTTGTTAGTTAGTAAGTTATAGAAATACGTGCTGGTTTTTTGCAAAAAAACTCGAGGTCTTTCTATAACCTCTTTAAATGAATATAGGAGGTTTATATGAATATAAAATACTCAATCAAAAAGGAAGGGAAGCAGTGGTTATATTCTCTTGAGTTTGTCTACCTTCCTGAAGAGAGAACTTTAGACGCGGTGATGGATCGGTTTTCTGCGTTTGCCAGAAAAGTCTTTGATAAGTTGGAGAATGTCAGTTTCCAATGGGATGAAATCGTTCATTTCATACTTATGGAAGAGAACGGATACAGAACATCAGAGGTAAAGGTAAGAAAAATGGACATAGAGAGAATCAAGGAAATATTGAATGCACTTATGGCTGCCTATGAGAAAACTCTGCCAGAGGTATTAGAGTCAAGACCTTATCTAAAAGAAATAACTCGTGAGTTGAAGCCTGACACCATTGAAGAGATCAAAAAATTCTATGTAGAGCACGGACTTGGAAAGCCTATCCAAACTTTGCTAAAAGGGACCATTAAAAAAGACTGGGGGATTAAAAGCTACATGGTGACCATAGATGTTGATGAAAAGTTGATCAAGAACATGAAACTTTCTTTTATCGACTGTTTCTTGCTTAAGGAGTTTCCTGATACTAACGAGAAGTGGTGGATAAAATTCGATGCTCCTACAACAACTTTCACCATTCCCTACGGCAATTATACGGAACAGGAAATAGAACAATTTCTTACAGAAAAAGATCTTAATCTTGTTGCAGAAAAGATGGAAAGTGCTATCCACAATACTGTTTGCTATAAACCAATAAGGGCCCAGAATACCCTGAATCTTGACCAGAATCAAACGAATTGCCTGAATAAAATAGGGATAGTAAATCCACTATGCACTATCTCTTATGAATTAAAGAAGGAAACCCCAGGTCAGAAGCTACAGATGGTAGATGCAAGTGTCCAGCTTTCCGCGGAAGAATATGATATTTTAAAGTATCACTATTTAAATGGATTCCGCGGGAAAAGAATATATACTTCTACAATTTCTTTTGATTCTCCTCTTAAAAAACTCAGAGATAATGAAATTATCTCTGATGAAAAAGAGCTTTCTACTCCTGAGACTTTGGAACAGCTTTTTAAAGAAATTGCTGACGATGTAAAGACGTTGCAGAATCGAATTGTGAATTCAATTATTCAGAATGCTCGCTTGTTAAAACCCAAAAAGGTTAAAGATCAAGATATTTTCGGTAACATAGAAATGAGTTCCGAGACAAAAAAAGAATTAGCGCCTGTTTTATTAGAGGTACGGCTAACTCAAGAGAATAATTAAAAATTCAATAGGGGAGCTTAACGCTCCCCATCTTTCACTTTGCGACAACTGATCTGTTTATAAAAATTATAAGCTTCTAACTTGCTCATGTTCTTTTTCATAAAACTTCTTTTTCTCACATTGCTTCATGATCTGCTTTCTTTTCTCTCCGTATCCAGGTATCATTTTGTATCTCTTTTCAAGAAGCGCTAAAGCTCCTTCACAATCACCCTGTTCAATAAGTCTATTTAATTCTCTATGAAATTTTATATCTTTTGCTTTTTTCCACGGCTCTTGCGGATTCCACTGCCACGGCTGTCTCTTATGCTTTTGACTCATGTTTCCTCCTTAATTGTAATAATCCCATTGTCCCATTTTTCGCATTTTTGCCTCTCTACGGTTTATATAAAGCTTTTCATTTATGAAAACCACACAAGATTTTATATAAGGATATAAATAAAAATAGGAGGTAAAGATGAAATATCTAAAACAATGGCAAATAGAATCAGAGAGCAAACCTGGAAAATACTATACCGTATCGCTTGACGATAACGGTAACTATTCCTGTTCCTGTCCACAATGGATATACAGGCACAAAGAATGCAAGCATATAGGAACCGCTCAATCATTGATTACAATTGCTGATAATTATCTTTATAACTTGATCAGGTGGAGAAGAGCAGTATTGCAAAATCACATTAACAATGTCTGGGAAACCCTTTATAAAAAGGCGCAAAAAGTTGATATTGAACTCACTGCTGTTACATTAAAGATAGGGGTTGATAGTACCCCCATTAATGAGATTCAAAATTCAAGTATATATGCTAAACAATACAGCGAACTGAGAGAAGCTGTCTTCAACTTACATCTTCCTTTTGTCGCCATGAGACTACGGCTTCAAGAACCTGTTGTTAATTTGCTCGAGCTGAGCATGTTGAAAGAAGGAAATGAGCCACTTATATCTTTCGAAAAAATCTTTAAGGAAGAAAAAGATTATAAACTGACATCTAATTCAATTACCTTAGACGGAAAGCATGACAAGCGCAATGGTAATTATGTGCCTGCATTCAGCATAATGGGGGTAGGTGATTACTGTGCTTTAACGCCAACGATAGGCGTAGTAAGGCCAGAGAAGAGATAAAAAATCTACAAATAGCTGGAGGCATAACCTTCAGCTATTTTTTATGTGTTCGTCCAACCGAACCGCATTTTTAACTTTTCTTTTAATGAATTCCTTGATCTCTTTGCTCACAGGGTACCAGCCACCCCACGAATGCCTTTGTGCTAAAGGCAGATTTAGTTCCTCAAATAATGCATTTTCTACCATGCTATCCGGGATATCAGAATATACTGATAAAACTTCATAAGACACTTTCCCCACCTTGAGCAGAATCGTCTTAACTTCAGGATAAAAATCTGACAGGTCTATAAAGCAAACACATTTGCCTGGTGCCACAGTATCATCTGCAAAAACTTCTTTCGGAGTTGCTTTCCAATCAATATTTGCAAGAATGCTACTCCCTTTGATCATTAAATATCACCTTTCCTTCGATTATTTTGTTGATAGCTTTAACTACGCTTGCAACCTTATCTTTAGTCATGATAAGAGTTTCTTGAGCGCGTATGTATTCTAGTATTCCATTCAAAGACAATACAGGTACTTTGTATCTATCGTTAGCGTTGAGTAAATACATGTCTTTCATAACGGTGGCAAGAGGAAAAAGGAGAACGGGATATACAAAAGTCTTGCTTCCTATTTCTGCATCAAGATACCTTTTAAGCCTGTTTGACTCAGAGATAACCTGCCTCCTGTATTGTTTGGTAACCGTATCGCCATCTTTAACATGAATATAGCCAGTATCATCAAGGTAAATAGTACCTCTGTTAGATTTGACTTCTATCGCATAGATACCTTTCACGCTAACGATTATGGCATCAATATCACCGTATCCTAAAGAAACGTTCCGAAAGATCAAGAAATCTTTCGGAAGTAAACTAACAAGCGTATCATAAGATAAGTTTTCTGCATATTTCTGCCGTTGAAAAACTTCGTATTGCTCCTTATATTCCCTCACAACGAAAAAACCAACAAAAAAAACATATACAGGGAAAAAAATCTGCAATGCAAAAATACCTAAAAACCTTAATGACGAATTATAACGGGTGAGAATTGGAATGGAATGGTATGGTAAAATGATAAAAAATAAAAAAGCGGCAAAAAGGTCTAATATAAACGCAAATAATGAAAAGGAAAAAAGAACATACAGCGCAACAAGTTTCCTACGATATTTAGACAAACTAATATCCAAAAAGGTTCTAGCATTTTCTGCCATTACGGATTATCTTCTTCAGGATACTTACTATAGAGAGCTTTGTAACCTTCGCGGATGAGGTAATAATAAAACTCCTCATACCGCATATGCTTTTTAAGTGCGTGAATTTTAAGAGCGTCAAGAACAGACAAAGACGGCAAAAGAAACGCCTTTCTTAACTTTTTCTGCACTGGCTCCTTACCAACTATTGTCTCATTTTCCATAATTCATCTCCTTTTATCTTATAATTA
>Ga0315281_10002549_pt1 | contig 26973 bp, 23 predicted proteins | sample YL17G07_0_MG_FD_204540 | JGI IMG/M metagenome (GOLD analysis project Ga0315281, IMG submission 204540) | Sediment microbial communities from Yellowstone Lake, YNP, Wyoming, USA - YL17G07_0 | ecosystem: Environmental > Aquatic > Freshwater > Lake > Sediment | place: USA: Wyoming | collected...
CCGAGAACCAGGATGGCGGCGTTGATAAAGAGGGCGATGAACAGGGCGATGGTGGAATCAAAAACGGCGTAGCGCACGGCCTCGCGCCGGTCCGCGGAGGAACTCCCGAAGGAGCGCGTCTGCACAATGCTGGAATGCAGATAGAGATTGTGGGGCATCACCGTGGCGCCCAGTATCCCGATGGCGATGTAGAGCATCTCGCGGTTGCGCAGAATCTCCAGATGCGGCACGAACCCGTGCGCCGCCTCCAGCCACAGCGGCCGCGCGAAAAATATTTCATAGGCGAAACAGCCGGCAATCGTGGCCGTCAGCGTGATCACGAATATTTCCACCCAGCGGAACCCGCGCCCCTGCAGCGCCAGCACCAGCAGCACGTCCAGGCCGGTGAGCAGCACGCCGGCCAGCAGCGGCAGGCCGAAGAGCAGCTTCAGCGCCACCGCCGAGCCCAGCACCTCCGCCAGGTCGCAGGCCACGATGGCGATTTCGCACAGCACCCACAGAAGAAAACTGGCGCGCCGCGAATACTGGATGCGGCAGGCTTGCGCCAGGTCGCGCCCGGTGACAATGCCCAGCTTGGCCGCCAGCCCCTGCAGCAGCATGGCCATGCAGTTGCTGATCAGCACCACGCTCAGCAGCGCATAGCCGAATTTCGAGCCCGCGCCGATGTCCGTGGCCCAGTTGCCGGGGTCCATGTAGCCGACGGCCACGAGGTAGCCCGGCCCGGCAAAGGCCAGCATCTTGCGCATCCAGGAAGAGTCGTGAACGAAGGGCACCGTGCGATAGACTTCGGGAAGCGAGGGGGTTGGCGCGGAGGAGGCGGGGGCGGAAGATGTGGAAGGAGCGTTGGTTTGCGGGGAATCCGAAGACGAGTTCGCCATAGTTAACTGCGCTAAATCTAATAAGGAAACTACACTTAATACGCTTCGCTGTCAACCGCCCCGCGCGCGCCGCGCTTCCCTTCCCGCGACAGGCGGCGCGCCGCAACCGCTCCATTTGTGCTATTTTCATGAAGGATTTCCCGGAGAGAACACATGGAAGAACAGCGCCAGGTCCAGATCAAGGCCGACGAAAAGGAACTGCAAGGCCAGTACAGCAACCTCGTCATGGTCCATCACAATGTCGAGGAATTCACGCTCAACTTCATTTACATTTTTCCCAACGGACAGCAGGGCAAGCTGCTCAGCAGCCTGATCGTCAGCCCCGCGCACGCCAAGCGCATCCAGCGCGCCCTGGCGGAGAACATCTCCCGTTACGAAGCCCAATTCGGCCCCATCAAGGAACTGCCCGAAGGCGGCGCGCCCGTGCCCAACGTGGGATTCGTGCAGTAGGCATCCTGCGCGCAATCTCTCCCGGCGGGGAGATGCAGAATCTTCGCGGTCATGTTAGAATTTCCAAGTTGTATCTGCATTGGGCCTGTAGCTCAGGTGGCTAGAGCGCGCCCCTGATAAGGGCGAGGTCGGTGGTTCAAGTCCACCCAGGCCCACCATTCGTTCCAGCAGGTTACCGGGAGTTGTTCCACAAATCTCGACCCACCGTCCAGCCCACGCTTCACTGCCCCAATTGCGAACCCGCTCCTAACGCCGTCGGAGATTCCCCCTGCGCCGCCCGTGTTTCATCGCAGTCCTCCTGCGTGTACAGATCGAGCGCCGTCTGAATCCTTGCGTGACGCAGGATGCCCTGCATGTCCGCGCCTAAGCAAGATCGTAGCGATCCAGGTTCATCACCTTGTTCCACGCCGCCACGAAGTTCTTCACAAACGCCTCTTTCGAATCGCCGCAGGCATAGACTTCAGCGATCGCCCGGAGCTGCGAGTTCGAACCAAACACCAGATCGACACGCGTGCCGGTCCACTTGATTTTGCCCGTCGCGCGGTCGCGCCCCTCATACACGCCTTCGGATGAGGAGGAGGGTTCCCACTGCGTACTCATGTCCAGCAGGTTGACGAAGAAATCATTCGTCAGCCTCTCGGGCCGGTTGGTGAAGACGCCGTGTTTGGAATTCCCGAAGTTGGCATTCAGGGCGCGCAGGCCACCGATGAGTACGGTCATCTCGGGGACAGTCAGCGTGAGCAACTGCGCCCGATCCACCAGGAGTTCCTCCGCCGGCATTGGATGTCCCTTCCGGACGTAGTTGCGAAACCCGTCCGCGGCCGGTTCCAATACGGCGAAGGAGTGCACGTCGGTCTGCTCCTGCGAAGCATCCGTGCGCCCCGGCGAGAAAGGCACTTGCACCTTGTGCCCGGCCTTTTTCGCAGCTTCCTCGACGGCTGCGCAGCCGCCCAGAACGATCAGGTCGGCAAGCGAGACCTTCTTCCCGCCCCGCTTCGAGCTGTTGAAACCTTTTTGGATGGCCTCCAGCGCCGGCAGAACCTTCGCCAGTTCGGCCGGCTGGTTCACTTCCCAATCCTTTTGTGGCGCGAGGCGAATGCGCGCGCCATTCGCCCCGCCGCGCTTGTCGGAGCCGCGGAAGGAGGCCGCCGACGCCCAGGCAGTGGCGACCAGTTGGGAGATCGACAGTCCGGATTTGAGGATCTTGGCCTTCAGCGCGGCAATCTCCGGCTTCCCGATCAATTTATGATTCATGGCGGGAACAGGGTCTTGCCACAGCTGGGGCGCCTTCGGAGCGAGCGGTCCCAGGTAGCGCGAGACCGGCCCCATGTCGCGGTGCGTCAGTTTGAACCAGGCCCGCGCAAACGCGTCCGCGAACTGATCCGGATGCTCGTAGAAACGCCGCGAAATCTTTTCGTAAGCAGGGTCGAACCGCAAGGAGAGGTCCGTGGTCAGCATGGATGGCGCATGACGTTTTGACGGATCGTGCGCATCCGGAGCCGTACCGGCGCCTGCGCCATTCTTCGGCCTCCACTGCTGCGCACCCGCCGGGCTCTTGGTCAGTTCCCATTCGTAGCCAAACAGGTTCGCGAAGAAGTTGTTGCTCCACTTCGTAGGCGTCGTGGTCCAGATGACTTCCAGGCCGCTGCCGATCGCGTCAGCTCCTTTGCCCGTGCCAAATTTGCTCTTCCAGCCGAGGCCCTGCTCCTCGATGCCGGCGGATTCCGGCTCCGGGCCCACCAGTGCGGTATCGCCGGCGCCGTGGGTTTTGCCGAAGGTGTGACCGCCGGCAATGAGCGCAACGGTCTCCTCGTCATTCATGGCCATGCGGGCGAACGTTTCCCGGATATCCCGTGCCGCGGCAAGCGGATCCGGCTTACCATTGGGCCCTTCCGGATTCACATAGATCAGACCCATTTGCACGGCAGCGAGCGGATTCTGAAGATCACGGTCGCCGCTGTAGCGCTCGTCCGCCAGCCACTTGCCTTCCGGTCCCCAGTAGATATCCTCTTCCGGCTCCCAGACGTCCGCGCGGCCGCCGCCAAAACCGAAGGTCTTAAAGCCCATGGACTCGAGGGCGACGTTGCCTGCGAGAATCATGAGGTCGGCCCAGGAGATTTTCCGTCCATACTTCTGCTTCACCGGCCACAGCAGCCGGCGCGCCTTGTCGAGGTTCACATTGTCCGGCCAGCTATTGAGCGGCGCAAATCGCTGCTGACCGGAACCGGCCCCGCCGCGGCCATCGCCGATGCGGTAGGTACCCGCGCTGTGCCACGCCATGCGAATAAAAAGCGGCCCATAGTGCCCAAAATCGGCCGGCCACCAATCCTGCGAGTCCGTCATCAAGGCATGCAGGTCCTTGATCACGGCCTTGAGGTTGAGGCTCTTGAATTCTTCCGCGTAGTTGAACTCCTTGTCCATGGGATCGGACAGGGGGGAGTGTTGGCGCAGGATTTTCAGGTTCAGCTGGCTCGGCCACCAGTCCGCATTCGCCGCGGCCGTATGCCTGCGAGCGCCGCCCACTACCGGGCACTTGGATTCGTTTGACATGTCTTGCTCCTCCTTGGCGATTTTTTCTTCCATGAGATTATCCTGCTTCGTACTGGCGCAAAAAGACCGCGATGAAATACAAACTTTTCCTGGCCTTCTCGTCCGGGCAATCGCCGGCCGCGCCTTGCCAGCCCGCCACGCTTAACGAGAAGCGCGCCGCGGAACACACTGCGCGCAGAATCCCCTGAAAATAAGTTCGCATTCTCGAAGAATCCGCTTGCCGAGAGAGCGCGAGGCAGGCTTGGGCACGTTGTACCACTCGATGTCCTCCACCTTGCCGCAGCGGTCGCAGATGAAGTGGTGATGCCGCATGCCTTTTGCGTCGAATCGCGCGGCGCGGCCCTCGACGGCCACTTCACGCACCAAACCCGCCCGCACCAGATCCCGCAGATTGTTATACGTCGTGGCCCTGGAAGAGTGCGGATCCGCGCGATTCACGGCTTCGAAGATTTCCGCGGCCGTGGGATGCCTGTTGTGTTCCATCAAGAATGCCATCACGGCATAGCGCTGAGGCGTGCAGCGCAACCCGCTGCCGCCGAAGGACATCTTGATCGTCTCGGCGTCCATGCTTAATCTAGATTAAGTCTAATGTGAGATTTTGTCAAGAACATGCCTTCTCCAACGGAAGCTCTACTCCTTCTTCTTCACTTCCGCCGTAATCCGCCCGCGGTGCAACTGCACGCGCACCACATCCCCCAGGGCAAGCTGCTCCGCCGAACGCAGCACATTCCCCGCCGCGTCGGTGGCGATGGCGTAGCCGCGCTCCAGCACGCGCAGCGGGCTGCGTTCATCGAGTTGCAGCCGCAGCCGCTCCAGCCGCTCGCGTTTGGCTCGCAGCAGGCGGCCGGCGCCGACGCCCAATTCCGCCGCAATCCGTTCCAGGCGAATCTGCATGCGCCCGATTTTGGCGCGCAAATCGAATGAGACGACGCGCAGATGCGCCGCCGTGAAACGTTTCCGCGCCTGCTCCAGGCGCGTGCGCAGGCCGTGCGTCAGCCGTGAGGTCATCTCGTCGGCGCGCTGGCGCTGCTGCCGCAGCAGGTCGCGCGGCCGCTGAAACGCCCGCCGCGCGGAAAGCTCATGCACGCGGCGGCTCAGCACGCTCAGGCGGTAGCGCATGCGCTGGCCCAGCGTCTCCTGCAAATCAGCGATGTGCTTGTCGAACTCCCGTCGCGTCTGCACCACCAGCTCGGCCGCCGCCGAAGGCGTGGAAGCGCGGACGTCGGCCACGAAATCGGCGATCGTGAAATCCGTCTCGTGGCCCACGCCGCTGATAATCGGTATCAGCGAAGCGGAAATCGCCCGCGCCACAAGTTCTTCGTTGAAGGCCCACAAATCCTCGATGGAGCCGCCGCCGCGCACCAGAAGGATCACGTCCGCCAGCCGCTTGCGGTTGAAATATTTCAGCGCCTCGACGATTTCCGCCGCCGCGCCCTCGCCCTGCACGCGCACGGGATAGAGCGTCAGGTGCACATTCGGAAAGCGGCGCAGCAGAATGCGCACCACATCGCGCACCGCCGCGCCCGTCGGCGACGTAATCAAACCAATCCGCTGCGGCAGCAGGGGCAGTTCCTTCTTGCGCGCCGGATCGAACAGCCCTTCCGCTTCCAGGCGCTTTTTCAACTGCTCGAAGGCCAGCTGCAGCGCGCCGATTCCCGCCGGCTCCATGCTCTCGACGTAGATCTGGTATTCCCCGCGCGCCTCGTAGACGCTCACCGAGCCGCGCACGGTCACCTTCAGACCGTCCTCGGGACGGAACTTCATGCCGCGCTGCTGGTTCTTGAAAAACACGCAGCGCACCTGGGCTTTGTCATCCTTGAGCGTGAAATAGAAATGCCCGGACTGCGCCGGCCGGAAATTGGAGATTTCGCCCTGCACCAGAATGTCCGTGAAATTCCGCGCCAGCAGGTCGCGGATGCGCGCGGTCAGTTCCCCTACGCTCCAGATCTTGCGCTCCGGCAGCAGATTGAAAGTGAGCTGGCTCATGGGACGAGGGCCCGCCTCCGGCGCGAGCCACGCCGTATCTTAGCACGCCGGAAATGCAGCCGATGCTTCCCGCCTGATGCGTCAGTGCGGCGTGGCCGCGGCGGCGGCGCGCTCCCACATGCGCACGTAGCCTTCCGAGGAGCGCAGCAGAGGATAGAGCGCCTCTCCGGTGATGCCGATGTTGTGAAGGTCCTGGATGAAATCGGGAAGCATGCCGTAGTGGGCCAGGCCGTCGAGATTGTAATCGAAATCGCGGCCCTGGAAGACGGAGCGGAGCAGTGCGGGCTGCTCGGCGCCGGTGCCCTCCTGCATGCGCAACGCCAGTTCGTAAATGGGCCTCATCACCCCGTAGAGGCGGCGGACTTCCTCGCCGTCGTCGGCAACGAGGGCGGGAGCAGACCCCAGCGCGGTGTGGGATACCAGATAGCCCGCGCGGCGTTCGTAAAAAGAAGCATCGCCGAGGAGGATGATGCCGTGCCGCCCAGTGGCTTCTTCGCTGTTGGGGTCGGTGACGCCGAGTCCCCTGCGGAGATTGACGATTTTATTTTGCTGAATGGGGGTGCGTTCGAACACGGAGCGCGGCGATTCGTCGTACATCTGCTGGGGAGAAATATTGGCCCAGTAAGCGGCAATGGCCTCCCACATGTCGCGCTCCTCCATCGAATAGAGCGTGGTGGAGCGGAAGCGGTGGTAGCGGTATTCGTGGACGGGAGAATCGTATTTGACGCCGGCGGCCTGCTGGAAAGCGCCGGCGCGGCGCACACCACCAGGATCGCGGAGGGTGTCGCCGTGCAGAGCCTCGCCCGCATCGACGCCAAAGCGGGGGCTGGGCTTGGCCAGCAGGGTGTAGTCGGTGGCCAGCGCGACAAAGCCCTCAGGTCCGGAAAAATCGAGGGCATAGAGATAGTTCTGCGCCCAGGAGCGCGAGGAGCCCGGAGCATCGTTGGCCACGGCCAGACCGTCGCGCGTGGCGTAGGCCTGGTTGTCGTCCGGAATCAGAATGGGAGCGGTCATGCCGCCGAGCGCGTAGATGCGCTGAACATCGGCGCGCTTCTTGAGCGATTCATGGGGAAGCTTGCCATGCGCGGAGGTGGCTCCGGCGCGCCAGGCCAGATCGCGGAATCCGCTGTGGTCGGAGAGCACGGGATAGTGGCGCTGCTCGGCGAGCGTGAGGACGCGGTCGAGCACCTTTTCGCCCATGTGGTCCACGGAAATAATCATGCCGTGGATCATCAACTGATTGAGGTACTCCTCGCCATAGAGGGTGAGGCCATCGGCGTTTCTGTGCCCGCCCAGTGACTGGACGCCGGGGTAGATTTGCGCGGCGTTGACGAACGGAACGCCCTGGCTGGGAAGACCGAAGAGAAAAGCGTCCTCGGCGAAGACCTGGAGGGAGCTGAGCTTGAACTGAACGCAATCGGCGGAGGAGGAATCGGGGCAGCCCTCTTCGACGTGAGGCCAGCCGGAACCGGCGATATTGGCCGGAGAACGGTGAAGGAAATTATTGGAACTGGCAAACAAATCATTGTAGAGCGCGGCGCCGCCCAGGCGGTTGTCCACGAGATGAATGGGCGTGATCTGGCGGATGCCGAGATTGTAAAGCCATTCCACCTCGGCATGCGCGGTGGGAAAGCCGAGGGAACCGATGTCGTCCACCTCCGATCCCAGAATGACGGCCAGTTTATTGCTGGCGATGATGCGGCGGGCGTCGGCGGGCGTGAGAGCGATCTCCATCCAGTCGCTGTTTTCGGAGACCACCCGGCGCATTTCGGCAGTCTGCGATTCAAGGATGGCGCGGTCGGATTCCAGCGGCGCGCCTTTGGCCCTCATCAGGTATTCGAGGAGCCTGGTATTGACGGCCAGCACGGTCATGAGGCGCAGGCCGCCTTCGTAGGCGCGGTGAATGTTCATGGTTTGCATGGACTGATGAATGGTGGTGTCCCAGCGGGGCCAGCCTTGGAAACCGGGGCTGCCGCCGCCGTAATGCTGAAGGGCATCGTGCATGAAGCTATCGCCGCACGGGGCCAGCGGAGCGCTCAGCGGGGAGGTGAGGTATCCGCGGAGAGCCGTTAGCGCCCCCATGGGATTGGCCACGATAGCGCCAGACGCCGGACTCGCCGCCAGTGCCGTGGTGGAAAGCGTGCCCAGCGCGGGAACACAAGCCAGCACGGTGAGCGGGGAGAGGCGTGCCGGGATGTAGCCGAGCGCGGCGGGCTCGAGCGCACTGGTAAGCACCTGGGCGATGGGTGTGGCCCCTCCATGCCGCGCCCCGTCGCAGGCCAGCGCATCCTGCGCGTTGCGCTGGGCGTCATTCCAGTTTCCGCCCGTCGAACCGTAGAGCAGGCCGCCAAAGCCGAGATTGGCGGCGGGGTGGGTGTGCGGATCGGCAAAGCCCCAGATGGCGGCATCGCGGTCACGGAAAAATCCAAAGCCGCCAATTTGCACGTGCAGAAGCTGCGGCCGGGGGTCGGCGGCGGGAAAGCGGAAGTCGTCCACGTTGATGTGTTTGGTGGGCGAATTGTCCACGATGCGAATGCGCGCGGTCCGGCCCGCGAAGGAGGAGACATCCCAGACCTCGCGGCGCATCAGGTCGATGCCGTTGCCGGTGGCGAAAAGAACGATGGCGAAGTCGCCGTCCGTGCCAACAACGGCAAGGCCGGCGCGATCCGCGGCAGTGGGCGCCTTGATCTGGAGTTCGACGCGGATGCGCTGGATGTCATTTCCACCGCCAAGAAGAAACGTGAGAAAGGGATTCTGCACGTGAAATTCGGCAGAAGTAAGCGTGCCGGTTGCGGCGTCGTCCGTCGTTGCGGAACGAGGAGCGCTGCGGTCCGTGTGGTGCTCGCCGGTACCGATCCACATTTCGAGGTGATGGCCAAGAGGATAAGGAGTGTCCGACCAGTAGTCGCCGCCCAGAGTAACCGGCTTGGGGTTGACGCGCCCGGCGAGCATGGCGTCGCCGTAGACGGGCTGGTCGCGGAAGGCGTCGCCCTGCGCGGTCCAGCCGTGAATGCCGGTTTCAAAATCCCAGTCGGGCTCGCTGAGGAAGGCCGCCGCCCGGTTGCCCTGCGCGGTCGCGGAGACGGCGCTGGCAATCCCGGGAGAAGTAACGACCGTCACGGGGTTGGCAGCAGGCATGGCCATCGGCTGAATCACTTGCACGTAGGGTTCGGCGGACACGGCAACGGGTGCGGTGACCTGCGAAGTGACCTTTGAAGTGATCGGCGCAACGGGAGCCGCAGGCTGCACGGGAGCGGCGGGTTTGGACGAAGGCGCAGCGGCCGGCGGAGGAGCGCCTTGCACAGCATGGGTGAGCGATTGCAAAAGAGTCTGCGCGGGCGCCGGACTGGCCGGCGTTCCGGCGCATTGCACGCTGAAGGGGAGCTTCTGGAGATTGACGCCCGGAGCGGCCGGGGAGAGCAGTTCGAGCGCCACCCAGCCGGAATAGTCGCGGCCCAGCATCCACATTCCCGTGATGACGTAATTCGCGCCGTTGAAGGTAGCGGTCTGAGGAGCGCTCGTGCCGCCGTCACTGCGCACCCAGCGATATGTAACGCTCGACGGGCCTTTGCCGGAGGGCGCGGAGAGGAAAAGAAAAGCGGAGAAATTGAGCGTAACCGGGCAAGCGCCCGAATATTTCTCCGGAGCAATTTTGAATTGCGCGGACTGCACGACGGACGGCGGCGCGCCGGAAGGCTTTTGCGCCGCCGCGCCCGAAGAGAACGAAAGCACGGCCAGAAGCGCCGCCAGTACGCCAAGCGAATTGCGGAATAATTGCGGGATGACGGAAAAGGCGGTGAAGTACATAAGAAATTCTCCCTTCGCGGGCCGCGAGATTTCTTGCTTGTCTTGCGCTTTCTAAAAAAGGAACAACCGGGACCGGAGCGAATCAATGCCCGAACGGCGGAGCGCCATCGTTCTTTGGATGAACAAATCGTAGCTGAATGCAGCGGAACCGCGGAAACAATCGCCAAACTTGTGCGCAGTCGTTCACTGGCGCTCCCGGGCAACGGACCGCGAAGCGGAAAGGACCGGCGGCAAAAGCGGGAAACAAGCCGGGGGAAAACGCAAAGGGCGCAGCAAGCTGCGCCCCTGCGATCGAACTCCAGCGGAATTTGCGCCGGCCTTAAATCAGATCCAGCCCCGCGAAGAAATAGCCGATTTCAAACGCCGCGGTGTCCGGAGCGTCCGAGCCGTGCGTGCAGTTGTTGCCGATGCTGGTGCCCAGGTCGTGGCGAATGGTGCCCGGAGCGGCCTTCTTGGGGTCGGTGGCGCCCATGGTGTCGCGCCACTTGGCGATGCCGCCTTCGGCTTCCAGGACCATGGCGATGATTTTCCCCGAACTCATGAAGTCGGTCAGCTCGCCGAAAAACGGGCGCTCCTTGTGCACGGCGTAAAAGCCGCCGGCCTCGGACTTGGTCAGGCGCATGGATTTGATGGCCACGATGGCGAAGCCGGCCTTGTGAATGCGGGAGAGAATTTCACCCTGCTGACCGGCGGCCACGGCGTCCGGTTTGATGATTGCGAAAGTGCGTTCGAGTGCCACGAGAGGTTCCTCCAAAGGATGCCGGCGGTGAGGCCGGAGAAAAAATCAAAACCGGCCGGCCTGAAGGCCGGCCCCTACAAAAGCTTAGGACTTCAGAGCGGCGGCGACGGCGCTGCCCAGATCCGCCGGCGTTTCCACGGTGCGAATGCCCGCCGCGTTCATGGCTGCGTACTTGTCCTTGGCCGTGCCCTGCCCGCCGCTGATGATGGCGCCGGCGTGGCCCATGCGGCGGCCCGGGGGAGCGGTTTGCCCGGCGATGAAGCCAACCACCGGCTTCTTCACGTGGGCCTTGATGTATTCCGCGGCGGTTTCTTCGGCGTTGCCGCCGATTTCCCCGATCATGATGATGGCGTGCGTGTCGGGGTCCTCATTGAAGAGCTTGATGGAATCGAGGAACGTGGTGCCGATGATGGGATCGCCGCCGATGCCGATGCAGGTGGACTGTCCGATGCCCAGCCGCGAGAGCTGGTCCACGGCTTCATAGGTCAGGGTTCCGCTGCGGCTGACCACGCCGACGTGGCCCTGCTGGTGAATGCGTCCCGGCATGATGCCGATTTTGCATTTTCCGGGAGAGATAATTCCCGGACAATTGGGTCCGATGAGTCGCAGCTTCGAGAAATCCACGGCGGCCTTGACGCGCACCATATCCAGCACGGGAATTCCCTCGGTGATGCACACGACCGTCTGAATGCCGGCGTCGGCGGCTTCCAGAATGGCGTCCGCGGCAAACGGCGGCGGCACGAAGATGACGCTGGCGTTCGCTCCGGTCTCCTTCGCGGCATCGAAAACGGTATTGAACACGGGGCGTTCCAGGTGCTTGCTGCCGCCCTTGCCCGGGGTCACCCCGCCGACCACGTTGGTGCCGTATTCGATCATCTGCTGCGCGTGGAAGGTGCCCTCGCGCCCGGTGAAGCCCTGCACGAGAACGCGCGTTTTTTCGTTGACCAGAATGCTCATTGCGCACCCCCCGCCAGCGCCACGACCTTTTGTGCGCCGTCCTTCATGCCGCTGGCGATGGTGAAGTTGAGCCCGCTGTCCCGCAGAATCTGCTGCCCCAGCTCGACGTTGGTTCCTTCCATGCGCACCACCACGGGTACTTTCAATTGCAGGTCCTTTGCCGCGGCCACCACGCCGGTCGCCAGCACGTCGCAGCGGAGAATCCCGCCGAAGATGTTGATGAAGACGGCCTTGACCGAGGGGTCGCTCATGAGAATGCGGAACGCGTTCTTGACCTGCTCGGCGGATGCCCCGCCGCCCACGTCCAGAAAGTTCGCCGGCGAACCGCCCGAATACTTGATGATGTCCATCGTGCCCATGGCCAGGCCCGCGCCGTTCACCATGCAGGCCACGCTGCCGTCGAGCTTGATGTAGTTCAGCCCGTACTTGGAAGCCTCCACTTCGAGCGGGTCTTCCTCGTCGAGGTCGCGCAACTCACGCAAGTCCTTGTGGCGGTAGAGTCCGTTGTCGTCAAAAGCCATCTTGGCGTCCAGCGCCACCAGCCGCCCGTCGCCGGTGAGCACGCAGGGATTGATTTCCAGCATCGAGGCGTCGGTATCCATGAACGCGCGGTAGAGCGACTGGAAAAACGGCACGGCGTTGGAGATCACTTCCGCAGGAAGTCCCAATCCGAAGGCAATCTTGCGCGCCTGATAGGGCTGCAAGCCGACGGCGGGATGAATATTTTCGTGCAGAATCGCGCCGGGATTGTCCTTGGCCACTTCCTCGATTTCCATGCCCCCCGCGGCGCTGGCCATGAACACGGGAGTCCCGGTCGCGCGGTCCACCAGAAAGCCCAGGTAGAGTTCGCGCTTAATGTCCAGCCCCTCTTCGATCAGCAGGCGCTTGACGATGCGCCCCGCCGGGCCGGTCTGCGGCGTCACCAGTTTCATCCCCAGAATTTGGCTGGCGATGTCCGCGGCTTCATCGGCGGAGCGCGCCAGCTTCACGCCTCCGGCCTTGCCACGTCCTCCGGCGTGAATCTGCGCCTTCACCACGACCACCGGCGATTTCAGCCGCGCCGCGGCTTCGCGGGCCTCTTCCTTGCTGAAAGCCACTTCCCCGCGCGGCGTGGTCACCCCGTAGCGGGAGAGAATGGCTTTGGCCTGGTATTCATGAATCTTCATCGGGCAACCATCAGGAGTGGATTTACATTGCTCACAAAACAAAAAGTTTACCTGTATTGGAGCGCAGGGGCAAGCCGCAGAAGAAAACGGGTTTCCAGCGCCACGAGAGGGGGTGCCTCCGAACCGCTGCTGGGGTAGTATCGGAGAAGGGGGTCGCCGAGAGAATGCTGCGGGAGATTCTGGAAAAGACCGAGGCGGGCGCGCTGCTCACCGGCGCACAGGCCGAAGCCGCCATGGAGGAACTCCTCGCCGGGCGCGCCCCGCACGAAGAAATCGTGCGCCTGCTGAAAGCCCTCAACACGCGGCCCTACCGCGCCGAGGAACTGGCCGGCTTTGCCCGCACCATGCGCCGGCACGCCGCGCGCGTCTTCGCCCCGGGCGAAACGCTTCCCGAGCGCCTGGTGGACACCTGCGGAACCGGCGGCGACGGCGCGGAAACCTTCAATATTTCCACGGCGGCGGCGCTGGTGGCGGCGGCCGCCGGGGCGCGCGTGGCCAAGCACGGCAACCGCGCCGCCAGCTCGAAAAGCGGCTCGGCCGACGTGCTCGAAGCTCTCGGCGTACCCATCGATCTGCCCTTCGAGCGCACCGCGCAGGCCATCCGCGAAATCGGCATCGGCTTCCTGTTCGCGCAGGCGGCGCACAGCTCCATGCGCCATGTCATGCCCGCGCGCAAGGAGATCGGCGTGCGCACCGTCTTCAACCTCCTGGGGCCGCTGACCAATCCCGCCGGAGCCCCCGCGCAGGTCGTGGGCGCCTTCTCCGCGGATCTGCTGCAGGTGATGGCGGAAACGCTGGCGGAATTGGGCAGCGCGCGAGCCTTCGTGGTGCACGGCGCGGGCGGACTGGACGAAATCGCGCTGGCCGGAGAAACGCAGGTGGCCGAAGTGCGCCAAGGAAAAGTGCTCCGCAGCATCGTGACGCCGGAGGATTTTGGCGTGCCGCGGGCCCCGCGGGAAGCCCTGCGCGGGGGAAGCGCCGCTCAAAATGCGGAAATTATTCTGAGCATCCTCGAAGGAGAACCAGGTGCGCCGCGCGACATCGTGGTGGTGAATGCGGCCGCGGCGCTGGTGGCCGCCGGGGTGAGCGGAGAGTTCCGGGAAGCGGCCAACCGCGCGGAGGAAGCCCTCAATTCCGGAGCGGCACGGGAAACGCTGCGCAGGCTCGCCGAATTTCGCTGACCTGGGACCGCCCGGCGCGCAACCCGCTAGGGGCGATGCGGGCTTTCGAAAACTTCGTGAATGCCCCAGACAATGGCCCCGCCTGCCGCACTGACGGAAGCGATGGCAATCAGCATGCCCTTTCTACTCGGGGGGGTAATCGTTTTGATCTTCCCGAGCGATGGCTTGTCCCCGCCGCAAACCGGGGCGCGGTCCAGATACAGCCGAAACGAAGAACCTTCCTTTAGCGTTTGCCGCTCGCATTGATAGTTATATTCCCAGGAGCCCCGCAGGATGGTGATGAGGAACACCCGCGGTTCCACCACGCTGGTCTGGGCGTAGGAAGGAACATCGGCGAGAGCGCGAATCGTGGCCCCGCCCAGCGCGATGCGCAGGGCATCGGCGCGGGACGTGGAAACCGAAAGCGTGCCCGCCTCCAAGGAAGCCTCCGCGCTGTTTTCCACCCGCCGCAGCGTGGCCCCGCTCGCTCCGGCCAGATAGAGCTGCGCGGCCCCCACTTGAATGAGCAGCATGCCGTCGGCGCCCGTCTGAAAATGCTCTCCGCCAAAAACAGTGCTGCCGGCCGAAGCCGCGGACGAGTTCATGCGCGCTCCAGCGGCATTGACAATGGAACCAAGGGAAGACTGCTGGGCGGAGTTCACCTGCGCGACAGCTAGAATCATGACCAATAAAAAATACGAAACACGGCGGATCATAGTCATTGCGATGCATCCCCCGATGCCCGGCACAACGCGGATAAACCGGGGCCATAGTAGCAGAAAACGAATCCCATACGGCACAGAAATGCTAAAATTCGAAAAGAATCGGGCGCCACGGAACACCGCCATGAAAATGCGTCCGGACCGGATAAAATCAATCGAGCAGGAGACAGCAAGGAGAGAAGCACATGGGGAAACACATTGAACTGGCACTGGCGCTGCTGCTGGCAGGTTCTTCCACAAATGCGCAGAAGCCCGCGACAAAAACTCCGGCGCAGGTGGCCGCCGAGGTGCGCGACTACCGCCGCGCCAACGAAGGTCGCATCGTGCGCGAACTGCGCGAGTTCCTGGCCATTCCCAATGCCGCTGCGGACAACGCGAACATCCGCAGGAACGCGGACCATCTGATCGAAATGCTCGAGGCGCGCGGCATCGAGACCCATGCCCTGGCCATCCCCGGCCGCGGCCCGGTGCTCTACGGCAAACTCATCGCCCCGGAAGCGACACGCACGATCATCTTCTACGCGCATTACGACGGACAGCCTGCGGACCCGAAGGTATGGACCGGCGGAAAGCCCTTCGAACCGGCGCTGCGCACGGACAGCATCGAAGCCGGCGGCAAGCTGATTCCCTTCCCCGAAGACGCCGCGAACCATCCGGCGCGCTACGAGGACGACTGGCGAATCTACGCGCGCTCGGCCGGCGACGACAAATCGCCCATCGTGGCCCTGCTGGCCGCGCTCGATGCCCTGCGCGCGAAAAAGATTCCGCTGGGCGTGAATCTGAAACTTATTCTCGAAGGCGAGGAAGAAGCGGGCTCGCCAAATCTCGAGCGCGCCATGCAGGCCAACCGCAATCTGCTCTCAGCCGACGTGCTCCTCGTGGGCGACGGCCCGGTGGACCCCTCCGGCCTGCCCCTGGTGGATTTCGGCAACCGCGGCGTGATTGACGTGCAACTGACCGTCTACGGCCCGCGGCGCCCGCTGCACAGCGGCCACTACGGCAACTGGGCGCCCAATCCCGCCTTTCACCTCGCGCGCCTTCTGGCATCGATGAAGGACGAAGACGGCCGCGTGCTCGTGGACGGTTTTTACGATGACGTGGCGCCCCTGAGCGCCACGGAAATAATGGCCATCGAAGAGATGCCCGCGAACGACGAAAAGCTGCGCGAGGAACTGCAGTTCGGCCAGGCCGAAGGCGGCGGGCGCAAGCTGATGGAACTGATCAACCAGCCCTCGCTCAACATTCGCGGCCTGCGCAGCGCCTACGTCGGCGCGGAATCGCAAAACGTGGTTCCGGACAAGGCCGAGGCTTCCCTGGACCTGCGCCTGGTGAAAAATATCGATCCGCAAAAGCAGTTCCAGCGCCTGCTGCAACACATCCGCAAGCAGGGCTACTTCGTCGTGGACCACGAACCGACGAAGGAAGAGCGCCTGGCGCATGCGCGCGTAGCCAAAGTCACCACCGACGGCGGCTATCCCTCCACGCGCACGCCCATGGACACGCCCGTGGCCCGCAAGCTCGTGGAAGTCGTGGAATCCGCCGCGGGTAAAACCGTAAAAATGCCCACGTCCGGCGGCAGCGTACCCATGTACATTTTCGAAAACCTGGGCCTGCCGGTCATCGGCGTGCCCATCGCCAACCACGACGATCGCCAGCACACCTCGGATGAAAATCTGCGCCTGGGAAATCTGTGGCGGGGCATGGAAATCTACGGGGCGATTTTGGCGGATTTGACGTGGTAGAAACGCTCGCGCCCGCGATTACAGACAACGGTCAGAGATTCATAATCTTTTCAGAAGGTTCTTGCTGAATTTGGAAAAACGGATTCTAAATTAGTTCGCAATGTTTGGCATGCGGCAGTGAACTACGGGTTTCCTTCGGCGATCACTTCCCATAGATGCTTTGCGGCCAAACCCGCCTCTCTACACTTTGTGATGAGGCCAAAATCTATCGAGATGACGACCGGACTTGGATGCCCGTGGTTTACGCCAAGCTCCACTACACTGGCATCCACGGCGCCGACACTTGCAACGAGTCTTTGTGGCATTTCCAGTAGTTTTCGGACGCCCTCATCCATTCCCATGGCCGAAAATTCGTCATATACAAGCCTCCAAATATCTGGCTGGCCTCGCGGCACCATCCGAATAATCCTTCCGCTGATTTCGGCAACAACGTGGGGTGTAGTCGTCTTTTTGGCGAAACTGGCGATAAAACTTGCCAGACTCTTGTAAGAAGACTCGTTTTGCAGGTGCAGCAGTTGGCCTTTGAGACTTTCAAAGTGAAGATTGTGCACCGCGGAATAAAGCACAAGCTCCCACAACGGTCCGGTGTCGAATATTAAAGCCTGTGGTCCGAAGATCGCAGGAGTTTGGGGCATTTACCCTTCAAATGAAATGCCCGGAACGGGCGCGGCCGGAACATCATATTTACTTGACAGAGACAGCCGATGGCCTTCCAACTCCCGCTTGAGTCCTGCAGACACGTCGCCAAGACCCGTCATGGACCGATGGAGTTCCTGAAACTCGGGGCGACTCCTAAAAGCCAGAAGGTTCCTGCCCGCATAATTCCAGAACGCAGAGTCAAGATAATGCGATGGCAAAGTCTGAACATTGTTGATCACATATTCAGCCGCCATTTTCGGAATTTCCTCCCGATCAGGGATATACGTGGAAGATTGAGGTTGCAGCGAAGCCCTGCCATACGCCACAAGATCACTCTCAATTGCGGCCTTAAATTCTTCCCAAGAAATCATCCGATTAAACAACTCTTGCGCCACTCCGTTCAGCTTCCTTAAATCGGAATCATGCCGCTGAAACTTGAGGGCGAAAACACTCGCGGACCGCTGAGCCAGGAAATCGGCATAGTTTGGCCATTGATTGACGTCGACATACTCTTTAATGGTCCGAATGATCTCACAGCAGCCCGTGCGAGGCCTCCAAGTCAGATTTCCAATCTCTAGAAAAGCAAGCTCACGCTGAAGGGATTCGATGATCGGATTTATAACGGTATAAATCCACGCGGCCACGCGCCGAGACTGCTTCCTAGGAGGCATTTCGAGCCGTTTAACCATGATGTGTAAGCGTACAACATTGTAAGGGTATGGTGAAACTGGAAAATGATGCAGATCAGGATGACAACGCCAGCGGGCCAACTACAGGGAAAGGAAATTCTTCAAGAGGTTCTTGCCCGATTCCGTCAGCACGGACTCGGGATGAAATTGCACTCCCTCGATCGCGAATTTGGCGTGGCGCAGTCCCATGATAATGCCGTCATCGGTCTTCGCGGAGATCAGCAATTCGCGCGGCAGCGATTTGCGCTCGACGATCAGCGAATGATAGCGCGTGGCAACGAACGGATTGGGAAGCCCGCGAAAAACCCCCTTGCCGTCGTGATGGATTTCGCTGGTCTTGCCGTGAAACAGCTTGGGCGCGCGCACAATTTTTCCGCCGAAGGCGGCGCCGATGGCCTGATGGCCAAGGCAGACGCCGAGGATCGGGCATTTTCCGGCCATGGCCCGGATCAGTTCCACGGAGATGCCCGCCTGCTGCGGCGTGCGCGGCCCGGGCGAAACCACGATGCGCTCGGGCTTGAGCCGCGCGGCCTGCTCCACTGTGATTTTGTCGTTGCGCCGCACGTCCACGTCGCCGCCCAGTTCGCCCAGATACTGCGCCAGGTTGTAGGTAAACGAATCGTAGTTGTCGAGGAGGAGGATCATTTTCTCTTCCCCGCTTTCTTCGTCTTCCTCTTCGCAGCGCTTTTCTTCGTAACTATTTTCTTCGCGCCGCTCTTCCCGCCGATCTTCAGGAACGGACTCTTCCCCGGCGCGGAAGCCGCCGGCCGCGGCGGACGCGCATGCGCGGCGGCCAGCGCCGAAAGCAGCGCCCGCGATTTGTTCACGGTTTCCTGATACTCCCCCTCGGGCGTCGAGTCCGCCACGATCCCGCCCCCGGCCTGCACGTGCGCCTTGCCGCCCTTCATCACCATCGTGCGCAGCGCGATGCAGGAATCCAGATTACCCGCAAAATCCAGATACAGAATGCCGCCGGCGTAAATCCCGCGCCTCGTCTTTTCCAGCTCCTCGATGATTTCCATGGCCCGCACCTTGGGCGCGCCGGAAACCGTGCCCGCGGGAAAGCAGGCCATCAGCGCGTCGAAGCAGTCCACGTCCTTGCGCAGCCGCCCGCGCAGGCTCGATACCAGGTGCATCACGTGCGAGTAGCGCTCCACGGTCAGCAGTTTGTCCACTTGCACGGAGCCGTAGTCGCAGACGCGTCCGAGGTCGTTGCGCCCCAGGTCCACCAGCATGATGTGTTCGGCGCGCTCTTTTTCCGACCCGCGCAGGCTGGCCTCCATGCGCTGGTCTTCCTTTTCGTCGCGGCCCCGCGGGCGCGTCCCGGCGATGGGCCGGTAGAACACCTCGCGGCCCTGCACCTTCACCAGCATTTCCGGAGAACTCCCAATCACGCTGACGTCGTTCATGCGCAGGTAGAAAAGATACGGCGAAGGGTTGATGGCCCGCAGTTCGCGGTACACATCGAACGGGTCGGCGCTGGTTTCCGCGGAAAAGCGCTGGCTGAGCACCACCTGAAAAGCGTCGCCCGAGCGGATGTAGCGCTTGGCCATGCTCACCGCATGCAAATAATCGCGGCGCTCGAAATTGGAGTTGACCCGCAGCGGCGGCCGCTTGCCCGCCCCCTCGGAGGAAGCGGCGCGTTCCGCGGCGGCGGGCTGCTCCAGCGATTTGCGCGTGGCTTCGATTTCCCGCAGGGCCTGCTCGTATTTCGCGCGCAGCGTGCCGGGACCTTCGGTGTGCACATTGCGAATGATCCACAGGCGGTGCTGCACATGGTCGAAAGCGACGAGGCCGAAATAAAAAGAGAGCATGGCGTCGTAGAGGCCGATGTCGTCGCGCAGCCGTTTGGGCAGGCGCTCGATCAGCCGCACCATGTCGTAGGAAAAATAGCCGATGGCCCCGCCCACCAGCGGCGGCAGCCCGGGAACGCGCACGGGGCGGAAGCGCTTCATCTGTTCGCGCAGAAACGCGATGGGGTCGCGCTCTTCCCAGACCAGCCGGTCGCGGCTCTCCAGCACGCAGGCCCCGCCTGAAAAGCGGAAGACCTCGGCGGGATTGGCGCCCACGAACGTGTAGCGAGCGATCTTTTCGCCGCCCTCCACGCTTTCCAGCAGGAAGGAGTATCGCGCGCCCTGCGCCAGCCGCAGATAGGCGCCCACGGGAGTGAGCAGGTCGGCGGGCAAAACGTCGTAGACCGGGACGAGGTTGCCCTGTTTGGCCAGGCGCTGAAATTCCGGAAACGACGGCTGGATCATCGCCGGCCCTGCGTAGCCAGGGAGCGCTCTTCGGCGCGCAGCACGCCGAGCACGGCGCGGCGCATGGCCGCCTCGGGAGCGCGCCGGCCCGTCCAGATTTCCCACTGGGCGATGCCCTGCGCCAGGAACATGTCCGCGCCGGAAACGGTCTGGCAGCCGCGCGCGGCGGCGAGTTGCAGTAATTTGGTTTTCCCCGGCCGGTAGATGATGTCCATGACGATACGACAGTTTATCTCACGCGGGGCGAGAGGAGAAATGCCCGAGCGGGGATGCATGCCCACGGGCGTGGTGTTGAGGATGGCGTCGAAGAATTCCGTGGCCAGCGCCCGCCGCGGGATGACCTCTCCCCCGGCGGCGCGCGCCAGTTCGCGGGCCTGCTCTTCGCGCCGCGCGCAGATTTCCACCACGGCCCCGGCGCGCGCCAGCGCAAACGCCGCGGCCCGCGCCGAACCTCCCGCCCCGAAAATCAGCACGCGGCTGCCCGCCAGCGTGAGCCGCGAGGAAAGCGCGCGCAGCACGCCCACGTAATCGGTATTGCACCCGGCCAGCGAACCATCGGCGCCGACGGTGACGGTATTGACAGCGCCAATATCCGCGGCCAGCGCGTCACACGAGTCCAGGTGGCGGAGAATGGCCTGCTTATGCGGAATGGTGACGCTGAAGCCGCGCAGCCCCAGTTCCGGCGCCGCGCGAAGGAAATCGCCCAGCTCCTTCACCAGAAACGGCAGATAGACGGCATCCATCCTGCGCGCCAGGAAACCGGTGTTATGCAGCAGCGGCGAAAGCGAGTGGCCGATGGGGTCGCCAATCACTCCATAGACGCGGGTGGCTCGCGTGAGTGCATGCGCCCGGTAGAGATGCAGCATTTCTCCCAGGGAAACCTGCCCGGGCGCGGTGGACTCTTCCACCGAGGCGTAGGCCAGCGCGCTGCCCGCGCGGAGGGCCAGCAGCCGCGCGGGCAGTCCCGTTTCGCCCATGGGCACGGCCACTACGTTTCCGGACTTACGCGCCAGGCGCAGCACGCGCAGGCTTTCGGCGAGGGATTGCGATTGCGCGGCGATCTTCAGCGCCGCGGGACGCAGCGTGCGGCCCAGCGCGAAAAGCTTGCCGAAAGAGGCCGGAGTGCCGTGAAAATCGTGAAAGGAGAGCAGGATGCGCGCGGGTGCCAGGGTCTGGCGCAGCAGCGCCGCGGAAACCTCGCGCGCGGTCTCCATCTCCACGTCGCAGAAGGCGCATCCGCAGCGCACCGCTTCGGCCAGCACGGCCAGTTCGCCCGCCGGCGAGCCCGTAAAGCGCCCTCCTCCCGCGGTGCGGCGGCAGGTGGCGATGAAGCAGCCGCGCAGGCGGCTCTGGCGCAGCCAGTTCAGAAAGGAGGAACGCTCGGATGGGCCGCGCAGCCAGTCCAGGCGCAGTTCGACGGTGCGCGTCTGGCGCAGCGCCGCGCGCACCTGGCGCATCATTCCGCGTGCGGTCGTGGCGGCGGCCACCGCGCAGATGCGGCCCGCTCCCGCTCCAAAAAGTGACTTTTCCTGTCGTGACCGGCTCATGAGGACGAACTAGGGCTTTTACCATGCGGTATCAAACCTGTAAAGCATCCCCCGGCATTTTCTTGACCCGCCCAGAGGCCTTTGTTAGCTTGCAAGTGGAAGCTATTCACACGGGGTGTGTGCTGTTTTTTTGGAGGGGCGTACCTATGAAGATCAAAGTGACCGGATGGTGTCTGACGATATTGCTGGGAGCCAGCCTGAGCGCGGCGCAGAATCCGCCCGCTCCCGCCGAGGCGCCCGCGGGAAAAGTGGAAAATGTCGCGCTGGCGGACCATGCCTCGGTGTACTGCTCCATGTTTTTCGCCGATGATAAGGTGCCGGACAGCAAGCGCGTGGTCTCCGGCGAGGAATCCGCCGAGCGCATTTCATTCATCGCGGGAGATAACGTCTATATCAACAAGAATGCCGCCGCCGGCGTGAAGGTCGGCGATGAGTTTTCCGTCGTGCGCCCCACCTCCGTGCTCAAGACCGGCGACTGGTTCAAGTGGCAGCAGCACCTGATCCGCGTGATGGGCCAGGCCTACTTGAACGTGGGCAGGATCCGGGTGATCGATATCCGTCCCCCTCTGGCCGTGGCCCAGGTCACCATGAGCTGCGAACCCATGCAGCGCGGCGACGTCCTGCAGCCCTTGGCTGAAAAGCCCTTTCCCAAGCTCAAGGATCCGGCGGCCTTTGACCGCTTTTCCCCCGATGACCCCAAACTCTGGAAAGACAAACATGCCATGGTCGTCACCGCGGACAACTACATGGCGACAGGAGGAAGGAACACGGTCCTCTACGTGAATCTGGGCAAGGGGCAGGGAGTGAAGTTCGGCGATTACTTCCGCATCTTCCGCTATCAGGGCTCCCGGGTGGAAACCTTGTCGCAATCACTGCCCGGCGGTTACCAGTACAAACTCTTCGGCTTCGGAACCGCCGAAAAGAAATACGACTGGAAGGACATTCCGCGCCAGGTGGTCGGCGAAGGCGTGGTCCTCAATCTCAGTCAGAACTCCGCCACCGTGCTGGTCACGTATTCCTGGACCACAATCTTCGCGGGAGATTACGTGGAACTCGAGTAACCCCGCTCCCACGAAACAAGCTGCGCAGGGCCCGGCTCCGCAAGGACGCCGGGCCCTGCGCTTTTCCGCCCCTCCCGGAGAGGCTTACTCGCCGGCCGGCTGCCCATCCACTTCCGCAAACACCTCGCAGGTGAATCCCCAAATCTCCGTCTCCGCATCCCTCCAGGCATCGGCCAGCAAACCCGCCTTGCGGCACGTCTGTTCGAGAAACACATCCCGGCTCATTCCCTGCTCGGCGGCCACCTGCGGCAGCAGCAGCCCGCGCTGCGCCCCGCGCCGCACATGCAGGCCATGCCGTCCCACGACAATCTGCTCCGGAAGGATGCGCTCAGCGGACGAGAGAATGGAAATTTCGATATGCACATCCGCGAGATGCGCCGCACTCAGCGGGGGAAAGCGCGGATCCCGCAGCGCCGCGCTGGCCGCGCAGCGCACCACCGTTGCCGCCACCGCCTCGGACGACTCCGTGACCCCGATGCAGCCCCGCAGCTCCCCCTGCAGGTGCAGCGTCACAAACACCCCGCGCCGCTCCGCAAAAATTCCTTCGATCCGGGGAGGCTGGGGCGGGGATTCGCGGCGCACTGCGCAAACAATGGCCTGCCGCGCCAGGGCCAGCAGCATCTTCCGCTCGTCTTCAGAGAGGGACGGCATCCTTGGAACTCTTGTGCCGCTCCAGGATATCCAGGGAGCGCCGCTTCTTGATGCGGTCATCCAGCTGGTTCCAGAAGCGGTGGAAATATTGCGCCGCCGAGACCAGCGCGCTGATCACCACCAGCCACAGAATCAGCCTCCCCAGCGGCTTCAGCGACGCGTGGCTCACTCCCAGGATGATCGTGGCGCAGGCCACCACCTGCAGCACCATCTTGGTCTTTCCCAGCAGGGAGGCTTCGATCGTGAATCCCTCCGCCGAGGCGATATTGCGCAGGCCCAGAACGGTCACTTCGCGGCCGATGATGATCACCACCATCCACGCCGGAACCAGGTGCATGTCCACCAGGGAAACAAAAGCCGCCGAAATCAGCAGTTTATCCGCCACCGGGTCCAGCAGGATCCCCAGCGTGGTCACTTCCAGCCGCCGCCGCGCGAAATACCCGTCCGCCCAGTCCGTCGCCGCCGCCGTCAGCAGGATCAGCACGCCCCAGACCTCAAAATGCACCTGCAGCCCGAACAACTCCAGGTTCGGGCTGCGCGTGAGCAGGACCGCAATCAGCAGCGGAACGAAAAATATCCGCAATACAGTAAGCGAGTTAGGAAGATTCATGGACCATTGGGCGCAGGAAGCCGTAACGCCAAGAGGTTCCTCGACCCGGCCTCACTATAGACTCGACTGGCCCCCGCGTCAACGTCTGAACCGGCCGCCCTCCCGGCCCCATTCCGGCACGGCCGGGTACTTTAACGGTAACAGCAGCCAGAACGCTCGCGCGAGTCGGTATCTATACTGATTCGTAACCAAATCCTGAAAAACTGTGCAAATTGAACAGTAGATTAATCGAGGTCCAGGGGGCAGCCGGCCCGGAAGCAGGAAAAATGGAATTTCTGTATCTAACTGATACTTAAGGTTTTATTTTTAACTTGTCAGCCCTTGCTCTTTCCCTCTCCAAAGCGATTCCTCCGCCGAGTACTGGAGCCATTTTCGATTTCCACAGGGATTTCCACACCGCCACCTTCCACCAATCTCCTAAAAGGCCTCTGTTTTCCTTGGATTACGGGGATGCTCGCACCCCAACCCGGCATATTTCCTACTGAGGTACCCAGGCAACCTTCAAGCCGCGCCCGGCCCGCGCAGCACACGCGCCGGAAGGAACAAGATGGCGCGCAAAAGCGAAAAAACACCCTCCACCGCGATGCCCACCAGCCGGAACGGCAGTAGCAATAGCCACACAATCGGGTACAGAATCAGCGCCAGCAACGCCAGCGGCCAGCAGAAAACAAACAGGATGCACCAGAGGAGAAAAGCCGCCATCACACACCTCCCTCTCGATGACTATTACGCAGGAAGCGCGGCGGATGTTCCGTCGATGACGTAGTTCGCCAGGCGCAGATTGCGCGCCACCGATACCGGCACTTCGATTTGCAGAATCATGTGCGTATCGTCGGCCTTCGATTGCAGCACCTTGCCCAGCGCGTGAATCAGCGCCAGCGTGCGCCCCTCGGCCAGAGGCAGGCGCAGGGTAAGCTGCACCACCGGATCGAGCGGCAGCGCCGCGTCCATGCGTCGCAGGAGATCCTCGATCCCCTGGCCAGTTTTCGCGGAGACCAGAATCGGCCCTCCATCGATCCCCGCGCCCATCGCGTAAGGATGAATCAGCGGCGAAAGCTGCTCCGGCGCCAACAAATCAATCTTGTTGAAGACGCGCAACCGCGGCCGGTCTCCCACGCCCAGTTCGTGCAGAATCTTATCCACTTCCGCGTCCAGCTCCGCGTGATGAGGACTCGATACGTCGCTCACCTGCACGATCAGCGCCGACTCCTGCACCTCTTCCAGCGTAGCGCGGAAAGCCGTCAGCAGTCCCTTGGGCAGGTCGCGGATGAACCCCACCGTATCGGAAATCAGCACCCGCCGGTTCGAGGGCAGCCGCAGCGCGCGAATCGTGGGGTCCAGCGTGGCGAACATGCGCGAGGAGACCAGCACCTCGGCGTGACTGAGGGCGTTGAACAGCGTGGATTTTCCGGCGTTGGTGTAACCGACCAGCGCCACGGTCCCCATCGGCACCGACTGCCGCGCTTCCCGCCGCGTGGTGCGCTGCTTGCGCACGGAATCGATGGCCACCTGTATCTTGCTGATGCGCTCGCGAATGCGCCGCTTATCGGTCTCCAGCTTCTTTTCTCCCGGCCCGCGCACCCCGATGCGCCCCGCCGCTCCTCCTCCGCCGCTCTTTCCTCCCAGCCGCGACATCGACGTTCCCTTCCCCGTCAGCCGCGGCAGCATATAGTTCAATTGCGCCAGCTCCACCTGCAACTGCCCTTCCCGGCTGCGCGCATGCCGCGCAAAAATATCCAGGATCAGCTGCGTGCGGTCAATCACCTTGCACTCGCTGGCCTCCTCGATATTCCTCTGCTGCATCGGAGAAAGGTTGGCGTCAAAAATCAGCATCGGCGCGCCCAGGGCATTGGCTTCGGCTTTGATTTCCTCCAGCTTGCCGGGGCCCACCAGCGTCGCCGGATCGGGCGAAGAGCGCATCTGAAAGACCGTCCCCGCCACATCCGCCCCGGCGCTGCGCGCCAATTCCACCAATTCCAGCAGGGATTCGCGCTCCGGCTCCCCCGCGGCCATCCCCGGAAAACGCGATTTACGCTTCCAGCCCACGCCAATGAGCAGGGCGCGTTCGTGCGCGGCGGTTTCGTGGGTGGTTTTCATTGGAAGGAAGGCAGCCCGTCAGGGAGCAGGTATGGCCTCTTGAGGCGGGAATTTTTCTCCGGCGGCCATTATACCCCCCATCCTGCTCGGGCTGTAAATGGAGCCACGGCGAGCATGGGAATCCTGAACCAATCAGAGAACCATATCGGCATGCACTTTCAGCTGAACATAAACAGGATGCTCCATTGTCTCCAGATAAATTCTCAATCCCTCCTTGCGCGCCAGTTTCATCGCCGGGACAAAATCGGAATCACCGGTCACCAGCACAACAGCATCCACGATCCTCTTGGTGGCCAGCCAGGCGATATCCAATCCAATTCTCATATCCACGCCCTTTTGTTTGAGATCCGGCACCAGATCGTTCGGCAGTATGGCGCGGGGCGCTTTCGTTATGGACCGAAGCGCCGCATCTCCCAGTTTCCATCCCTGGAACGAGATGACTCCTCGCCGTACAGCGAAATTCGGCTGCAGTTCCAAGTCTTGAAGCAGTTTCTCGTTTTGAACGGTTCTTGCCGTATCGGCAAAATTCGTCATTGTTCCGTCCAGCGGATTCGTTACCCTTCCCTGATACGGCGGAGCATCATAGAAATAGATTCGAAAAAGTTGCGCGGCGGACAGGGGCGGCTTCCCCATCACGCTGCCGCAGAACCCCGCAATGTCTTGCACCGTTGGAAATCGATTGTGCCGCCTCTTGAGCTTGAACTTGAGAAATGCGCCATCAATCAACAACGCAGTCTTTTCAGGCACGCGGCACCCCTTTTCCCTTGACAGATTCGCCCCTGCCGCCTACATTCTTAATTAGATATTGCCCTCTGCTACGCCACTGATCCAAGTGGGCTTCGGCCCCGCGTAGTGGAGGGCGTTTTGCTTTCAGAGCGCCTCTACTTTCAAGTCTCTCCTCGATTAGCCGCCTCTTTTTATACCGGTTAAAATACGTATCTATTCGCGCAAACTCTAACACACTTATTCCTGAAGGATTTACTGATTTCTTTCTGGATTCCCGCGCGGGGCAGGACACGCGGAGCGCAATCTAAACCGGCCCATACCTTGGAACCAGAAACATCTTACGAGTTCGATCACGGCCAAATTCCACTGGCCTCCAGATGCCGCAGCGCCTCCTCCCGCACCGTGCGCTCATCCCCAAATCCGCCAATCCACACCACCCCCGCCTCCCGGCGGAACCAGGTAATCTGCCTCTTCGCGTATCTCCGCGTCGCCAGCGCGATCGCTTCCTTCGCCGCTTCCAGCGTCATCTTGCCTTCCA
>Ga0315281_10002550_pt1 | contig 26968 bp, 25 predicted proteins | sample YL17G07_0_MG_FD_204540 | JGI IMG/M metagenome (GOLD analysis project Ga0315281, IMG submission 204540) | Sediment microbial communities from Yellowstone Lake, YNP, Wyoming, USA - YL17G07_0 | ecosystem: Environmental > Aquatic > Freshwater > Lake > Sediment | place: USA: Wyoming | collected...
TTGCTGGTCATCACGAACGCTACCCCCAGTTCCATCACCTTGTCGAGGTAGCGGCCGAGGATCATCGCGTCGGCGATGTCCGCGACATGGAATTCATCGAAGCAGACGAGGCGGTAGCGGCGCGCGGTGCGCTGCGCGACGGCGGCAATCGGGTCCTCGGCGCCCTTCAGTTCGTTCATTTCGCGATGGATTTCGCGCATGAAGTGGTGGAAATGCACCCGGCGCTTGCGCACCAGCGGCACGCACAGGTAGAAGCTGTCCATGAGGAAACTCTTGCCGCGCCCGACCGCGCCCCACAGGTAGACGCCCCGGGGCGGCGGCGGCTTCACCAGCAGGCGCTTCAGCGCATTGCTGCGCCTGGCCTTGTACGCGGTCCACTCTTCGAAGAGCCGCTGCAGGTGCTCGACCGCGCTCCATTGGGACGGATCGGAAACGAAGCCGCGCTTGGCGAGGCTCTGCTCGTAGAGCGCGACGACGCCGCTCATGCGCGGGAGGGTGAAACGCGCGACTCGCTGCGCGCGAGCCAGAGCGTGCTGGCGAGGATGAGCATGCCGCCCGCCAGTGTCCAGCCCTCCGGCGCGCTGCCAAACATGAGGAAACCGAGAATCGCCGCCCAGACCAGTTCGAGGAATCTCACCGATTGCACCGCAGAGATGTCGGCGACGCGGAACGCGCGCACCATGCAGTAGTGTCCGCCCGCGCCGAAGAGACCGCAGACGGCCAGCAGGGCCCATTGCCCCGGCGAGGGCGCCATCCACAAGGCGAGGGCAAACGGCAGCAGCGCCAGCGACACCACCAGGTGCTGCCAGAAGACCATGACATCGGAACGATCGAGCCGCGTCAGCACCTTGGCGACGAGGAAAGAACCCGCAAACACCGGCCCCGACGCCAGCATCAGCAGCATCCCCGCCGAGATGCCGGAGAAACCGCCGGCCTCGAAGGGATGCACCACCAGCAGGACGCCGGAGAAACCAACCAGTACCGCAGCCCAGCGCGCGCCGGTCATCCGCTCGTTGAGAAACAGCACCGCCCCCAGGCAGATGAAGAGCGGCACGCTGAATCCGATCGCGGTCAGCTCCGCGATCGCCACCGTCGGCAGCGCCGCGAACCACAGCAGCATCCCGCCCGCATGGACGAGGCCGCGCACAAGCTGCATCTGCGGAGCCTTCGGCCACAGCTCGCGCACGCCGAAACGCAGCGCCGGCGCGAGGATCAGCAGCGTGCCGAGCAGGTAGCGCAGGAACCCGACCAGCCAGGGATCGAGCTCGTGCGCGAGCTTCTTCATGGTGGCATTGAGCAAGGTGAACAGGACACCGGTGGCCGCCATCCACAGCATGCCGCGGACCGTCGGGCTGGGCGCCGGCCTGGCCAATGCGGCACTCAGATGTTCAGTATGCAAAGATGGGACAACTCAGCGGCCCGCTGCATGCTCATGGTGAATGCTGCCTGTATTTGCCGCGATCAGGCAAGTGAATCCGCGCTGCGCGCGAAAAGCGTATCCTATGCAATTCGGCCATTTGGGGAGCGGAAAATTCCGAATCTGCATGCCCCCTTTGGATGACAGCCCCTTTTCGCGACACTCGCCGGAGCAACCCGCAACAACAGCGCTTTGGTGGCTGGTAGCCGCCGTCCTCCTTTCCGGCGGGGCGGCGGCGTACTTCGTCTATTCCAGCAAGCCGCCAGCGCCGCCGCCTCCACCAGCCCGTGCGGACTCGGGGCGTGCAAAAACTCCCGCCAATGCCGAGCCGGCGATACGGTACCCGCTCGATACTGCCAAGTCGGAAAGACCGGCGAGGCCACTGCCGGCCCTCGACCAGAGCGACCCCGCCCTGTGGGAGGCACTGGCCGGGCTGCGGAGGAACAAAACGCTTGCCGAGCTGCTGAAACCCGAGCAAATCGTCCGCCACATCGTCGCGACGGTTGACAATCTGCCGCGCGAAGTTGTTGCGCCGCGAGTCATGCCGCTCACCCCCACACCGGGAGCGTTTATCGTCAAGGGGAAGAGGGACAGCGCGGTCATCGGTCCCGGCAACCCGGCCCGTTATGCGGACCGGGTCCGCATCCTCCAGTCAATCGATGTCCGGCGGCTGGTGGATCTTTATCTCTACTTCTATCCGCTCTTCCAGAAGGCCTACGTGGAACTGGGCTACCCTAACCGCTATTTCAACGACCGTCTGGTCGACGCGCTCGACGACATGCTCTCCGCGCCGGACATCATGTCTCCCATCAAGCTCGTCCAGGCTAAAGTGCTCTATCAGTATGCCGATCCCGAACTCGAAACGCGCTCGCCCGGGCAAAAAATCATGATCCGCATCGGTGTCGGCAACGAGGGCCTGGTCAAAGCCAAATTGCGCGAGATCCGACGCGAAATTCTCAGCCGCACGCCCAGGCAGTAGACTGCAACGCGGCAAGGGGAAACGAGGCGCACTGTGGCTCTGCAAGGTCTGTTGTGGTGCGTTGGAGCGCTGCTTGCAACCAGTGTGGCGGCGATCGCGGTTGCGCAGCGTCGCGCGGGGACCGCAGTTGTTTACGGGATTGCGCTCTGCGTCTCTGCAACAGCGCTCGGCGTTGCGGGCACCTGTCTTGTCACCGGTAGCTCGCTCACCGGCACGTTGACGCTACCGATAGGTTTGCCCTGGCTGGGCGCGCGTTTCCGGCTTGATGCGCTGGCGGCATTTTTCCTGGTGGTCGTCAATCTCGGCAGCGCCACGGCGAGCCTCTTCGGTCTCGGATACGGCAGGCACGAAGAGGTTCCGGGGCGCGTGTTGCCGTTTTTCCCTGCGTTTCTCGCCGGCATGAACCTCGTGGTGCTCGCCGGCGATGCGTTCACGTTCCTGTTCACGTGGGAACTCATGTCGCTTTCCTCCTGGGCTCTCGTCATGGCGCATCATCGGCGCAGCGGCAATGCGGCGGCGGGCTATCTGTATCTCATCATGGCGAGCTTCGGAACGCTCGCGCTGCTGCTTGCGTTCGGCCTGCTCGCCGGCCCCAACGGCGACTACGCGTTCGAGGCCATTCGCGCGGCCCCCCCCGCAGCAGGCGTCGCGGGCGTGGTGCTCGCCCTGGCGCTTGTCGGGGCCGGATCGAAAGCCGGCCTGGTGCCGCTGCACGTGTGGCTGCCGCTCGCGCATCCCGCGGCGCCGAGCCACGTCTCCGCGCTGATGAGCGGCGTCATGACCAAGGTAGCGGTGTACGGTTTCGTGCGCATCGTGTTCGACCTGCTCGGTGCGCCAACGTGGTGGTGGGGGGCGCTGGTCGCGCTTCTTGGTGGTGTGACTGCTTTCATGGGCGTACTGCACGCGCTCATGGAGCACGATCTGAAGCGCTTGCTTGCATACCACACGGTGGAGAACATCGGCATCATCTTCATCGGACTCGGCCTCGCGCTCGCCTTTGAAGCGAACGAGATGCGCGCGGCGGCCGCGCTGGCGCTGACGGCGGCGCTGTTCCATGTTTTCAACCACTCGGTGTTCAAGAGCTTGCTCTTCTTCGGCTCAGGCGCGGTACTTTCCGCCACCGGCGAGCGCGACATGGAGCATCTCGGCGGGCTGATCCATCGCATGCCGCTCACGGCATTTGCATTTCTTGTCGGTTCAGCCGCGATCTCCGCGCTGCCGCCGTTCAACGGCTTCGTTTCCGAGTGGCTCACCTTCCAGGCGATTCTCCTCAGCCCCGGGCTGCCGCAGTGGCTGCTGAAGTTTCTGGTTCCGGCAATCGGAGCGCTGCTCGCGCTCTCGGCCGCGCTCGCGGCCGCCTGCTTCGTCAAGGCCTTCGGCGTGACATTCCTGGGACGGCCGCGCACCGATGCGGCGCGGGACGCGACCGAGACGGACCGCTACTCGCTCGCGGCTATGTTCATTCTTGCCGCCTTGTGCCTCATCGCCGGCATCCTGCCGGGCTACTTCATTGACGCGCTCGCGCCCGTCACCCAGGCGCTTGCGGGCGCGCATCTGCCCCGGCAGGAGGAGCTCGACTGGCTGACGATCGTTCCGGTCGCGCAGAGCCGCAGCTCCTATAACGGGCTGCTCCTCTTCCTGTTCATTGCGCTCGCCGCGGGACTCGGCGCCGAAGCAATCCATCGCTGGGCCTCCGGCGCACTGCGCAGGTCTCCGCCCTGGGACTGCGGCTTTCCCGATCCGAGCCCCGCAACCCAGTACACCGCCGGCAGCTTTTCGCAGCCTATCCGGAGGGTGTTCGGGGAAGTGGTATTCCGCGCACGCGAGGAGGTACACATGCCGCCGCCGGGCGACCTCGGGGCCGCGCAGATGCACGTGCATATGCGCGATCTCCTGTGGGATGTGTTCTATGCGCCCATCGCCGGCCTCGTGGGCTTCGCCGCCAATCGTCTCAACAAGGTCCAGTTCCTCACGATCCGCGCCTACCTGACGCTCGTGTTCGGCGCGCTGGTGGTGCTCCTGATGGTGCTCGCGATATGGCGATAGTCCTGGATCTCCTTGTCCAGTTCGGCCAGATGTTCCTCGTGCTCGCGCTCGCGCCGCTGCTCACCGGTTTCGTGCGCAAGGTCAAGGCGCATCTGCTGCGCCGCCAGGGACCGCCGCTCGTGCAACCCTATCGCGACCTGCTGCGCCTGCTGCGCAAGGAAGTCGTGCTTGCGCATACCGCGTCGTGGGTGTTTCGCGCCGCGCCCTACCTGATTTTTGCCACGACCTGGGTCGCCGCCGCTCTCGTTCCGACCTTCGCCACCGGCCTGATCTTCAGCTACGCGGCCGACATGATCGCCATCGTCGCACTGCTGGGAAGCGCGCGCTTCATGCTGGCACTCGCCGGGCTCGACATCGGAACGAGCTTCGGCGGCATCGGCTCGAGCCGCGAGATGATGATCGCATCGCTCGCCGAGCCGGCGATGCTGATGGTGACATTCACGCTTTCGCTCCTCGCCGGCTCGACGCAGCTCTCCTCGATCGCCGCATTCATGCAAGGCTCTGCCGTCGGGCTGCGAGTCTCGCTCGCGCTCGCCCTCGTCGGGCTGGTCATGGTCGCGATCGCGGAGAACGCCCGCATTCCGGTCGACAATCCGGCTACGCATCTGGAGCTCACGATGGTGCACGAAGCGATGATTCTCGAATACTCGGGTCGGCACCTGGCGGTGATCGAGGCGGCGGCGTTCCTGAAGCTCCTGCTCTATGTCTCCATCATTGCGTGCGTGTTCTTTCCCTGGGGAATCGCAGTTTCCGGGCAGGGGCTCGCAGCCTACCTCGGCGGCGTCGGGGTATACGTGCTGAAGCTTGCCGTCGGAGGCTTCCTGCTCGCGGTGTTCGAGACCGCGATCGCCAAGATGCGCGTGTTCCGCGTTCCCGATTTTCTGGGCGCGGCACTGATGCTCGGTTTTCTCGCGGCGCTGCTGCTCTTCGTGACGAAGGCCGGGTGATGGACCAGCTCGCTCTCGACGTCGCGCATCTGTTCGCAGGCGGCCTCGTGCTGGTGAGTTTCATGCTGCTCTACCAGGACCGCATGACCGGACTGGTGAACGTCTTCGCCCTGCACGCGCTCGTCGTCTCGAGCTCGGTGGCGTGGCAGGCGAACATCCAGCAAGCGCCGCATCTCTACATCACCGCAGCGATCGCGCTCGCCGTGAAGGCGTTCGTGATTCCGATGGCGCTGCACCGCATTATCGTCCGGCTCGGTATCCATCGGGAAATCGATCCCGTCGTCGGTATCGGCCAGACCATGCTCGCGGGCATCGGCCTGGTCGCGCTCTCGATCATGGTGATGCTGCCGATCACGGCGCAGGCCGGCACGCTCGCGCGCGAAGATCTGGCTTTCGCGCTTTCAGTCGTTCTGCTGGGCCTGCTCATGATGATCTCCAGGCGAAATGCGGTGAGCCAGGTCATCGGCTTTATGTCGATCGAGAACGGCCTCATCCTCGCCGCCACCGGCGCCAAGGGCATGCCGCTCGTGGTCGAGATCAGCGTCGCATTCTCGATCCTGGTCGCCCTGATCGTGATTGGCGTATTCCTGTTCCGGATTCGCGAGCGCTTCGACTCCGTGGACATCCACACCCTGCACGAGCACCGCGGCGAGCAGCCATGACTGACCTAGGCTCCTTCATCGTCGGCGCGGTCCTGGTCATCCCCGTGGTAAGCGCAGCCTTGCTCGCCTTGCTGCCCGACGACCGGACCACGGCGTGGCTCAACGCGACGGCGGCGTTTCTGACGTTCATTTCGGCCGCCGTGCTGTTCCTCGCGCGCCCCTCCCCCGGGCGCTACCTGATTGTGGACGACCTCAATGTCGTGTTCATCGTGCTGAGCACATTCGTCGGATTCACGACGAGCGTGTTCAGCGCCAGCTACATCGCCCACGAACTGGAGACCGGCCGGCTGACGCCGCTTTACCTGCGCTTCTACCACGCGATGTACCAGACACTGATGTTCGGCATGAATCTCGCGCTGCTGTCGAACAACGTCGGGCTGATGTGGGTGGCGGTCGAGCTCTCCACGCTCACGACCGTGCTGATGGTGGGAATCTACCGGACGCCCGCCGCGCTCGAGGCTGCGTGGAAGTATTTTCTTCTGGGCAGCGTCGGCATCGCCCTCGCGCTGTTCGGAACCATCCTGGTGTATCTCGCGGCGCACTCGGTTGTCGGCGAAGGGCTGGACGCCATGGCGTGGGACGTGCTGGTGCAGAACGCGCCCCAATTTGATCCGGCGCTCCTGAACCTCTCGTTCGTCTTTCTCCTGCTCGGTTACGGAACCAAGGTGGGCCTCGTGCCGCTGCACGCGTGGCTGCCCGACGCGCATGCGGAAGGCCCGACGCCGATTTCGGCGGTGCTTTCCGGCCTGCTTCTGAACGTGGCGCTTTTCGCCGTGCTGCGCTTCAAAAGCATAATGTCGGCGAATTCGGGGGCGCTCGCTCCGGGGCCGCTCATGGTGTCGCTTGGCCTGCTCTCGGTGATCTTCGCGTCGTTCATGCTCTACCGCCGCACCGACATCAAACGCATGTTCGCCTATTCCTCGATCGAGCACATGGGCATCATCACGTTCGCCTTCGGCATGGGCGGACCGCTCGCGAATTTCGCCGGTCTCCTGCACATGACTCTGCACAGTCTCACCAAATCCGCTATCTTCTTTTGCGTCGGCCACATCGCGCAGGTGAAGGGAACGCAGCACATGCCCGACATCCGCGGGCTCACGGTTTCCCATCCGGTGCTCGGCTGGGGTCTCGTGTTCGGCGTCGCCGCCATCGGGGGGTTACCGCCCATGGGCATCTTCATGACCGAGTTCCTGATCGTGACGACCACGTTCGCGCGCTACCCGGTGCTGGCCGTGGTGCTGGGACTGAGCCTCCTGGTCGCGCTCGGTGCGCTGTTGCTACGCTTGAACGGCCTCTCGTTCGGAGATCCGCACGGCAGCGCTGAGCCGGCGAAAGCCTCGTTCGTCCCGATATTTGCCCACTTCGCGCTCGTCTTCGTGGCGGGAATCTGGTTGCCGCCCGCACTCGTGATCTGGTTCCAGCATGTGGCGAATCTACTTGGCTGAGTTCAAATGAAATCCGCGAATTGGCCGCGTTCGATCCTGCACCGGCACGCCTGGGAGCGGGCAGCGGCGCGTCTGCAGGCGGGCGAACTGGCCCTGCTCGGCCTTTGGGGAGAGCCGAACCATGCGCACATGGCGGTATTGGAGAACGAGACGCACGCGTGCGCCGTGCTCAGCATCGAATGCGAGGGCAACCGCTTTCCCTCGGTCGGGCGGGTGCATCCGCCAGCCATTCGACCGGAGCGGGCAATTCGTGACCTCGTCGGACTGGAACCCGAGGGCCTGCCGGACACTCGGCCTTGGCTTCACCACAGCGACGCCTATCGGTTCCTGCCGGTGGAAGGTGAAAGCCTGCACCAGATTCCGGTCGGTCCGGTTCATGCGGGAATCATCGAGCCGGGCCACTTCCGCTTCACCGCGAGCGGCGAGACCGTGGTACGGCTGGAGGAACGGCTTGGCTACGCTCACAAGGGCATCGACTCGTTGATCGCCGGCACCTCGATCGACCGCGCGGCGGCGCTGGCCGGGCGCGTCTCAGGCGACAGCACGGTTGCTTTCGCACTTGCCTTTGCCCGCGCGGTCGAGGCGGCGCTCGAGATGGACGTCCCGTCGCGCGCCGTCTGGCTGCGGGCGCTGCTCGCCGAACTCGAGCGGCTCGCCAATCACTTCGGCGACATTGGCGCCGTCTGCAATGACGCCGCCTTCGCCATCATGCACGCGCAGTTCGGCCTGCTGCGCGAGAGGGTGCTGCGCGCGGCGGATTCCTGTTTCGGCCACCGGCTCATGATGGACCGCGTCGTACCCGGCGGCGTCAGTTGCGACCTGCCGCCCGACGGCGACCGGATCCTCCGGACGCTGGTCGCGCAGGTTCGCAAGGATTTCCCGGACCTTGTCGAGGTATACGACAACACCGCGTCGCTCAAGGACCGCACGGTGGGGACCGGTATTCTGTCGCCGGCGCTCGCGCAGCAATACGCCGCCGGCGGCTACGTCGGGCGCGCGTCGGGGCGCAACTTCGACTCCCGGCGCGCACCTGGCTACGCCCCCTACGACCGGTTGCAGTTCGAAGTTCCGGTCGTCCATACGGGCGACGTAAACGCGCGCGTCTGGATACGCATCCGCGAGGTCGAGCAGAGCCTCGCGCTAATCGAGCAGATCCTTGGCCAGCTTCCGCCCGGAGCCGTGCGCGCGGCGCTCGCCACGGGACCGGTTACCGGCATGCGCGAAGGCGTCGCGCTGGTCGAGGGTTTCCGCGGCGACATCCTGGCTTGGATCAGGCTTGGCCCCGACGGGCGCGTCGAGCGCAGCCATCTGCGCGATCCTTCCTGGTTCCAGTGGCCGCTGCTCGAAGCTGCGATAGAGGGCAACATCGTCGCCGACTTTCCGCTGTGCAACAAGTCTTTCAACTGTTCCTACTCGGGACACGATCTCTAGTAAAAGCAGACATGCGCAAACTGCTGTTCAAGAGTTTCGTACAGGGGCCGCTGACCGAAGCCGCGCCCGCGAGCGACGACGAGGCGCTTGCCGAGCTTGCGGCGCGGGTGAAGACGGCTTCCCGCAAGCGCCTGGGGCGAACGCTCGCCATCCGCGAGGTCGATGCGGGCTCCTGCAATGGTTGCGAGCTGGAGATCAATGCGCTCAGCAACGTGCTCTACGATCTTGAACGATTCGGCCTTCGCTTCGTTGCCTCTCCGCGCCACGCCGACGTGCTGCTGGTGACCGGGCCGGTCACGGCAAACATGCGCGAAGCGCTCGAACGCACCTATCAGGCGACGCCGGATCCAAAATGGGTGGTGGCGGTAGGAGACTGTGCGCGGGACGGTGGCATATTCGCTAGCAGCCGCGCTTGCGTAGGCGGCGTGTCGCAGGTGCTGCCGGTAGACCTGCATATCCGGGGATGCCCGCCGTCGCCGATCGCCCTGCTCAAGGGACTGCTCGCGCTTCTGGACAGTGTGTCATCCGAGGGGCCGCAGCACACAGGTCGAACTGGAAAGGAGGAGGGAAAATGAGCGACAAGCCGGAGCAACCGCGTTTTTCGTCAGCGCAAATCGCAATGGCAGGACTTTGCGCAGCACTGATCTTGGTCGTTATGGTAATAGCGATCTCCCTCTGGAATTCGGCAACCGGCTGAATTTCAGATATTCAAGGCCCTCTTATCCACGGCCAGGGCCGCGTCCTTCATCGCCTCGGACAGCGAAGGATGGGCGTGGCAGATCATGCCGATGTCCTCGGCCGAGCCATGGAATTCCATCGCCACCACCGCTTCGGCGATCAGTTCGGAAGCCATCGGGCCGATGATGTGCACGCCGAGGATTTCATCCGTCTTCTTGCTTGCAATGAATTTGACCAATCCGCTCGGGTCGCCCAGGGCCCGCGCCCGCGCGTTGGCGGAAAAGGGGAAGGTCCCGACCTGGTACTCGACGCCCTCGGTCTTCAGTTGCTGCTCGGTCTTGCCCACCCAGGCGATCTCGGGCGAGGTATAGATCACCCAGGGAATGGTGTTGAAGTTGACGTGCGGCTTCTGGCCGGCGATGCGCTCGGCCACCGCCACGCCCTCCTCTTCGGCCTTGTGCGCAAGCATCGGGCCGCGCACCACGTCGCCGACCGCCCAGACGTTCGCCACGCTGCTGCGGCAATCGTCGTCCACCGCGATGAAGCCGCGCTCCAGCTTCAACCCGATTCCTTCCGCGTTGAGACCATTGGTATTCGCCGTCCTGCCGATGGAAACGATGAGGCGGTCGCAATCAAGCGATTTTGCCGTCCCATCGGAGCTCTTGTACTCGACCAATACGCCCTTCTTGTCTTTCTTGACTGAACTGATCGCAACACCAAATTCAAATTTCAAACCCTGCTTCAGGAAAATCTTCGAGGCTTCCTTGGCGATCTGCTCGTCGGCGGCGCCGAGGAATGCCGGCAGCGCTTCCAGGATGGTCACTTCCGATCCCAGGCGGCGCCACACGCTGCCCATCTCCAGGCCGATCACGCCGGCGCCGATGACGCCGAGGCGTTTCGGCACGTCCGGGATCGCCAGCGCGCCGGCGTTGCTCAGGATCAGCTTCTCGTCGAAATCGGCACCCGGCAAGGCGCGCGGGTTGGAGCCGGTGGCGATGATGACGTTCTTGGCGGAAATAACTTCTTTTTCATTTCCGGTTACCAGAATTTCAGAACTGGAAGAGCCAAAACTTCCCCGCCCGTGAAAGAACGTCACCTTGTTCTTCCTGAACAGGTAGGCGATGCCGTCGTTGCTCGCCTTCACCACCTTGTCCTTGCGCCCGAGCATCACCTTCAGGTCGAGTTCCAGGCCCTTCACCTTCACGCCGTGGTCGGCGAAGTGGTGCCCGGCCTGCTCGTAGTTCTCGGAGGACTGCAGCAGCGCCTTGGACGGGATGCAGCCGACGTTGGTGCAGGTGCCACCGAGCGCGGGCTTGCCGTCCGCGGCCTTCGCTTCATCGATGCAGGCGACCGCCAGGCCGAGCTGGGCGGCGCGGATCGCGGCGATGTAGCCGCCCGGCCCGCCGCCAATCACCACCACATCAAAGGATTTCATATCCCGGACTTCATATCTCGAGGATCAGCCGCGCGGGATCTTCAAGCGCTTCCTTGACCGCGACCAGGAACAGCACGGCCTCGCGGCCGTCGATGATCCTGTGATCGTAGGACACCGCAAAGTAATTCATCGGCCGCACCACCACCTGCCCGTTCTCCACCACCGCGCGTTCCTTGGTCGCATGGATGCCGAGGATCGCCGATTGCGGCGGATTGATGATCGGCGTCGAGAGCATCGAACCGAAGGTGCCGCCGTTGGAAATGGAGAACGTGCCGCCGGTGAGGTCTTCCAGCGACAGCTTGCCGTCCTGCGCCTTCTTGCCGAACTCGGCGATCTTCTTCTCCACCGCGGCGAAGGACAACTGGTCCGCGTCGCGCAGGATCGGCACCACCAGTCCGCGCGGGCTGCCGACCGCGACGCCGATGTCGAAATAGCCGTGATAGACGATGTCGGTGCCGTCCACCGAGGCATTCACCACCGGGTACTTCTTCAGGCCATGCACCACCGCCTTGACGAAGAACGACATGAAACCGAGCTTGGTGCCGTGCTCCTTCTCGAAGCGCTCCTGGTACTTCTTGCGCAGTTCCATCACCGGCGCCATGTTCACTTCGTTGAAAGTCGTCAGGATCGCCGCGGTCGCCTGCGACTGCACCAGGCGCTCGGCCACGCGCTGCCGCAGGCGCGACATCGGCACTCGCTGCTCGGGGCGGCCGGCAAGGAGCTTTTCTACGTTTACGGGAGCGGAAGGCTGTTGGAGGGTTGTTTTTTGAACGGCAACAGAACTTTTCTCAGGCTGAGCGAGAACATCTCCTTTCGTCACCCTTCCGTCCCTGCCCGAGCCCTGGATCTGCGCGGTATTGATGCCTTTCTCGGCCGCGATTTTCTGGGCCGATGGCATGACAGCGGGGCCTGATTTGGTTTTTTCGACGGGAGGTTTTTCCTGAACAGGAGCAGAAGCAACTGCCGACGCCTTCCCTTCCGTATCAATCCTCGCAATCACTTCACCCGCGACGACAATTCCCTTGTCGCCCTTGAGAATGCTCACCAGCACGCCGTCGGCCGGCGCGGGCAGCTCGAGCACCACCTTGTCGGTTTCGATGTCGATCAGGTTCTCGTCGCGCTTCACTGCCTCGCCCTGCTTCTTGTGCCAGGCGAGCAGCGTGGCCTCGGCGACCGATTCCGAGAGCTGCGGGACTTTGACTTCAATCAGCATTTTTTTCTTTCTTCATTCTCTTCCGGCCCATTCCCTGCACCGGCATCACGAGATTGTCCGTCAACGGCGCGAATGCCGCCTGCACCAATTCCTTCTGCTGCTCGTTATGCAGCGACAGGTACCCCGCCGCGGGCGAGGCCGAGGATCTGCGCATGGCGTAGCCGAGTTGCTGATCCGCGCGCATGTGGCGCAGCACGTAATGCTGGAGGCGGTGCCAGCCGCCCTGGTTGCCCGGCTCTTCCTGGCACCAGATAACTTCGTTCGCGTTCGAATACAGGTTGATCTGTGCCTGGAACTCATCGTGCGGGAACGGGTAGAGCTGCGCGATGCGCACGATGGCGACATCCTTCGCGTTGTTCTCCCTGCGCGCCGCCATCAGGTCGAAAAACACCTTGCCGCTGCACAGGATCACGCGCTTGACCTTCTCCGGCTTGAGGCTTTCGTCCCAGTCGCCGTTGACGGCCTTGAACTTGCTCTCGGCGAACTCCGGCAACGGCGACACGGATTCCTTGTGCCGCAGCAGGCTCTTCGGCGTGAAGATGATGAGCGGCTTGCGGTAGGGGCGGATCATCTGCCGCCGCAGCAGGAAGAACATCTGTACCGGCGTGGCCGGGATGCAGACCTGGATGTTGTAGTCGGCGCATAGCTGCAGGAAGCGCTCCGGGCGCCCGGAGGAATGCTCCGGTCCCTGCCCTTCATAGCCATGCGGCAGCATCATCACCATGCCGCAGACGCGGCCCCACTTGACCTCGCCCGCCGCGATGAACTGGTCGATCACCACCTGGGCGCCATTGACGAAGTCGCCGAACTGCGCCTCCCAGACCACCAGTTCGTTCGGCTCCGAGGTCGAGTAACCGTACTCGAAACCGAGCACCGCCTCCTCCGACAGCACCGAGTCGATGACCACGAAATCGCCCTGGTTGGGCGCGATATGCGCGAGCGGGATGTAGCTGCCTGAATCCCATTTCTCCCGGTTCTGGTCGTGCAGCACCGCGTGGCGGTGGAAGAAGGTGCCGCGGCCGCAGTCCTGCCCCGAAATCCGCACTGCGAAGCCATCCTTGAGGAGCGACGCGTAGGCGAGGTTTTCCGCCATGCCCCAGTCCACCGGCAGCTTGCCTTGGCCCATCAGGCGCCGGTCGGTGATGATTTTCTCCACCCGCGGGTGCAGCTTGAACTCCGGCGGCAAGGTGGTGAGCTTCTCCGCGAGCATCTGCAGGTCGGCCAGCGGCAGCGTGGTGTCGTCGTTCTCATTCCATTTCGTGTTCCTGTACTTCGACCAGTCGACCGCGAACGGCGGCTTGAAGTTGGACAGGATCGTCTTGTTGGTGTGATAGCCGCCGTCCATCGCCTGGCGGAAGGTGGCAACCATCCTGTCGGCTTCCTCCGCGCCGATCACCCCCTGCGCCGCCAGCTTGCCGGCATAGAGCTTGCGCGTACCGGGGTGCGCATTGATGATCTTGTACATAAGCGGCTGGGTCACCATCGGTTCGTCCTGCTCGTTGTGGCCGAGCTTGCGGAAGCAGACGATGTCCACCACCACGTCCTTCTTGAACTTCGTGCGGTAGTCGAGCGCGATCTCGATCGCCATCACGCAGGCTTCCGGGTCGTCGCCGTTGACGTGGAAAATCGGCGCCTCGACCATTTTCATGACGTCGGTGCAGTACAGCGTCGAGCGCACGTCGCGCGCATCGGAAGTGGTGAAACCGATCTGGTTGTTGACCACGATGTGCACGGTGCCGCCGGTGCCGTAACCGCGGGTTTGCGAGAGATTCAGCGTTTCCATCACCACGCCCTGCCCCGCCACGGCCGCGTCGCCGTGGATCAGCACCGGCAGCACCTGGTCGCCGCCGCGGTCCTTGCGCCGGTGTTGCCGTGCCCTCACCGAACCTTCGACCACGGGATTGACGATCTCCAGGTGCGACGGATTGAAAGCGAGCGTCAGGTGCATTGGCCCGCCCGGGGTGTTGATGTCGGACGAGAATCCCTGGTGGTACTTGACGTCGCCCGACTGCAACGCGTCGTCGTGCTTGCCCTCGAACTCGCCGAACAGGTCCTTCGGCATCTTGCCAAGCGTGTTTACCAGCACGTTGAGGCGGCCGCGGTGCGCCATGCCGAGCACCAGCTCCTGCACGCCGGCGGCGCCCGCGCGCTGCAGCAGGTTGTCGAGCACCGGGATCAGCGTGTCGCCGCCTTCCAGCGAAAAGCGTTTCTGCCCGACGTAGCGGGTATGCAGATAGCGCTCCAGCCCCTCGGCCGCGGTGAGGCGCTCGAGGATGTGCTTCTTGTAGTCCGGCGCGAAGCTCGGCTTGGAGCGCACCGGTTCGAGACGCTCCTGAATCCAGCGCTTTTCCACGCGGCTGGAGAGGTACATGTACTCCACGCCCAGCGTGCCGCAATAGGTTTCCTGCAGCCCACGGATAATTTCGCGCAGCGTGGCCTGCTCCGGCCCGATGAACGATCCGGTGTTGAACACCGTGTTCATGTCGGCTTCGCCCAGATCGTAGTAGGCGGGTTCGAGTTCCGGAATGTGGGGGCGCTGCTGGCGCTTGAGCGGATCGAGGTCCGCCAGGAGGCAGCCCCGGAAGCGGTACTCGGCGACCAGCTGAATGACGGAAACCTGCCTGCGATCGAGGTCCCCGGTCGAGGCCGCCTTCGCGGCCCCGGATTTCGCGCGCTGCGCGAAGGACTCCACGATCGGCGCGTGGGCGATGTCCTTGACGGCGCTGCCCGGCAGCAGTTGCAGCTTGTCGAAATACTTGCGCCATTCCTCGGGCACCGCGCCAGGGTCCGCGAGGTAGGCCTCGTACAGTTCCTCGACGAAAGGGGCGTTGCCCCCGAACAGGTACGAATTGTCGAGGAACTCTTTCATCATGGCGCCGCGCCCCTTTGCCTGTTACCGCTTGCCGATCGGAACCACCTCGCGTCGGGTCTGGCCCTTGTAGAGCTGGCGCGGCCGTCCGATCTTGTACTCCGGGTCCGAGATCATCTCCTGCCACTGCGCGATCCAGCCCACGGTGCGCGCGAGTGAGAAAATGCAGGTGAACATCGCCACCGGGATGCCGAGCGCGCGCTGCACGATCCCGGAGTAGAAATCCACGTTCGGGTACAGCTTGCGGCTGACGAAGTACTCGTCCTCGAGCGCGATCTTTTCCAGCGCGATGGCGAGCTTGAACAGCCGGTCGTCGTGCAGGCCGAGCTCGTTCAGCACCTCATGGCAGGTTTCGCGCATGAGTTTGGCGCGCGGGTCGTGGTTCTTGTAGACGCGGTGGCCGAATCCCATCAGCCGCACGCCGCTCGACTTGTCCTTCACCTTCTTGATGAATTCCCCGACCTTGGAGACGTCGCCGATCTCCTCCAGCATCTCGAGGCAGGCTTCGTTGGCGCCGCCGTGCGCCGGCCCCCACAGGCAGGCGATGCCCGCGGCGATGCAGGCGAACGGGTTCGCGCCGGAAGATCCCGCCAGGCGCACCGTCGAGGTCGAGGCGTTCTGCTCGTGATCGGCGTGCAGGATGAAGATGCGGTCCATCGCGCGCACCAGCACGTCATTCGGCTTGTACTCCTCGGTCGGCACCGCGAACATCATGCGCATGAAGTTCGCCGAATAGGACAGGTCGTTTCTCGGGTACACGAACGGCTGGCCGATCGAGTACTTGTACGACATGGCGACGATAGTGGGCATCTTGGCGATGAGGCGGAACGCGGAGATGCTGCGGTGTTCGGGATTATTGATGTCGAGCGCGTCGTGGTAAAACGCGGAGAGAGCGCCGACCACCCCGACCATTACCGCCATCGGATGCGCGTCGCGCCGGAAACCCTGGTAGAGGCGCGCCAGCTGCTCGTGCACCATGGTGTGGTGCGTCACCATGTTCACGAAATCCGTCCTTTCCTTGGCTTTCGGCAGCTCGCCGTGCAGCAGCAGGTAGCAGGTCTCGAGAAAGTCGCAGTGCTGCGCCAGCTGCTCGATCGGGTAGCCGCGGTACAGCAGGACGCCGGCATCGCCGTCGATGTAGGTGATGGACGAATTGCAGCTCGCGGTGGAGAGGAAACCCGGGTCGTAGGTGAACATCCCCGACTTGCCGTAGAGCGTGCGGATGTCCACCACGTCCGGTCCGACGCTCCCGGACATCACCGGGAATTCGAGCGTCTTGCCGCCGGGCAGGGTCAGGCTCGCTTTTTTGTCCGCTTTTGTTTCCATGGATGGCGTTCCTTCTCTAGACGGCGCGCAACCGCGCCACGATTTCCCGGAACTTCGGGTCAAACTCTTCGCTGCGCCCGCTGACGATCGCCCAGAGGTCGACGTCCTGCAGGTCGAGCAGCTCGTTCAACGAATATACATCCTGCTCCTGCAGATGCCGCTCAACGAAATCCTGCAATACCAGGTCCAGTTCGAGCAGGCCGCGCCGGCATTTCCATTTCAACCTGTTCTGCGAGACGACGTCCACGGGTATTCCTTCAAATGGTGCGCTTCACCATCAATTCCTTGATCTTGCCGATCGCCCGCGTCGGATTCAGGCTCTTCGGGCACACGTCCACGCAGTTCATGATGGTATGGCAGCGGAACAGCCGGTACGGGTCCTCGAGATCGTCGAGGCGCGCGGCGGTCTCCTGGTCGCGCGTATCGGCGATGAAGCGGTAGGCCTGCAGCAGGCCGGCGGGGCCGACGAACTTGTCCGGGTTCCACCAGAACGACGGGCAGGACGTGGAGCAGCAGGCGCACAGGATGCATTCGTACAGGCCGTTCAGCTCCTCGCGCTCCTCCGGAGACTGCAGGCGCTCGCGCTCGGGCGGCGCGTCGTGGTTCACCACGTAGGGCTTGATCGACTCGTACTGCTTGAAGAACTGCGTCATGTCGACGATCAGGTCGCGGATCACCGGCATCCCGGGCAAGGGGCGCAAGGTCACGTGCTCGGGCAGGTCGGCGACTTTGGTGATGCAGGCGAGCCCGTTCTTGCCGTTGATGTTGATCGCATCCGAGCCGCATACGCCCTCGCGGCAGGAGCGCCGGAACGCGATCGAGTCGTCCATCACCTTCACCTTGACGAGGGCATCCAGCAGCATCCGGTCGGAATGCTCGAGCTGGACGTCGTAGTCCTTCATGTACGGCTTGTCGTCCTTGTCCGGGTCGTAACGGTAGATGGAGAGTTTCATTTAATAGGTTCTCACCTTTGGCTCGAACGATTCCACCGTCATGGGCTTCAAGTGCACCGGTTTGTACGCAAGGCGGTTTCCCTCCTTGTACCAGAGCGTGTGCTTCATCCAGTTCTTGTCGTCGCGGTTCGGGAAATCGGCGCGCGCCTGCGCGCCGCGGCTTTCCTTGCGCGCTTCGGCCGAGACGATCGTCGCCATCGCGGTCTCCACCAGGTTGTCCAGTTCCAGCGCCTCGACCCGCGCCGTATTGAAGACCTTCGACTTGTCCGTGATGAAGGTTCTTCCCGCTCTTGCCGAAATTTCCCTGATTTTTTGAACCCCGAGAATCAAATCATCCGGAAAACGAAACACCCCGCAATGCGCCTGCATCGCGCGGCGCAGGTCGTTGAGCACGTCGACCACCCGCTCGCCCGCGGCGTTCGCATCCAGGCGCGCAAGGCGCGAGCGCGTGTAGTCGCCCGCATCCCTGGGCAGCGTGCGGTGCGGTGCGGGCAGCGAACGGATGTCCTTGATCATCTGCTCGCCCGAGGATTTTCCGAACACCACGAGGTCCAGCAGCGAATTGGTGCCGAGTCGATTCGCGCCGTGGACCGAAACACAGGCGCACTCCCCCGCGGCGAAGAAGCCAGGCACGATGCTTTCGTTGTTATTGCCTTCGGGCGCCACCACGCGCCCCATGTAGTTGGCCGGGATGCCGCCCATCTGGTAGTGCGCCGTCGGCACCACCGGGACCAGGTCACGGATCGGGTCGGCGTTCGCGAACTTGATGGAAATCTCGCGGATGCCCGGCAGGCGGTGGTTGATCACCTCGGGCCCGAGGTGATCAAGCTTGAGCATGACGTGGTCCTTGTCGGGGCCGCAGCCGCGGCCTTCCTTGATCTCGGTGGTCATCGCCCGCGATACCACGTCGCGGCTCGCGAGGTCCTTGGCGTTGGGCGCGTAGCGCTCCATGAAGCGCTCGCCGTCCTTGTTCAGCAGGTAGCCTCCCTCGCCGCGCACGCCCTCCGTGATCAGCACGCCCGCGCCGTACACGCCCGTCGGATGGAACTGGTAGAACTCCATGTCCTCGAGCGGAAAGCCGGCGCGCGCCGCCATGCCCAGGCCGTCGCCGCTATTGATGAAGGCATTGGTGCTTGCGAAAAAGATGCGGCAGGAACCTCCGGTGGCGAAAAGCGTGGCCTTCGCCTGGAAAATGAACACCTCGCCGGTCTCCATTTCGAGCGCCGTGACGCCCAGCACCGCGCCGTCCTGCGGGTCGCGGATGATGTCGAGCGCCATCCATTCGACGAAGAACTGGGTATTCAGGCGCACGTTCTGCTGGTACAGCGTGTGCAGCATCGCGTGGCCGGTGCGGTCGGCGGCGGCGCAGGCGCGCATCGCCATCTTCGCGCTGCCGTAGTCCTGGGTGTGGCCGCCGAATGGGCGCTGGTAGATCTTGCCGTTTTCCAGCCGGTCGAACGGCATGCCCATGTGCTCGAGTTCTACAACCACCTCGTTGGCGCGCCGGCACATGTACTCGATCGCATCCTGGTCGCCCAGGTAGTCCGACCCCTTGACGGTGTCGTACATGTGCCAGTGCCAGTTGTCCTCGGTCGAATTGGCGAGCGGCGCCGCGATGCCGCCCTGCGCCGCCACCGTGTGCGAGCGGGTCGGGAACACCTTGGTGAGCACGGCCACCTTCAGGTCGGCGCGCGCGAGTTCCAGCGCCGCCCGCATGCCGGAGCCCCCGGCGCCCACCACGATTGCGTCGAACCGTCTAACCGGCAGGTTCATGTTGATTCCGGCAATCCCAAGCTCATCTCCAGAGTATCTGAATCGTCCAGCCGGCATAGGCCGCGATCGTGAGCAGCACCAGCACTTCCAGCGCGAGGCGCAGCCCCGCGGGCTTGATGTAATCCATCAGGATGTCGCGCACCCCGACCCAGGCATGCCAGGCAAGGCTCGCCATGAACAGCAGCGTCGCCACCCGCATCCAGCCCTGCGCGAACAGGTCGCGCCACACACCGTAGGTGATGGGTTTGCTTGTCAATAAAACAATAACGGCTATGACTGAGTAAACCGCCATGACCACGGCGGTGATGCGCTGCGCGAGCCAGTCGCGCAGTCCGTAGTGGGCGCCGGTGACGATTCGGTTGGTCACCAGATTTTCAATCCCAGGAACGCGGTAAGAATAATGCTGGCGCCGAGCACGACCCAGCTGGTGAGGCGCGCGGTTTCCAGGTCCACGCCCTTGTCGAGGTCGAGGAACAGGTAGCGGATGCCGGCGCAGAAATGGTGGCAGTAGGCCCAGACAAGCCCGAGCAGGGACAGTTTCACGGGCCACAGGCCGGCGTAGTGCTTGATCCTGTCGAAGGCGGCTTCCGAGGACAGGCTCCGGTCCAGCATCCAGAGCAGCCACAGCAACGCCACGAACAGCAGCGCACCGCTGATCCGGTGCAGGATGGAAACCCAGCCCGGCAGCGGCAGCCGGATCTCGAAGATCAGCGCCTGCAGATTGAGATACTTCGGGCGGGGCTTCCGGACAGTCTTGACGGCTGCTTCGGACATGTTGCAGGAATTATATCGCTGCGGCGGTGCGGTAGAATCATCCGTTCACTCCTAAATCTCCGGAGTTCTCAATGTCCAAAGCCCCCATCCGAGTCGCCGTCACCGGCGCCGCGGGCCAGATCGGCTACGCGATCCTGTTCCGCATCGCCAGCGGCGAAATGCTCGGCAAAGACCAGCCGGTGATCCTGCAGATGCTGGAGATTCCGGATGAGAAAGCGCAGAAGGCGCTCAAGGGCGTCATGATGGAGCTGGACGACTGCGCCTTCCCCCTGCTGCACGGCATGCTTCCCGCCTCCGACCCGATGGTCGCGTTCAAGGATGTCGGCGTCGCACTCCTGATCGGCGCCCGCCCGCGGGGTCCCGGCATGGAGCGTAAGGACCTGCTGGAGGCGAACGGCAAAATATTCGGGCCCCAGGGCCAGGCACTGGACAAGGTGGCCGACCGGAACGTCAGGGTTCTCGTGGTCGGCAACCCGGCCAATACCAACTGCCTGATTGCGATGAAGAACGCGCCCAGCCTGAAACCCACCCAGTTCACGGCCATGATGCGGCTCGACCACAACCGGGCGACATCCCAGGTAGCGCAGAAAGTCGGGGTTGAAGTATCTAAGGTGAAAAAAGTAACCATTTGGGGCAACCACTCGGCCACCCAGTACCCGGACCTGTTCCAGGCAGAGGCCGACGGCAAGAAAGTCTGGCCCATGATCAATGACCAGACCTGGCTGGAGTCCACCTTCATCCCGACAGTGCAGAAGCGCGGCGCCGCGATCATCGAAGCGCGCGGCCTGTCTTCGGCGGCAAGCGCGGCCAATGCCGCCATCGACCATGTGCGCGACTGGTCGCTCGGCACCCGCGACGGCGAATGGGTCTCGATGGGCATCCCTGCGGATGGCAGCTACGGCATCCCCGAGGGCGTGCTCTACGGCTACCCGGTGACCTGCAAGGGCGGCAGCTACGAGATCGTCAAGGGCATCGAAATCAGCGATTTCAGCCGCAAGCGGATGGACGCCACCCTGAAAGAGCTGCACGAGGAAAGAGACGGCGTGAAGCACCTCCTGGGCTGATCGGAAACACAATGTCGGCCGGAAAAGCGTTTCGCAAGGCGGTTGCCGAAGAAAAACCGCTGCAGGTCATCGGCGCGATCTGCGCCTATCACGCGCTGATGGCAAAGCGTACCGGCTACAAGGCACTCTACTTGTCAGGAGGAGGCGTCGCCGCCGGTTCGCTGGGAATGCCGGACCTCGGCATCTCCAACCTCGACGACGTCCTGACCGACGTGCGCCGGATTACGGATGTCTGCGACCTGCCTCTGCTGGTGGACGTGGACACCGGCTTCGGCTCCAGCGCCTTCAATGTTTCCCGCACCACGCGCTCGCTCATCAAGGCGGGCGCCGGCGCGATGCACATGGAGGACCAGGTCGGCGCCAAGCGCTGCGGCCACCGCCCGAACAAGGAAATCGTCCCCACCGCCGAGATGTGCGACCGCATCAAGGCCGCGGTCGACGGACGCACCGATCCTGCCTTCGTGATCATGGCGCGCACGGACAGCCTCGCCAACGAGGGCCTGGATTCCGCGATTTCAAGATCAATGCAATATGTCGAAGCCGGCGCGGACATGATTTTTCCGGAAGCGATCACTGAACTTTCGATGTACCGGAAGTTTGCGGACGCGGTGAAGGTGCCGGTGCTCGCCAACATCACGGAATTCGGCAAGACGCCCTGCTTCACGGTGGATGAGCTGCGATCGGCAAACGTTTCCCTCGTGCTCTACCCGCTGTCTGCGTTTCGTGCGATGAATCTTGCGGCCCTTAATGTTTATAAATCCATAAGAAAAGAAGGAACACAAAAGCAGCTGCTGGCCTCCATGCAGACGCGCGACGAGTTGTACGACTATCTGAACTACCACTCCTACGAGGAGAAACTCGATGAGCTCTTCACCCGAAAACGCTCCTAAGGCGAAGAAATCAGTCGCCCTGTCCGGCGTCCCCGCCGGCAATACGGCGCTGTGCAGCGTCGGGCGTACCGGCAACGACCTGCACTACCGCGGCTACGACATCCTCGATTTCGCCGACCAGGCCGAGTTCGAGGAGGTGGCGCACCTGTTGGTGCACGAAAAATTACCGAACAAGAAAGAGCTTTCAGAGTACAAAAACAAGCTTAGAGCGCTTCGTTCCCTCCCCGCCCCATTAAAGACAGTACTCGAGCAACTTCCAAAAACCGCCCATCCCATGGACGTGCTGCGCACCGGCTGCTCGGTGCTGGGCACGCTCGAGCCGGAGCAGGCATCGCACCCCGTCGAGGGCGCGCGCAACATCGCCGACCGGCTGATGGCGAGCTTCGGTTCGATGCTCCTTTACTGGTTTCATTTCCAGAATTCAGGAAAAAGAATCGAAACGCAGACCGACGATGATTCAATCGGCGGACATTATTTAAGGCTGCTGCATAACAGGAAACCAAGTGATTCATGGGTGCGCGCCATGCACACCTCGCTCATCCTCTACGCCGAGCACGAGTTCAATGCCAGCACCTTCACCTGCCGCGTCATCACCGGTACGGGCTCCGACATGTATTCGGCGATCACCGGCGGCATCGGCGCGCTGCGCGGCCCCAAGCACGGCGGCGCCAACGAGGTTTCCGACGAGATCCAGAAACGCTACAAATCGGCCGACGAGGCGGAGGCCGACATCCGCCGGCGCGTGGCGGCGAAGGAAGTCGTGATCGGCTTCGGACACCCGGTCTACACCATCGGCGATCCGCGCAACAAGGTGATCAAGGCCGTCGCCGAGCAGCTGTCCAGGGAAGCCGGGGACATGACCCAGTATCAGATCGCCGACCGCATCGAGTCGGTGATGTGGGCCGAGAAGAAGATGTTCGCCAACCTCGACTGGTTCAGCGCGGTCTCCTACAGCAAGATGGGCGTGCCGACGCCGCATTTCACGCCGCTGTTCGTGATTTCGCGCACCAGCGGCTGGGCGGCGCACGTCATCGAGCAGCGCATCGACGGCAAGATCATCCGGCCGGCCGCCAACTACACCGGCCCGGAGAACCGCAAGTGGGTACCGCTCGCGCAGAGAACTTGATCGACCAGGAGGAAGGGAACCATGGCCGCAAGGCTCATAAGCTCACTGATCGTGGCCAGCGCGCTGTTAGTCGCGGGCTGCGTGACAGTTCCGATGGCGGACCCGGCCGCGGACAAGGCCGCCAAGTTGTTCACGGTCCCGCCCGGGAAATCCCGGATCTACGTCTACCGCAATGAATCCTTCGGGGGTGCGGTGACGATGAACGTGTTCCTCGACGACCGGAACCTGGGGCAGACGGCGGCGAATACCTACCTGGTCGCGGACGTCGATCCGGGGCCGCACAGGATCCTCTCGACTGCCGAAAACCAGGACGTGTTTGAACTGACGACAGTCGCCAACCGTATCTATTACATCTGGCAGGAAGTAAAGATGGGCTTCATGTTTGCCCGCAACCAGTTGCAGCAAATGGACGAAAAGACCGGGCAGGCAGGCGTGCTCGAGTCCCAGCTTGCCACAACGCCGAAATAACGCGAGGATTTCCCCGATGTATGAATCCGAACTGACGAAATTCATGCGCGAATATCTCGAGAAGCATCCCGAGGAGCGCGAGTCGCAGAAAAAGGGCCGGGCCGTGTGGTGGGACCACGCCGGCAAAGAGCGCACCGCGCCCGCGCCGGTGGGCCACTCGCCCAGGGCGGGCGGCAACGAATACCTTTTCAGGCCGCTTTCGGAAGAAGAACGGGAAACGAAATAGTGTCTGCGCACATCTCCAATGTCCGGCCAAAGCCCGACAGGGTTCTGGAATTGATTTCTTCTTATGCAAGAGATTTTGAAATCAAGAGCCAGGACGCGTACGCCACGGCCCGCTACTGCCTGATGGACACGCTGGGCTGCGGTTTCGAGGCGCTCGAATACCCGGCCTGTACCAAGCTGCTCGGCCCCATCGTCACGGGAACGTCGGTGCCGAACGGCGCGCGGGTGCCGGGCACCCAGTTCCAGCTCGATCCGGTGCAGGCGGCGTTCAACATCGGCACCATGATCCGCTGGCTCGACTTCAACGACACCTGGCTGGCCGCGGAATGGGGCCATCCCTCCGACAACCTGGGCGGAATTCTGGCGACCGCGGACTGGTTGTCCAGGAACGGAAAAGCGTTAAAAGTAAAAAACATTCTTACTGCGATGATCAAGGCCCATGAAATTCAGGGCGTGCTCGCGCTCGAAAACAGTTTCAACCGGGTCGGGCTCGACCACGTGGTGCTGGTCAAGGTCGCCTCGACCGCAGTTGTTTCCCAGTTATTGGGTTTAAGTCATGAAGAAACGATCGATGCAGTCTCGCAAGCCTGGGTAGACGGCCAGAGCCTGCGCACCTACCGGCATGCGCCGAATACCGGATCGCGCAAGAGCTGGGCCGCGGGCGACGCCACCGCGCGCGCGGTGCGCCTTGCGCTCATCACCCGCACCGGGGAAATGGGATATCCCTCGGTGCTCACCGCCAAGGGCTGGGGCTTCTACGACGTGCTGTTCAAGGGCAAGCCGTTCAAGTTCCAGCGCCCCTTCGGCAGCTACGTGATGGAAAACGTGCTGTTCAAGATCTCGTTCCCGGCAGAGTTCCATTCGCAGACCGCGGTGGAATGCGCCATGCAGTTGCATCCGGTCGTGAAGGACAGGATTCAGGACATCAGAAAAATCAGGATTCGCACCCATGAGGCCGCGATCCGCATCATCGACAAGAAGGGCCCATTGAACAATCCCGCCGACCGCGACCACTGCATCCAGTACATGGTCGCCGTGCCGCTGCTCTTCGGCCGCCTGACCGCCGGCGACTATGAGGATTCCGTCGCATCGGATCCAAGAATCGATCAACTAAGGAGCAAAATCGTTTGCGTGGAAGACAGGAAATTCACGCGCGACTACCACGCGCCGGACAAGCGCTCGATCGCCAACGCGCTCACGGTCGAGTTCAAGGACGGCAGCAGGCTGGATGAAGTGGTGTGCGAATACCCGATCGGCCACAAGCGCCGCCGCAAGGAAGGCATGCCCGTGCTGGTGGAGAAGTTCAGGACCAACCTCGCCCGCCGCTTTCCCGCGAAGCAGTCGAAGTTGATTTTGGATTTGTTTTTAGATGAGAAACAACTTCTAAATACTCCCGTCAACGAATTCGTCGACCTGATGGTGATATGAAAGCCGACCTCGAAAGGCGCATCGCCGAACTGAATGCCGAAATCCGGCATTACCCGACGCCGATCGCGCGCTGCGACGAACAGCTCGCGGGATTGATCGAGGAACGTTCACGCTTGTTGAATGAACTGAATAAACCAAGCGGCTGCACCCCGGAAGGCATCTGGACCAACGACAGAGGGCCCGCGTCTTGAGGCGGACGCTTGCAGCGTTGCTTTTCCTGTTTGCGCTTGCTCCGGCGTACGCGGCGGAGACCTGGGAGCGATTCTTCGAACTATCGTTCGGCGACCTGCGCGCCGAGGCCGCCGACGCGCAGAAATCCGGCAAGCAGGGCCTGGTCGTCATGTACCACTTCGACGAATGCCCCTATTGCGCGCGCATGAAGCGCGAGGTTCTTTCCCGTCCCGAAGTGCAGGCCTATTACCACAGGCACTTTCGCGCGATCTCGGTCAACACCCGGGGCGCGCAGGAAGTGACCGGATTCTCCGGAAAGGCGCTGCCGGAAAAGGAATTCGCGCGCGTAGCCGGCGTGCGCGCCACCCCGAGTTTCCAGTTCTTCGCCCCGGACGGCACGCTGCTCGCCACGCACGCCGGCGCCATCTACGATCCTGCGGAATTCATGCTGCTCGGCGAGTACGTCGCCAGCGGCGCCCACCGCAACTCGAGTTTCACGGCCTACAAGCAATCGAAGCACAAACGAGGAAGCTGATCATGGCTCACAACCTGCACAACACCCTGCAGCCCCTCAAGGGCGGCAAATTCTATTCGCTCCCGGCGCTTGGCAAGGCGCTGAACGTGAAGATCGAGCGCCTGCCGCTCTCCATCCGCATCGTGCTCGAGTCCGTGCTGCGCAACTGCGACGGCAAGAAGGTCACCGAGGGGCACGTCCGCCAGCTCGCCAACTGGAAGCCGAAGGCGGCGCGCACCGACGAGATTCCCTTCGTGCTGGCGCGCATCGTGCTGCAGGACTTCACCGGAGTGCCCCTGCTCTGCGACCTTGCCGCGATGCGCAACGTGGCGCAAAAGATGGGCAAGGATCCCAAGGTGATCGAGCCGCTGGTGCCGGTGGACCTGGTGGTGGACCACTCGGTGCAGATCGACCATTACGGCAGCAAGAACGCGCTCGACCTGAACATGAAGCTGGAATTCAAGAGGAACGAAGAGCGCTACCAGTTCATGAAGTGGGGCATGCAGGCCTTCGACACCTTCAAGGTCGTGCCGCCGGGCATCGGCATCGTGCACCAGGTGAACCTGGAATACCTCGCGCGCGGCGTGCACCAGAAGGACGGCGTCTACTATCCCGACACTCTGGTCGGCACCGACAGCCACACCACCATGATCAACGGCATCGGCGTGGTCGGCTGGGGCGTGGGCGGCATCGAAGCCGAGGCCGGGATGCTTGGGCAACCCGTGTACTTCCTCACTCCTGATGTTGTTGGAGTTCAGTTAAAAAATAAATTACATCCGGCGTGCACGGCAACCGACCTCGTGCTCACCGTGACCGAGATGCTGCGCAAGGCCAAGGTCGTAGGCAAGTTCGTCGAGTTCTTCGGCGAAGGCTGCTCTTCGCTGTCGGTGACCGATCGCGCCACCGTCGCCAACATGGCGCCCGAGTACGGCGCGACGATGGGCTTTTTCCCGGTGGACGACAAGACCATCGCCTATTTCAAGGGCACCGGCCGTACGGACGCGGAGATCGACGCCCTGCAGGCCTACTTCAAGGCGCAGCAGATGTACGGCGTGCCGAAGGCCGGCGCGATCGACTACAGCGAGAGCCTCGAGCTCGACCTGTCGACCGTGATGTCGTCGCTGGCGGGCCCGA
>Ga0315281_10002551_pt1 | contig 26966 bp, 22 predicted proteins | sample YL17G07_0_MG_FD_204540 | JGI IMG/M metagenome (GOLD analysis project Ga0315281, IMG submission 204540) | Sediment microbial communities from Yellowstone Lake, YNP, Wyoming, USA - YL17G07_0 | ecosystem: Environmental > Aquatic > Freshwater > Lake > Sediment | place: USA: Wyoming | collected...
CAAAACGGCAATTCGTCGCTTCGCTCCGATTAAATTCCCGGGAAATTTACAGGTTGGCCCAGGGGGTGGCAACATCCACCGGTTTTAGTGGCAACATTAATCGGTATACGCATGGGTCTATCACAAGAGGATTCCATACATAAAGCTGGGGAGATATTTGCGCTTCAAAAAAGAAGTGATTGATTTGTGGATAGAGAAGAAGATCCGCCTGCCGTTTGAACTGCACGGCGAAAAGTTGTATAATAAGAAAACTACGGCGGGGAGCGATGAAAGGAGTTGCCTATGACAATTCATCGCACCTCACACGGAACCTGGTCTTATCGTTTCGAACATAGCGGAAAAAGCTATAGGAAACGGTTTAGTTCCAGGGATAAAGCAGAAAACGCCGAGGCCAGCCTGCGAAGGGAGTTAACATCCGGTTATGAAAGTGACCGGAGAATGACCTTTAGGGAAGCTTCGGAAATGTTCCTTGAAAAACACTCAAAACAACACAAGGCATCTTACGCCGAGGATAAGAAAAAAACTGAACTCCTCAACGGTATATTTGGCGACAAGAGACTGATTGATTTCTCCCCCCTTGACATTGAAACCCTGCGAAGTTATCTGCCGGGAATCGGGAAAGGGAAGAAAGTCATAACTTCATCGGCCACTGTTGACAAGTATCACGCCCTTGTTAAAGCCATATTCAACAAAATGTATCTGTGGCGGATGTTCGCCGGATACAATCCTGCAAAGGGAGTAAGGCTCAAGAGGGAGTTCAAGCCTCATGTAAGATGGCTTGCACGGGAAGAAATCGGAAGGCTTGAAGAAGCACTGCCCGAAAGCATTTATCCTTATTACCTCTGTGCTTTGCACACGGGCATGAGGAAAAGCGAGATACACGGGCTTAAATGGAATGATGTTACCCTTTCAATAAGGGACATCTATGTTGTCAAAACAAAATCCAGCAAGCCGAGGCACATTCCCGTCAATGACACGCTTTACAGATTTTTGGTAAAGCGGTATGGCAATGGAAAGAATCCTGATGAGCCTGTTTTCGGGCTTATAAGCCGTGATTATCTGTCTCATGGCTTCCGGAGGGCCTGCCTGAAAGCAGGAGTGAAGGATTTCAGGTTTCACGACCTCCGGCACACCTTTGCCAGTTATCTGGTTATGAGTGGAGTGAACATCTATCAGGTCAGCAAGTGGCTTGGGCATTCCAGTGTTACAATCACTGAAAAATACTACGCGCACTTTGCCCCTGATTGCAAGCGAGAAGAGATTGAGAAACTGAACAAGCTCAATGAGTGGACGGCGAAGCCGTCAAACAACCGTCAAACTTTTGAGATTCCGGTTGAGACCCGGAAAGCAGAAGTTTCAAAACTCATTGAAAATTCAGTGATTAGTAAATAGAGCCGCCATCGTCTAGTGGTCCAGGACATCGCCCTCTCAAGGCGGAGACCGCGGGTTCAAATCCCGCTGGCGGCGCCAATATATTGCAGTAAATATAGTCAGTTTAGTGACGAGTGTCGAATGCCGAATATATTTTTGATTCGCAATTCGCCATTCGTCATTGTTGTTTATGGCAGGTGGGGGGGTATATGTATTTGCAAGTTCAGCCAATGGAAATAAAGCAGATCGATGACTATAGGTGGGAAATACCCCGGCAGGGGAACATGCGCGTGCCGGGCATGATATACACTTCGGCGCAAATGATCGATCACATCATCCGGGAGAAGGCCATCGAGCAGGTGGCCAACGTGGCCACCATGCCCGGCATAGTTGAACGCTCGATGGCCATGCCTGATATTCATTGGGGATACGGTTTCCCCATCGGCGGCGTGGCGGCGTTCGATGTCCGGACGGGGGTTATTTCTCCGGGAGGTATCGGTTACGATATTAACTGCGGCGTGCGTCTGTTGCGAACGAACTTGAAGAAAGCCGATATCGCCGGCCGGATAAAGGAACTTGTAGCCGGCCTTTTTTCGAACATTCCATCCGGTGTCGGATCGACAGGGAAAGTCAACATTTCCGCGGATCGGGTCAAAGAAGTCCTTGAAGACGGGGCGCGGTGGGCCGTCAAAAACGGGTTCGGCCGAGCGGCGGATCTCGCGCACATCGAGGAAGAAGGCCGCATGGCAGGTGCGGATGCGTCCTGCGTCAGCGCTCATGCCATTGAACGGGGCCGTGAGCAGTTGGGGACGCTTGGCGCCGGCAACCACTTCCTTGAGATACAGGTTATCGACACTATTTATGACGATGCCGTAGCCCGGGTGTTCGGCCTGTTCGATGGGCAGGTGACGGTAATGATCCATACCGGATCGCGGGGACTCGGTTACCAGGTCTGCGACGACCACCTGAAAATATTGCAGGGCACGATAAGCAGATACGGCATCGTGCTGCCCGACCGGCAGCTCGCCTGCGCGCCGATCGACTCGCCCGAAGGCAAAGAATACTTCGCCGCAATGGCCGGGGCCGCCAACTACGCATGGGCCAACCGGCAGTTGATCACTCACTGGGTGCGCGAGACGTTCGCTCGTGTCATGGAACGCGCGCCGGAAGAGATGGGGCTTGAGGTCGTTTACGACGTTGCCCACAACATAGGCAAATTCGAGGAACACAAAGGGCGCGCGCTCCTCGTACACCGGAAAGGCGCGACCCGGTCATTCGCACCCGGCAACAGCGCAATCCCGGCCGACTATCGCAGTGCTGGCCAGCCGGTGATTATTCCCGGGACCATGGGCACCGCTTCCTATGTCCTCAGCGGAACGGCGCACGCGATGGAAGAAACCTGGGGTTCGACCTGCCACGGGGCGGGCCGCGTCATGAGCCGTAGCCAGGCGCTCAAAAGCATGCGCGGCGAACAGGTTGCCAGGGACCTGGCTAAACACGGCATCGTAGCGCAATCCGCGTCATGGAAGACACTGGCCGAAGAAGCGCCGTCGGCTTACAAAAATGTCAACGAGGTAGTCGACGTTTGTGACCGCGCGGGCATCTCGCACAAAGTGGCGCGCCTTAAACCGTTGGGAGTAATTAAAGGATAGATGAGCCTGTTGCATAACAGGTTCCGTAGGGGCGGCTTTAGCCGCCCGTTCCGTCGATAGCGGGTGGCTAAAGCCACCCCTACGAAGGCTTTGGCAGGGGTTATGCAACAGGTTCAGATAATCGCCGAAAAAATGTTGTTCAGAGAGAGGTAACCATGCTCGACATTAAGCTCATTCGCGACAATCCCGAAATGGTGAAAAAGGCGCTCGCCAGCCGCGGTCAGGACGTGCACCTCGATGAACTTTTGTCCTGGGATGGGGAACGGCGTAAAGTGATCACGGAAATGGAAGCGTTGCGCGAGCGGCGCAACAAATCGTCCGAACAGTTCGGTAAACTCAAGCGCGACGGCAAAGAAATCCCGGCGGAGCTGGCGGCTGAGATGGATGTCGTGCGTGAAGACGTCAAGGAGAAAGAACGTTTTCTGGCCACGATTGAGCAGAAGATCGAAGATTTCCTGCTGCGCCTGCCCAATATTCCGGACGCCGCGACGCCGGCGGGTAAATGCAGTGAAGATAATCCTGTCGTCAGGCAGGCGGGCGACATCCCGAAATACGATTTTGCGCCGAAAGCCCACTGGGAAATCGGTGAAAGGCTGGGTATTCTCGATTTTGCGGCCGCGGCAAAGATGGCTGGCTCGCGTTTTGCCATGCTCAAGGGGGCCGGATGTGTGCTCGAGCGGGCATTGATCAGCTTCATGCTGGACACGCACCGCGCCAGGGGGTACACGGAAGTAATGACGCCATACCTCGTTAACCGGCAGTCCATGCAGGGGACGGGACAACTGCCGAAATTTGAGGCCGAGCTGTTCAAGACCTGCGGAGACGAGGAACTCTACTTGATACCGACGGCCGAGGTGCCGGTCACGAACATCGTGCGCGACGAGATGCTGGATGAAAAAGAGCTGCCGAAACGGTTCGTTTGCTACTCGGCCTGTTTCCGGCGGGAGTCGGGGTCATACGGCAAGGACGCCAAGGGGCTGATCCGCAACCACCAGTTCAACAAGATCGAACTCGTGAAGATCGTCAAACCCGAGGACTCGGCGGCAGAGCTTGAATCCCTGCTTGCCGACGCGGCCGCCGTGCTGCAGCTGCTTGGCATCACCTACCGCGTTGTCGCGCTCTGCACCGGCGACATCGGTTTTTCCGCCGCAAGGACCTACGACCTTGAGGTCTGGATGCCGGGCGAGAACCGCTGGCGCGAGATCTCGTCCTGCTCGAACTTCAAAGATTTTCAGGCCCGCCGCATGAACGCAAAAGTGCGCTACGCCGACAAGCGCAAGGAATTCGTTCACACCTTGAACGGCTCCGGTGTTGCCGTTGGCCGGACCTTTGCCGCCATTCTGGAAAACTACCAGCAAAAAGACGGATCGGTCGTCATCCCGGACATTTTGCGCCCCTACACAGGGTTTGACCGCATCGCAGAGAAATAAACACCAGATGGGAGTGAAAATCGTCCAGCTCGCCGGATAGTTTTTGCCGGCAGCTCATTGGATTGCATTGATGGAAAAAAAGAGATAAAATTTAGTTGTAGAGGCACGGAGGGGGGATGTATGCCCGCAACAACCAAAAATCATCCGCCGGGTTCAGCCGGCGAAAGTACGCTTGATATCGAGGCGATTGAAATACTTGTGGGTTTCCGTCCGGGAAGCCGGCGGGAAAAAGAAGAACTCGAAACGCTCAAGAAACGTCTGGGCGACCGGCTTTCGCGCGAGATTGTCGCTGCGCTAATCCATAAAGATATCGCCGACGCGGGCGAAGCCCGGGAGATCGTCAACGGCATCATTCGTCACAAACAACGGCTCGAAAAATTGATGGGGCGCGACGTCGGCCTCCAGATCACAGCTCTGGATTACGCGCGCAATATCCACACCCTTCTGGACAATCCCGCTATTGCTGAAAAAGAAAAAATCGCCGAATTATCCCGCCTGGCGCTTCACGATACGGAAGCCCGGGCCCACGATAAGGGCGCCCTCCTGAACGACCTCAAAAAAGAAGTCGAGCGGACAAAACGCTACGGTCAAACGTTTGCCGTCCTTTTTATTGACGTCGATAATCTCAAAGATATTAACGATACTTACGGCCGCGGCGCCGGAGATATGGCGCTCCGGCAAGCGGCCTCTGTCTTGAAAAATAACATGCGGGCCGTAGATTATGTGTACCGTTTCGGCGGCGACGAATTCGTGCTGTTGTTGCCCAATGCGGATATCGATGTGGCGCACAGGGTCGCGGAAAAGCTGCTGCACAAGGTTCGCAAGACAACGATTACTTATGACGCCGCTCGGGGCATCGTCTTCCCTATCACCGTCAGTATCGGCCTTGAAGCATTCGACGATCAGACTGTGCAGAATGTCGAGGATGTCCTGTATAAAGTAAACAAACTATTGACTCAAGCCAAGCGTGCCGGCAAAGACCGCATCGAGATGCCGGAACGTATGGAATTGGAACGGCTGCTGCCCGTCCCTCCCGAAACGGCCACCGTTCCGGTGCGAAAAAATGAGCGGTTCATCATGCGCGGGACACCCATTTCCCAGGGGATCGCCATAGGGCGTGCGTACCTGTACGAAGATATACTCAACGATATCGCCTATTATGAAATCGAGGAAGTCCAGATCGAAATTGAACTGGAACGCATGCGAAATGCCATCGGCCACGTGCGCAATGACGTCGAAAAGATGGAAAAGCAGGTGCGGCTTAATATCGGAAAAGAATACGCCGATATCTTCGCGGTTCACCGGGCTATCTTAAACGACGTGGCGATTATCGGTGAGATGGAAGAAAAGCTGAAGAGCGAAAAACGGAACGCCGAACACATCGTGCGCACCGTATTCAAACACGTTGAGTCGCGGCTTGTGTCGGCGGAAAATGAGGTGATACGCGAGCGCTCGCTGGACATAGCCGACCTGGGGCGACGCCTGTTGCGCTACCTGTCCGGGCGCAACCGCAACATCTTTTCCCACTTGCCCAAAAACAGCGTCGTGGTTACCAAGCGGTTGCTGCCGTCGGAAAGCGTCCATCTGAGGCGCGACAACGTCGCCGGTATCATAACCGAAAAGGGGAGCCGAAACGCCCATGCCGCAATCCTCGCCCGCGGACTGGGCATACCATACGTTTCCGAAACGGATTTCCCCATCGAAAAAATACCGCACGGTGCGCACCTTGTAGTTGACGCCGACCGCGGCGAGATCGTGATAAATCCCACGGCCGAGGACCGGGAAGCCATTCGTTCGACTATCGAAATGCAAAAACAGGAAACCCGTGGGCTGATCGCCAAGTTCAGGGATGCGGAACTGAAAAAAGGCGATAGGCGTATCTACGTGATGGCCAACGTCGGCACGAAGAATACGCTCACGGAAGCCGCGGCCTTCGGGTGCGACGGCATCGGCCTCTACCGCATTGAACAGGTATACATGCAGAGCCAGGTGTTCCCGACGCAGGAGCAGCTTTTCCGTACGCTCGACGATATGTTCGCGGCTGTCAAAGATAAAGAAATCGTGGTGCGCCTGCTCGATATAGGCGGCGACAAGACCCTTCCCTACTTTGACATGACAGACGATACCTATTCCGTGCTGGGTGTCCGGGGGGTGCGCCTTTTGCTTCGCTACCCGCGTATCCTTGAGACACAGTTGACGGTGCTGCTGAAGCTCAGCAGGCGGTACCGGATCAGCGTCCTCATACCAATGGTCACGCTTGCGGAGGAGATCGTTGCCGTGCGCCATGCGCTGGAAAAGTGTAAACGCCAGATGGAGCGGCACGACATATCGTTCAATCCGTTTATCAAACTCGGCTCCATGATCGAAGTCCCGGCGGCCGTAATCGGGATCGGGGAGATTCTCGCGCATTCGGATTTCGTCAGCATCGGGACCAACGATCTAATCCAGTACACGATGGCCTCGGCCCGGGAAAATGCGGTGCTGACCCACTACTACGAAGCCGGGATGAAAACAGTGCTCGGTTCCATCGAACGGACTCTGAATGAATCGCGAAAAAAAAACATTCCGTGCAGCCTGTGCGGAGAACTCGCTGCCGATACCAGTTTCACCAGGCAACTGCTCGACATGGGCCTTGAGATATTCAGCGTATCACCGGCCGGCATCCTCAATCTGAAAAACGAAATTGCCGAACTCCTCGGACAACAACCCGCAGTTCACCGATAGAAAATATTACTTGAAATTTCAAGTCATAATGGCTATAATACGCTCATATCTGTTGGTTAATCCCGGAATTTGCAATAGGGTGCGGGATCCGCTGAGTAAAATCTGAATAGTACGTCCTTGATATTAATATTTCCATCCGCCATGTCCGTAACGAGAACAATTATTATCTTTTCCACAATACTTCTGGTATCTTTTGCGCCGCTGTGCGCTGCATGGCCGGTCTATCAGAAACAGTTTGGCAACCGGGAAGTAGACATAGACCTCGACACCTATTTTTCGAATATCGACTTCTACCAGTCCCTTACCCACAAACCCATCCCCTGCCTGGCCGAAAACAACGAATTAAATATCTACCGCCACCTGCTGTTTTCTCCCGTCCCGCGGTACCTGGTTATAGAGTTAAGCGTCAACCCCGTGCCATGGCTGGGTGTTTATGTTAGAAAAAATGAAGCAGATCTTTATAACCGGACCAACGTGACGGATAAGCTTAACCTGGTTCACGCGGTCTGCGCAGGTTTTGAGGAGCCGTACGCCGGCTCTGTATTCCTGGGCAACGTGGTCAGTTTCAGGCCTAAGGGCGCGGTTGGTTGTGAAGGCAAAGGTTACATCGGGGTGCTTGTCAGCGGGGGCAATTATCATATCAAAGACAGCGAACTGATCGAAGACAACTGGATTGAGGGGGAAATCAAGTTCAAGGGCGACCGCACTACTCCGATCGATAAGATGATCTGGAGTTGCCGCCTCGGCGTCAAATATCACGGGAACCCCTACATTAAAGACGTCTACTATGTGGCATTGCGTCGCGACCGCATAGATTTCACCGATAACCGGTTCTCGCTCCTCACGAACAGCGGCATAGAGTACACGTTCGACATGGAGCGGGACAGCGGTAAAATCATACGGCACTTCTTCCGTATAGGCAAGAAGTTTCCTGTTCCGTGGTACAAGTGCGTGCTTAGCGTCAATATGGGGTTCGTCTGGGAAGGGGCGGACAAGTACACCGGCCCGCTGGAACGCACGCACGGCGCCGGCGACCTGCAATTCTTACTGCAACCGAACCTCGAGTTTTAACCCGCCTGTATTGGGAATCATTATGAGATTTGGAATGAACCGCCCCTCACCTCTTTCCTCTCCCTCGAGGGGAGAGGATGAAAGGTGAGGGTGAAAAATGCGCAATTTGGAAGCAATGATCTCGAGACGGCAATAAAAGTGCGGCTGCCGCAGTGATGCGGTAGCCGCACTTCTTGTTGTTCCGCTGTTTGTAGATTATCCGAGGATCGCTTTCAGGTCCGCGTCCGGCGTGGTCGTGGGTTTGATGCCGAACTTTTCGACGAGCAGTTTCAGCACGCCCGGTGAGACGAAGGCCGGAAGGGTCGGCCCCAGGCGCATGTTCTTTATTCCCAGTGACAGGAGCGTTATCAGGATGCAGACGGCTTTCTGTTCATACCAGGAAAGGATGAGCGAGAGCGGCAGACTGTTGACGTCCGTATGCAGCGCTTCTGCCAGGGCAACGGCGACCTTGATGGCAGAGTAGGTGTCGTTGCACTGCCCGACGTCCATCAGCCTGGGGAACTCGCCCAGTGTTCCGAGATCCAGCCGGTTGAAGCGGAACTTACCGCAGGCAAGCGTCAGTATCACGCTGTCCTTCGGCGTCTTTTCGGCGAACTCGGTGTAGTAGTTCCTGCCCGGTTTTGCGCCGTCGCAGCCGCCGATAAGGAAGATGTGGCGCAAGTCGCCCGCTTTGACGGCCGCCAGTATTTTGTCGGCGGCGCCGAGCAGGGCGCCGTGGGCGAACCCGACCATAATACTTTTATCCTTTACATTTTCTTTAAACCCGCCGAGTGCGATTGCCTTCTTGATGACCCTGCTGAAATCCTTCGTGCCGCCGCTGGCCGCAATGTGCTCTACATCGGGGAAGGCCGCAAGGCCCGTCGTGAATATCCGGTCGGCATAGGCCTTCATCGGTCGCTGGATGCAGTTGGTCGTCATCAATATCGCGAAAGGCCACTTCGCAAACTCCTCCTGCTGGTTCTGCCAGGCCGTGCCGTAGTGGCCGACGAGATGTTTATATTTCTTCAGTTCAGGGTACGCATGGGCCGGCAGCATCTCGCCGTGGGTGTATATATTGACACTCTTATTTTTCGTCTGTTCCAGCAATTGCCTGAGGTCCATCAGGTCATGGCCCGAGACGACTATTGCCGGGCCTTTGGTGACGCCGAGGGAGACATGCGTGGGCACAGGCGAGCCGAAGAGTTTGTTGTGGGCATGGTCCAGCATTTCCATGCAGGACAGGTTTGTTTTGCCCAGTTCCATGACGAGCGCGGTCAATTCGTCGGCGCTCTTCGCCGTGTCGGCCAGGGCGGCCAGCCCCTTATGGAAAAAGGCGTTGACCGTTTCATTCTTCTCGCCGAGGATGGCGGCATGGTCGGCATAAGCGGCCATGCCCTTGAGCCCGTACAACAGGAGTTCGCGCAGACTCTGCACGTCTTCGTTTAGGCCGGGGGCCAGCAATCCCGCGTCCTTTGCCTGGGCGAGTAGTCCCGCGGTATCGGTGGCCGGTACCCAGGCATCGACGGCCGGCAGTACCCCGGCAAAGCTCTTCGCATTTTTCTGCCGGAAGGCGTCCCGGAAAAGTTTCTGCGCCTTTTCCCTCACCTCGAAGGATTGGCGCACCAAGCCTTCCAGTTTGACCGGGTCAAAGTTGACGTTGGTTATGGTCGTGAAAAGCCCTTCGATCACAAACCGGTCGATGGATTCGTCTTTAGCGCCCAGCATCCGGGCCTGGTCGGCGAAAACACCGATCCCTTCGAGGCCGTATATCAATAGATCCTGCAGGGCCGCGGCCGCCGGTGTTTTACCGCATGCGCCTTGAACGGTGCAGCTTGTGCCGCCGTGTGTTTGTTCACATTGTCTGCAAAACATAAATTGTGTTCCTCCGCTTTTTTAAATTATCCGCATATACACATGACTCAAGTTACTGCTTCCTCTCCCCTTGTGGGAGAGGATTGAGGTGAGGGATAACTGGAGTCAAGGGTATATGCAGGTTAAATTATTTCACCTTGCAGGGAAATGGTGTAATCCTTGAGCGCGATGTTCTTTCCTGACGCTTTCAGCGCCTCCTGCACGATCTTCTCCACACCGAAGCAGCACGGGACTTCCATGTGGATCAGTGTGATGGATTTGACCGAATTGTCCGTGAAAAGCTGGGTCAGCTTTTCAACGTACTGATCGATAGTCTGATCGAGCTTGGGGCAGAAAATGATAAGCGTTTTGTCTTTCAGGAAGCGCCGGTGGAAATCGGCAAAAGCGAACGGTACGCAGTCCGCGACGATCACAAGGTCCGCGTCCTTGAAATATGGCGCGTGGGGGTTAAGCAGTTGCAGTTGGACCGGCCACTGGCGCAGTTCGCTGCCAAGCTTCACGCTCGCCGTATCGCCGCCGGCCGCCTTTTTGTCGCCGAAGACCATCTCCCGTCCGCCCGGGCATCCGCATTGATTCTTGTTCACGGTTCCTCCTTTTATTTCATCGATCACGATCTTGTTTTCCTGCAGATATTCCCGCGCCTGCGCCAGGTACTCGGTCTGGTTGTGCGAGGCGAGGTGTTCAAGATGTGCCTTGATGACGGCCGGCCCCGCCTTAGCCACGTTCCCCATGACACGTTTTTCATCGTAGGGTTCGGCCCGGCGCCGCTCGATGGTAATCGCGCCCCGGGGACAGTGGCCGAGGCATGCGCCCAGCCCGTCGCAGAAAAGGTCGCTTATCAGACGCGCCTTGCCCTCAATGATCCGGATGGCGCCTTCCGGGCAATTCGGCACGCACAGGCCGCAGCCGTTGCATTTGTCCTCGTCGATCAGAATGATGTCTCGTTCCCGTTTCATGTTATGATTCCTCCTTATCCTTTAGTAACGCCGCAATGGTAATACCCGCAAATTCAGCTATCAGCTTGCTTTCAATTGTTCTTATCCGGCGCCGGAGCACGCAGGTGGCGCGGTTGGGGCAGATGCGTTTTTGGAACATGCATTCCGATATCCTGAACTCGCCCTGAAAAAGTTTCATAATGTCGATAATGCGGATGAGATCGGTTCGTCTGTTAAGCCGGACACCGCCGGCCGCGCCCTCCCTGGACAACAGATATTTTTCTTTAATAAGCGTTTGCAGTATGCGCTTTAAAAACGGCGCCGGGATAGTTTCGCGCTTTGAAATCTCGGCGGCTGAAACGTAACGTCCCGGTTCTTTCGCCAACTGGATCAGCGACCGTACGGCATAATCGGTATTCTTGGTTATTAGTTTCATACGGCCTCCCTAACTTGTACCATTCTAGTATTAGTTTAACAAAATGTCAAGTACCCGGCAAATATTTGTGGCATTCCTTCGTTGCTCCTCGGTTATGTACCGCAGAGGGTACACTGCCCTCGTCGCGCCTTGTAATGCCCTCAAATCCGGGCTTCCAAAATTGACGCTGACTCATCTTCAAATGTGCTATAATTTACCCTGCTGTTTTCTATTCCTGAAACAGTTATAGAGCGGAGAGCGCGACACGGTTCCGGCCGCCTTGCGCCCGTATCGTCTGAAAAAATATGAAAAATCGCATTCGTCAAACACTGACGCAATACTGGGGCTACACCGCTTTCCGACTGTTCCAGGAGGAGGCCATCCTCTCCATCCTCGAGCAACGCGACACGCTGACGATCCTGCCGACAGGCGGTGGCAAGTCTCTGTGCTTCCAGCTCCCGGCACTTTTATTTCAAGGCATGGCGGTGATAATCTCGCCGCTGATATCGCTGATGAAAGACCAGGTGGACTACCTCAAAGACATGGGGATAAACGCCGAATGCCTTAACTCAAGCCTTACCGTGAAGGCCCAGCGCGCGGTAATGGACAATATCCATGCGGGCGGAGTAAAGCTCCTGTACCTGGCGCCGGAACGCCTTATGGCCGGGCAGACGCGCGACCTGCTTAAAAACGCTAAGCTCTCCTTCTTCGTCATCGACGAGGCCCACTGCATCAGCCACTGGGGCCACAACTTCCGCGAGGAATACCGGCAGCTGGGCTGCATAAAAGAGGAATTCAAGGGTATCGGGATTCATGCCTTTACCGCCACCGCCACGGCCGAGGTGCAGCAGGACATCGTCACGCAGCTGCGGCTCGATGCGCCCCGGATTTTTCTCGGCAACGTCGACCGGCCCAACCTGACCTATCGCATGCTGCCGCGCGGGGGAGACGTTCTCGGCATGATCGTAGACGTCATCGCCAAACATCCGAACGAGCCGGGCATCATCTACTGCCTGCGGCGCGCCGACGTAGACGAAATCTCGAAAAAGTTGAACGAACTCGGCTACACGAACCTGCCCTACCACGCCGGCCTCTCCGATAACGAGCGCAAGAAAAACCAGGACGAGTTTTCATCGGAAAACGTCTCCATCATCGTGGCGACGATAGCTTTCGGAATGGGTGTTGACCGCTCCAATATCCGCTATGTAGTCCACGCCGCCATGCCGAAATCCATCGAACACTACCAGCAGGAGACCGGCCGTGCCGGACGCGACGGCCTGCCGGCGGACTGCTACCTTTTTTATTCCGGCGGCGACTACCGTATATGGGAATACATGCTGAGGGATTCGGCCGACCTGCAGGTGATGCTCGCCAAGCTCCGGGCCATGTACAACTTTTGCGTGCGGCCCGAGTGCAGGCACCGGTACCTGGTGCGCTATTTCAGCCAGAAGTACGATAAGAACAATTGCGAGGCCTGCGATTTCTGTCTCGGTGAGGTGGAGATGGCGGCCGAGCCCCTGGTCATCGGCCAGAAAATATTGTCCTGCGTGGCGCGCGTGCAGGAACGGTTCGGCGCGGGCCATATTACCGAGATATTGAAGGGCAACCGCACGGCCGCCGTCGAACGCTGGAGGCACGACAAACTCTCTACCTTCGGCCTGATGAGCGGCGAGACCAAGGTCTTCATCCGGTTCATGATCGAACAGCTTTTCGGCCAGGGGTACCTGCGCCGCGACAGCGAGGGGGAGTTTTCCCGTCTAGTCATCACGGACGCGGGGAGGTCGCTCCTCCGGGGCGAAGCGGTGCCGCTGCTAGCCAAGCCCGTAGTTGCCGCCAAAAAGAAAGAGATAGAAAAACGTCGCCGGAAAAAGCGCGACGAGGAATGGGAAGGCGTTGACGAAAAACTTTTTGAAACTCTGCGCGCCAAGCGCGCGGAGCTTGCCCGGGATAAGAGCGTTCCCGCCTACATCGTTTTCAGCGATAAGACGCTCAAGGACATGGCGCTCCGCAAACCCGTCACGCTCGATCAGTTCGCCCAGGTCTTCGGCGTCGGCGCAGCCAAACAGAAGGAATACGGCGATATATTTATTACCGTCATCAAAGAATACCTGAATTGAGATCAAGTTTTCCTTTATTTTGCGTGATCTTCCAGTTCATGAATAGATCTCTTCCCCATCTTCCACGCCGGCGATCCCGAAGACGAAAAAATATTGACAAATAGATGATAAATGACTACAATTAAACTGCTTTAATCATCTATAAAGGGTTTAACCGATCTGTGTATTTCCGCCCGTGTACACATGTCGCTATTGCGGATATAATAACCTTGGAGGAATAACATGCGGAAACGTATCGCAGGAACATTGTTTGTTGCGGGAATGTGCACGGCGCTCGCTTTGGCACAGGATACCCTCACCCCAACTGTGCCCAAATCTACGACTACAGTCACAGCCGCACCTTCGTCCCCGCCGCCGTTGAAAGCGGATAAGAAAGTTATATCCCCGGCAGCAGCCGGTGTAAATGATGCTCCGGCCAAGTGCGGATTGAACGGAGAATCCGCGAAAGATTCTTCATCGACGGACGTGGACAAAGAGGCATCTGACGTCCATGCCCGGAAATCCGGCGATCAACCGTCCGCAGTGGCGGCAGAAAACCATCCCTATCGCCGGAGCGAAGCCGCACCGGTTGCGCCGGCGAAGACCGATCAATCAGAATTATTGTTTAAAGGCGAATGCTTCGTTGCTCCGTTGGATTGGCAGGCGGACGGTATTATTGTTTCCGCCAAAGACAAGAACCTGCTCATTTCTGCCGGTGACAGCGTATTCATAAATATTGGTTCCAGCCGGATCCGCCCCGGGATGAAATGTATGGTGTATCGACGTAAACGAAAATTCAAAGACCCGGAAACGCATGAACTGCTCGGCTTCGAAATGGCACGTGTCGGCAAACTTGAGATAACGACCGACGTCGGCGAAAAGACAGCGACCGCCAAAGTTATTCTGTCCTACGACCCCATTGAGATAGGCGATGCAGTCAAGATCATATATGCGGGTAATAACAAGTGAGGTTGAGCCGCTATGCGTAAGCTTCTGATATTTCTGGTTATTGTCATGATCTCCGGTATGTGGTTTAGGGATTATGTCCGGCGCGGCCGTTTTGACCGTTCTATTGATCAACTGCCCTACCCCGGATTTAAGGCTCCGTTTGAGTATTGCCTGGGAATAGTTTTGGAGCTGGCCTATCAGAATCAGTCTGCGCTAAACCGTTTCGAGCGGGTCACGGAGAAGTATCCGAAAACCGAGTATGCCCCTCTCTCCCTGAATGAACGTATCAACATACTCGATCGTACGGCATCGCTTGAAGAGGTTGTCAATGAATGCCGGAGATTCTTAAAAGACTTTCCTGATCACCCCGAAGCACGACGCATCCGCAGAAAAATAGAGATTATCGAGAAAGTCTATTAGTGTAGATGTACGCGGGATTTCATTAATATTTCTGAAGGAACCTCCGGTCCCGCATGGCGGGACTCTGTGTATGTTCAAAGGAGGTCGTCCTGACGAAGGGGTTCCACTGCGCTATACCAGGGGACGAACGATCACGTTGGCGGGGGTGTTGCTGTCATGCCTGTTGCTGGCAGCAGGAACGGCGGGTGCATCCTATGTATTATGTCTGGGCACCTATAGCCCCGAAGAAGCAGAGAATCTGCATAAGCATCTGACCGTGCTGGGTTATCCGGTGTATCTGCTTTACGGGGAAAATTATGAGGTGCGGCTTGGCAGCTTCGATACCCGCGAAAAAGCAGAGGCGGCGGCCGAGAAGCTGAAAACGGAAGAAAAAATAGTCGTGCGGATCGAGGAAGAAGAAGACCTGGATCAGTACCAGCTTACCTGGGATTCCCCGCCAAATTCCGACCGGGAAGTAAGCCAGGATACGTTCCATGACCATAGCGACCCGCGCGTCCAGAAAATGATGTCGCTGGCGCTCGATTTGTTCGGCCATCCGTATAAATACGGCGGTACGCGCATTGGCAAAGGCATCGATTGCTCGTTCTTTGTACAGACGATTTTCCGCGGGATGGGGATCAGCCTTCCCCGCACCTCGGGCGAACAATTTCGCGTTGGAAAGGGCGTCGAGAAGACAGATCTGAAAATCGGCGATCTGTTGTTCTTTCAAAAGACCTATTATGCCAAACGGAAGGGAAAACACAAAGGGGTAACCCGGATCAACCATGTGGGTATCTATATCGGCAACGGCGAGTTCATCCATGCGACGCGTAATGTTATGAGGGTGACTATTTCCCGCTTTGACGAAGCGTATTTTACGAAGCGGTTTGCCGGCGCCCGCCGTGTATTGAGCGAATAATATTTCCGTTTATAAAGGGTTCAGCGGAACGGAGTGAAGCGACGAAGGGAAAACCTGGTTTTCCCTTGTAAGTTCGCCGGCGGCGACCTAACCACTAGAGCCGCCGGGCACCCCGCGCAGCGGGGCGAACGTCTTAGGGGTATATGGGGTATTCGGACGAACAGTTGGCCATCATAGCGCTCCATATATGCCAGGATATCGGGCCGCGGCGTCTGCAAAATCTGATGGCGCACTTCGGTTCGGCGGTTGGTGTGTTGGCGGCTTCGGAAGGCGAGTTGACGCATACGGAAGGCATAACCCCGAACCTGGCCCGCCAGATCCTGCGGGCAAAGTGCGCTGATGCGGAAAAGGAAATCGTCCGCGCCGGGAAGGCGGGAGCGCGTATAGTGACCTGCGTTGACGCATCATACCCGGCGGAGTTGAAAAATATTGCCAGCTATCCGCCGGTCATATGCGTGTTGGGCGACATAATCGCGGATGATCTGTTGAGCGTGGCGCTGGTCGGCACGCGCCGTCCGACGGCATACGGCAGGAATGTCGCGGAGACGTTTGCCCGACAGTTTGCCAACGAGGGTGTCACCACTATCTCGGGGCTGGCGCGGGGTATCGATACCGAAGTTCATCAGGCGACACTGGCGGCCGGTGGACGTACAATCGCCGTTCTGGGCAATGGCCTCAACCATCACTATCCCGTTGAGAATCGCGCGCTGGGAGAACGAATCGCGGCGCGGGGGGCGCTGGTGAGCGAGTTCCCCATGGATTTCCCGCCCGACAGGGGAAATTTCCCGCGGCGGAACCGCATTATTGCCGGCCTGGCCCTGGCGACGCTGGTTGTCGAGGCGGACCTCAAAAGCGGTGCGCTTATCACCGCGGGCTTTGCCCTCGAGCAGGGTAAAGACGTTTTTGCCGTGCCGGGCCCCGTGTTTTCAAAATATTCTCAAGGGCCGCACAACCTCCTGCGTCAAGGGGCGCAGGTCGCCGAGTCGGCAGCCGATGTTATCAGCGCAATACAGCCGATGGCCGAATGGTGCGCGCGCCGGAGTCGGGTGCAGGAGCTTCCCAGAACCATGCCGTTGCTCGATGACAGCCAGCAAAATGTCCTGGCCATTCTCTCGCAGGAATCAGAGGGCATGTCGATTGATCGTATCGGCGGCCTGACAAAACTTGCGGTGGGCGAATTGGCGCAATGCATGCTGGATCTGGAACTCAAAGGGTTGGTGCGCAGCCTCCCGGGCAGGATGTATATCGTAAAGCGGTAATTGTATATACTTGGCGCAGGCAAAATAGCCGGGAGTTGCCCGCGCCAAACATGATAATGGAGAGGGTTAATGCCGAAATATTTAGTGATCGTAGAGTCTCCCACAAAAGAGAAGACGATTTCCAAGTTCCTCGGGCCGAACTTTACGGTAAAAAGTTCCTACGGCCACATCCGTGACCTGCCGAAAAGCAAGATCGGAGTCGATACTGAACATAACTTCGAGCCCCAATACGTGGCGGTGGCGAAGGCAAAGAAGATATTGCCGGAACTGAAGAAACTGAGCGCAAGCGCCACCAACGTTTATCTGGCGACCGACTATGACCGGGAAGGAGAGGCCATCGCCTGGCATTTGAAGGAAGCGTTAAAGCTGCCGGACGATAAGGTCCGTCGCATCACATTCCACGAGATCACGGCCGACGCCATTAAAGATGCCGTGTCCAAGCCGCGCGCTATCGATCTTGACATGGTGAACAGCCAGCAGGCCCGGCGCGTCCTTGACCGTCTGGTGGGCTATAAGCTATCCCCTCTGTTGTGGCGCAAAATTAAATACGGACTATCGGCCGGCCGGGTGCAGTCGGTCGCCGTGCGCCTCATCTGTGACCGCGAAGAGGATATTGAAAAATTCAAACCGCTGGAATTCTGGAGTATCGAGGCGGAGTTGAAGAAAGCGTCCGGCGACACGCGGCCGTTTCGCGCCGCGTTGATCGCCAAAGGCGACACGAAATTTGAGAAACTCGACTTCAAGACCCAGTCGGCTGCCGATGCTGTCCTGTCGGAGCTGGCCGGAGCGTCATACCGCGTTGCCCGCATTGAACTGAAGGAGCGGCGCCGCTCTCCGTTCCCTCCCTATGCTACCTCGACCATGCAGATGGACGCCTCCCGCCGCATTGGTTTCTCCGCGTCCAGAACCATGAGGGTTGCCCAGAAACTGTACGAAGGCATCGCGCTTGGCGGCGAAGGAGAAGTCGGTTTGATCACCTACATGCGTACGGATTCTCTTAACATCTCCGAAACGGCCCGCAAGGAGGCCCGGCAGTTTGTTGAGAAAACCTACGGCGCCAACTTTCTGCCGGCAAAACCCCGCCTCTATAAGACGAAGGCAAAAGGCGCTCAGGAAGCGCACGAAGCCATACGCCCGAGCGCCGTCAAGCGGACGCCGGAGGAGATCAAGAAATATCTTTCCGCGGACGAGTACAAGCTCTACGATCTCATCTGGCGGCGTTTCGTGGCCAGCCAGATGAACGACGCGCTCTATGATACCGTTAGCGCGGATATCGCGGCTAAAGAATACACGTTCCGCGCGACCGGCCGGACATTAAAATTCAGCGGCTTTCTGGAAGTCTACGCTGTCACCGACGAGGACGAACAGGAGACGTCGCTGCCGGCGCTCACCGAACAGGAACTGCTCGACCTGTTGAAGCTGATGCCTGAGCAGCATTTCACCGAGCCGCCGCCCCGCTTTAACGAGGCCAGTCTCATCAAGGCGCTCGAGGAGCATGGTATCGGCCGGCCTTCTACCTACGCGCCGATTATCTCAACCATCCTTGACCGGACCTACGTGCGACTGGAGCAGAAGCGGTTTTTTCCGACGAACCTTGGGCGGCTGGTTAACGACATATTAAAAAAGCATTTCGCCAATATTGTCGATATAGAGTTTACCGCAGCGGTCGAAGAAAAACTGGATCAGGTGGCAGAGGGCGCTGTTGAGTGGACGAAAGTGGTGGGTGAATTCTATCGCCCGCTCGAAAAAGATCTCGAAGAAGCGGAAAAGAACCTCGTCCGGCAAAAGGTTGAGCCCCAAAAGACGGAGGAGATCTGTCCCAACTGCGGCAAGTTCATGGTGCTGCGCGACAGCCGGCGAGGCCAGTTCCTCGCCTGTTCCGGATTTCCCGAATGCCGCACCACGTTTTCCATCGACAGGGAAGGCAATAAGATCATCAGGCCGAAACCCGAGATTACCGATGAAAAATGCGAAAAGTGCGGGCGGCCGATGCTCAAGCGTGTCGGCAAGCGAGGCCCCTTTCTGGCCTGTTCCGGTTTTCCGAAATGCCGCAATATCAAGAAGTACGTTGAAAAGACGGGGAACCCCGACGAAAAAAAGTAGCGTTGCCGGTTGGAAGGCCGCCATGCTCCCGGGAAACAACATACCCGACACTCTCGACCCGAACGTCAGAAACTTCCTGCACTACCTGCGGGCCGAGCGCAATTATTCACCGAATACACTTAAAGCCTATCAGGTTGATCTCGGGGAATTTTACCGTTTCCTGAAAAAACAGTACCCGCAGGTGGCTATAGAACACTGCGAGCGGCTGATGCTGCGCGACTATTTTGCCTTCCTTCAAAATGGCAACCTTCGCCGCTCGTCGGTTATCCGCAAGATTGCCGTAGTGCGTTCTTTATTCAAATTTCTGACCCGCGAAGGGATACTTGAGCACAACCCGTTCCTTTACCTGTCCACCCCAAAGCGCGAAAGCCGCATCCCTGTTTTCCTCTCGGAGGACGAGATACGCAGGCTTTTCGCCCTGCCCGGCATTAACCTGCGGGACCGGGCGATGCTGGAACTGCTCTACTCGGGGGGACTGCGCATCGAAGAGCTTGTGGGGGTTAACGTCGAGGACATTGATATCTATTCGGGCATGGTGCGGGTTTGGGGCAAAGGCAGCCGGGAGCGTATAATCCCGGTTGGCGAGCAATGCCTTGCCGCCCTGCACGACTACTTTAAGGAACGCGATCGGCTGCGGGGACAGGCGGACACCGGCCCGGCCCGGCGCGGCGTTCCCTTTGCGGCCGTATTCCTGAATAAGGCCGGCGAACGCATTTCGGTCCGCGGCGCGCGCAAGGTGCTGCACCGCTGGTTCGCCGCCGCCCGGTTCCATAAGAAGGTCAGCCCCCATACGCTGCGCCATTCTTTTGCAACTCATCTTCTGGATCGGGGATGCGACCTGCGCAGCGTGCAGGAGATGTTGGGCCACAAGAGTCTTGCCACGACGCAGATATATACGCACGTGACCGCCGAAAGCCTGAAAAGAGTTTACGAAAAAGCCCATCCGCGAGCATAGAGGTGATCAGTAATGCAGGAAGAAGCGCGACTGCTTATGGAAGAGACCGGCTGCGAACAGGGCGAGGCGGAACTAGCTCTCGAGCTTGCCGATAACGATCTGGAAAAAGCGATCAAGACCATCGGAAGCCTGCTACGCCATATAGCGGCTGTCAAGGGGAAGTTCTATTTTCAGCAGAAGAACCTCTACGGGCTGGTGCTGGTGGTCATCAATACAAAAACATGCGAGATACTGCGATTGCGCATAGTCGTATCTTATAACCCGGCGCTGTTTGAAAATTCGCCGGCGATGGATTGGTACACATTTGAAAAATTGATCTTTTCCTTTCGCCTGGACCGGGGCAGTCTGCCGGATTATACCCAGGAGGTGGAGCATAAGCTGCGGCCGTACCTTCTGGCGCAAAGCGAGGTGCTGGTCCGGTGCGACCCGCACGGTATCGAGGCCCTGTTCCGCGACTTCTTTTCGCCTGATACCGCGGAAATGGCGCTCACGATCGAGCAACTGAACCTGACTCAATTCCGTCAGTTGCCGGATGACGGTGCTTTATCCAGCGCGAAAGTGACGTTGAAGGACAACGATCCGGGTACGGTAAGGTTGCAGATACATCTTGTCGAGGATAAGAGCGGACGCGAAGTAACCCGCCTGCAGGAAGGCGATGTCGTGTTGTCCCGGATAACCGATACGCGGGATATCGCACACTATCTGGCACATCTAATCGGCGGTGTGCGCGAAGGGGATATGGTACCCCTGCCGGCGGTGATACGGAAGGTTTCCGTCAACGCAGAAGGAACGGAGATACAGGTTTACTACGCCCCGGGCATTGTCGGGTTGGCTCAGACCGCGAGTGACAGCAAAGTGCGTATTGTAGAGATGAAGGCCCAGCCGTGGTGGAAGAAGATAATTCCCTGGTCCTAAGCGGATTGTTTCTCTTGCCGTTTGATCGACTCCCATTGACGACGGACGGCGGACGGTGTTTTCAGCCGGGGGCCGCCAAAGACGTGAGGATGTCGCCGCTTCAGTTTTTCGCTGATCGTCATGACGACATCGCCGATGTCAAAACGGCCTGCTTCCCGGGCGATCTGGCTGTGAAAAACGACCTGCAGCAGTATATCCCCGAGTTCTTCTTTCAGGTTTGCCCAGTCTTTCTTGCGAACGGCCTGTTTTACTTCGGTTGCTTCCGAAAAAAGGTACGGGAGGAGGGAGCGATGATCCTGATGCTTGTCCCACGGGCAACCTGCAGGGCCCCGGAGGCGCGCCATAATGCGGATCAGTTCTGTGAAACGCCGTTCGAGTGGAGCCCCTCCGGCAGAAGCCGGGGGATTCCTGTGCGGGATTGAGGGGCGTAGTTTTAACTTTAGTTTTAACTTTGTTGACTTTTTCATTTGTAAATGATATATTTTTGTAGATAAGAGATAATATCTTATTATTAAAGGAAAGGCAACCTGTACCGGTAAATGGTAAAATGCTATGCGAATTTTAATTGTAGACGACGATCCGGATGTTCTCGAGTTCCTCGATGCGTTCTTTGCCAATCTGGGCCACGAAACGGTCCGCACGGACAACGCTAAACAAGGTTTGCGGGAACTGGTGGTTAAGCAGCCAGATCTCATCCTCCTGGACATCATGCTTGGAGGGGAAGACGGCATTACAGTTCTGAAGGAAATGAAGGAGATCGATAAGGAAGCGCAGGTAGTGATGATCACTGCTTTCAAAGACGCCGAACGGGTTATCGAGGCGTTCCGCCTCGGAGCGCTTGATTGCCTGCTCAAACCGTTTAACATAGACTACATTATTAATAACATTATTCCGAAGATTAAACTACGCCAGCCGTGAACTCCGCGAACCGCTTTCAATTTTCGTCTTCTGGTTTTGCCGGCCCAACAGCACTGTCCTCGCACCAATCGCGATTCCCGGAGTGAACAGCGCCATGCCGAGGTGGTGGAATTGGCAGACACGCAGGTCTCAGAAGCCTGTGGCCGCAAGGCTATGCGGGTTCAACTCCCGCCCTCGGCACCATTAAGTTTCTTTTGTAAGGTTCTTTCCCGTACGGATAGACCTCACAGGGGAGACTTAATTTTTTGAATATATATGGACAATAAGATCGTTACGACTAACCGCAAGGCGTTCCATGATTACTTGATCCTCGAGACTTTCGAGGCGGGCATGGTGCTGGCCGGCTACGAAGTAAAATCCCTCCGCAAAGGAGAGGTCAACCTGACAGACGGTTTCGTCAGTTTCAAGAATGGCGAGGCTTTCATCGAGAACGTCCATATCGCCCCCTACAGCCAGATTTCGACGCACGTTCAGGATTATGACGCGCGCCAGCGGCGGAAGATACTGCTGCATAAAAATGAGATCAAACGGCTCCACGCGCGCGTCCGGGAAAAAGGGCTGACCGTTGTGCCGCTTGAAATATTCTTTTCGCCGCGGGGGTTGGCCAAGGTGAAGCTCGGCCTGGCGAAAGGTAAGCGGGCCGCGGATAAACGGGAAACGCTGAAACGCAAAGACATCGACCGGGAAATCAGGCGCGAGCTCTCGTGAGTTCCCGCCCCCGCGTACAGAGGCGACAATGTTTGTGGTGAATCTCTGGCAAACGATCTACAACCGCCGCGAGTACCTCTTTGTATTCCTGTTGGCCGTTTCGGCCGTCGTCATCTTCCACCGTCTCGGCGAGCAGAACCTGGGGGGCGATGACTGCTACTACTCGGAAGTATCCAAGGAAATGGCGCAGTCGGGCGATTATCTGACACCCCGCAATGCCGGCAAAGTCGATTTCCATACCAGCAAACCGCCGATGCTCTACTGGATGAATATCGTTTCCGGCAAACTCCTGGGTTTTACGAATTTTGCGATGCGCCTGCCTTCGGCGGTGCTGGGTTTCCTCGGCGTTGCGGCACTCCTTTTATTTGTGAACAGGTTCTACGGTCCCGTGGCCGCTTTTTTTTCCGCGCTCATCCTGACGTTTACCCAGCAGTACCTCTACCATGCCCGCAGCGCGGTGACCGACGGCCCCTTTGCCGTTTTCTTCGCTCTGTCTCTGATGGCGTTCTGGATGGCGCGTACCACAAACCGTCCGGTATACTTCTATGCGATGGGTGCGGCGATCGGCTGCGCAGTCATGACCCGGCAGGTTCCGGGAGTTTTTACGGTGTGCGTCATTGCGGTTTACATCCTGCTTTCGCGCGAATTCCGGATCCTCAGGAACCCGCATTTCTATGGGGCGCTGTTGTTGGCGGCGGCCGTTATCTTGCCGTGGCATATCACCATGTATCGCTGGTACGGCCAGGGCTTCCTCAAACAGTATTTCGGGGTGACGCTTATGACCGGGCTGAAAGGCTATCCGGCAGGCTACTCCTCCAGCCCTTCGCTCAATCCCTGGTACGCTTACTACTCTATCATACTTAGCAATTACGAGCCCTGGCTGCCGTTTCTTCTCGCCGGCATTTACCAGAGTGTGCGGCGTCTTCGGATTTTGGGCCGGGATGACGAAGAATGGAAGAAGACGTTATTTATACTGCTATGGGTTTTTGTGCCGCTTGCCATATTTCAGGCGGCTAAGGTCAAACAATACCATTACATCGTTCCGCTGTACGTTCCGTTTGCGATCATCAGCGCCACGGCATTCGATAATTTCCGCGAAACGTTGAAAATGAAAGTCGCGGGCGCTCTGGCGGGCCTCGTGACGGCGCTGGCCATGGCCTACCTGGTGTTTCCCATAATCCCGGCAACGCTCGACAGCCGGGAATTCAAGGATACCATCCTGCTGGTGCCTGCGGCACGGCAGGTTTCGGGGGACGTTTTCACTCTGCACGACGGCTTTTGTCATTATAACAACTGCCTGCTTTTCTATGCCGACAAGAAAGTGTTTCCCAATTCCGAGCAGGAAATCACCGCGGCGATCAACGCCGGCCGGCCCGTCACCTTTGTTCTTTCGCGGCAGGATTTTTACAGGATCGCGCGCACCGTCGATATAACCAGGGTCAGAATATTGACGACGTCCGAACGGTCTGTATTATTCGAAAGCGGCCCCCGCAAGAAATAAGATTGCCTTTGTTGCTGTCACCGCCGACTGTTTGCCAATCTTCTCCGTACTTTTCTCGGATATTTCCGTATTTAGCCATATTCAAAAAAGCCTTGACATTTCAATGTAATGGATATAGAATGGATGTGCGTATGCGTCACTATGCTTTGTCTTTGAGTTCGGAAGCGAACATGAGATTCTTGCAACTGGCGGAGTATTTTTTCGGCAGAATAAGGAGGTTGTGGTGCCAAGACTTCAACTGGTTCTGACTAATTTCGATATCGCTTTTCTCATTCTCTGCGGCATAAATGCCATTCTCCTTTTTGCGGGAGTGGGAAGGTTCGCCATCTATAACGCAGTCGACAGCGTTCTCCATCTTCTTTTTCCGAAGCTCTCCATTAAATATAACTACCGGAAGTATTATCCCGGTTTTATCAAGAATCTGAACGGCGAGACCATGAAGGCGTTCCAGACCACACGGGATGAGTACTATCCCGAATACGGCCCCTTTCACGAACGTTTCGGCGATTTTTTCCTGCGGTTCCCTTTCTTCAGCCTGACGATCTTCCTGCTACTGGTGCCGATGATGGTGCATGTTCTGGAGCCGCATTATCTGGCAGCGATCCAGGCATTGAAGGCTCAATATCCCGCCATTCCATCGACCGTCTGGGTTCCGGCGAAATCGTGGTTGTTCAAGTTGTTTGCCATCCTGTTCTTTGCGCCATTCTCTTCCGTCCATTCCACCCAGGTTACGTTATATGCTATCGTCGTCTATCCGTTTCTCGTGCTGATCAAGAGCCTGGCGGTGGGGTACCGCTACACCAGGAGCCTGATTCCCGCAGTCTTCTATTCGGTCATGTTTGCCCTGTTATTTATGCTTGAAGTGCTTTTGATTTACGTCGGTTTCCTGCCGATGTTTCACCAGGGGTTGACGCCGTTTATTGAAAACGCGGCCGGGTTGAAACAGCTAATTTTCTGGACGCCGATAAAGATGAAGATATACCTGGACTTTATCCTTGCCCCGGTAGTCATAGTCCTGCCGCTCGTGACGACGATCGGCAGTTATATCCTGGCCAAGAACGAGGTGAAGGAAGGCGTCGACGACACGAACTATCTCGTACTTTTTTACAAAACGGGGATCGCGTACATGTACGGTCCGATCTTCGGCGGGATTTTTCCAAAATTGAAGGCGGAGAGCAGGGCGATCCGCAACGAGCGCCGGATCAATGAAATACTGGTCATCTGCATGTACCTGGAAAGCTGCGTGTGCGTCGCCGGGACCGGCTATGCCTATTTTAACATCGCGCAAAAATCCCACATCTCCTCCGGCGGCATCGTCATGGGATTGATTGTCCTGCTGCTCTTTGTGCCGCTGATCGTATTCAGCAGCAGCGGCTTCCAGTCCTATTTCCTTGATAAGGCGGTGCTCTACTGGAAAACAATCAAAGAAACTTTTGTTAAGGATGGTGTGCGCGTATGAAGAAGTTGGCATTACTTGTCCTCGTCATACTCTCGGCCGGGTGCGCTGGCGGAGGGGCGCCCCAGTCTCCGCATATCTATGTCATCGGGGTCGATTGTTCGCGGTCCTTCTGGAACACCGGGCTCGCGACCGAACGGCGCTATGCCGGGCTGCCGAAAACCAGGCTTCTGGAAATCGGCAACCGGGTCCGCGAGTCCCTCAATGAGATCAATATCCTGATGGAGGATAAGACGTTCGTTCGCCAGAGCGCGGCGCATTCCGGCAGTTTCGTCAAAACCGTGGATCTGGAGACAATGCGCAAAGAACTCGACAATGCAATCGAAATGGCGGCGGTTCTTGGCAATACCGCATTGGAGGTCGAAGGGAAAATATATGCGGCAGACACGGTGCGCAATAACACGAACGCATTATTGCTGGCATTGGATAAACGCGATTTTGTCAAGTCCGGCGAACTTCCCGCGAATCGGGCGCTCTATGACGAGGAGATCAATCCCGCCGCGGCCAGGCGGATCCATGAACTGGCCGCGCGCGTGACCGCCGCCCTCGACGGACTGACCTACACCGTCAATGTGCCGGATCAGCCGCAACTGCTCCGCCGCATGGGTGATGATACCTATAGCCTGCTCGATCGCCTCGACAACCTGATCGGTCAGCAGGCTGCGCAACCCATAGACGAACAGTGGGCCAGCCGGGGCGTCTACGGGGAAATGAAGCAGCTGAATCACCTGCTATGTTTTCGGATTGGTGATACCGCTTCGACCGTCTGCCGGCCGTCCGTAAAGGACGTTAATGACACGGTCATCCGCCTCGTCGAAGAAAGTTGCCGGAATGGTTTGAAGGTTTTTTCTCCGGCAAGCGACTATGCCACGTTTTTTCAAAGGAGTTTCCTTGAAATCGGCAACCTTATCAACGATTGGGGCAACTTCGATCATGATATCGGCGTGGCGGTGACGTTTATTATCATCGGCGACGGGAAGAATGACCCCGACGGCAAATACGCGAGTTCGTCCAGCTACGACACGAAGCTCATCGGGAAGATCAAAGGACTGCTGGCGGTGAAAGAGGACAACGAGGCTTCCGCCATCCCCGGCCTGTCATGGGGCGATATCCGGCAGATACACATTGAGTTCTGCGTACCCCAGCGGCGCTATAATACAGATATCCTCGATGCATGGACACGTGAATTGCAGGACGCATCAAAGGGCGAGAAAATACGGGTACACTACTATATGTTTGAAAAGCTTAAGGAAAACGGTAGTTTTAGCAGCGGAGTCATTAAAAAACTGCTGGAATAACGGGGTACATTCTGTCGTTTGCACCGGGCATCATAAATGGTT
>Ga0315281_10002552_pt1 | contig 26952 bp, 29 predicted proteins | sample YL17G07_0_MG_FD_204540 | JGI IMG/M metagenome (GOLD analysis project Ga0315281, IMG submission 204540) | Sediment microbial communities from Yellowstone Lake, YNP, Wyoming, USA - YL17G07_0 | ecosystem: Environmental > Aquatic > Freshwater > Lake > Sediment | place: USA: Wyoming | collected...
CTTTTGTTAAAGCAGATTTTATATCCGCAAACACTGTTGCGGGTGCCAATGCTTATCTCAACACTATTGGTTTTTGGGTAGCTGATGGGACAGTTCCTGCAATCACAGGTTCCTTAATATGGAATGCTGCTGGAAGATATTTACCTAATTTATCAGATGATAGATTTTTAATGGGTGGTATTTCTGTAGGTAATGTTGGTGGTTCTAATTTTTTAACAGATCACACACATGCTCACACAATAGAAGCCACACAAGGTGCACACACCCACATTCAAAATTCTCACAATCATACCCAAGATGCACACGGACATGGAATCAGCGATCCTGGTCATCGACACCAATTAGAATCTTGGTATGGAGATGATCCTAATGGATTAGCAAATCCAAATAACCAAGGTTATGGTAGTGCAGGACCTTTCGGCTGGACTATCAATACTAACTATGTTGGTACAAGTATTAGTATTTTAAATGAAACAGCAACTAATATTGCAACAACAGCAACTAACCAGAGCACAACGCCGCTAATTACAGTTACGGGAACAATAGGATCTGGAAGTGCAGCTACTTCTACCGAGAATAGACCTAAATATTTAGGGACATACTTCATAGTGAGGGTGTTTTAATATAAGAGACTTTAGGAGATTGATATGACTTACACAGTAGATTTTAAAACAGAGAAAGATTGGTTTTGGAAAAAGTTAAAAAAAGTAAAAGGAGATGGGATAATGCCTGACTCTCCAGTGCCTACAAGATTTTTTATTCTTGATGATGAATCAAGAATTGAAATACCAATTTTAGGAACTATTTTTAAATTTTCGTATGAACGATTTTTAATGATTAAGCAAAATATGGAAAGAGAAGCTAATCAGGATATAAAAACTAACTGATAACTTACTTATACTGAGGCTTATTTAATTAGATAGGAATATATAAATGGCTGGATTAACAGAAACAAAAAAGAACAAAAATGTTGAAGTTTACGCTAAGAACTCTGCTGGAGAAGTCAGGAGATCTGGAGCTTTCACACCTGAATCGGGAATAGTCGTAGGGGCTGCGGGTAATGGTTCTGCGGGGACTCTTGCTGATAATATAAAACTTCATAGAGGGTCTGCAGGTTTACAATTTGTAAAGGAAACAGATACTACCGCTGATGGTGTGACTGCTCCTTTCGCTAATTTGGCGGTTGTAACAATAGTATCTTCAGGAGAATTAATTGTGGGTTCCGCTGCACAAGTAACTGCGGGAAAAGCAACACACTCAACTTTATCTTCTGCCATAGCCTCCGCCAGTGCGGGAGACACTATCTATCTTTTAGAATTATCAGCTCCTATCACAGAGGGTTCAGCAATAACCCTTAATAAGAGAGTGAACATTATAGGTGCAGGTAATGGATCAGAGATATCTGATGTTTTTGTTATGGCTAGTACTGCAAGCAAAAGTTTAATAAAGCAAGTTAAGTTTGGTCAGGATATAACCGTTGTTACAAATCTAAATGTCAACTTAACAACAACAGGTAGACCAGTTAGGCTTCAGTTGAATACAGGACCTTCTGGTGGAGTAGGAACATCTGGAAAGATTAAGTTATTTTTAACAGGAAGTAGTTCTGCTATAAATTGTAAAGTATTTCTATATAGAAATGGTACAGAGATTGCTGTGTTTGAGCTTGATAAGATTGTAAGTACACCTACTGGTTCTGATGCTCTAACAATATCCCCAAGCTGTATCGAGTACCTAGACAACACTGTGGCAGGAATATATAGTTATAGCGTGTCTGTTCAGGCAAATTCATCAAACAGTAATATAGATGTTACAAATGTTAAGTTAGTTGCTTATGAACTGTAAGATAATAAACTAATTATCTCAGGTCATTGAGGTATTCAATAAGAAAATGAGATGAGGATGTTATATAATGGCTAAGAATCTAGGACCTTTAGTATCAAGAGTATTGGAGCAACAGGGAAGAAACTTCACTGATGTAGTTTTTCAACAAAAAAGACCACCATTAGATAGTGAATGGAACCTAGTTCAAGAAATAAATAATCTTAAACATGCTGATGCTCTAAGACAAACAACACCGTCAGGTTTTTTATCTTTATCAGATATTAAAACATCTCCAGAAAATAGAGCAGAGCTTACCTCTAGTTGGGTAGACACCATTATAATTAATAACCCGCATGCTGTTGTTAATGGCTGGGTAATTCAAGTTGGTGGCGGTACAAATCAGTTTCAGCCAAATGCTCAGTTAAATATATGGAAAGAACTCTCAAATAATGAAGATGAAGTAGCCATAATTGGGAATGCTGCCCCACACATAGGTTATAGAGAAGACTTAGTATTTTTAGAAGTTTGGCAAAAGCTGGTATTAACAAGTGATCCAATAACTAAGTTTGGTTTTGTTCAGAGTGCTCTAGATAATTATAGTAATGATTTAATTGATCCAGCTATTGAAATTGAAACTTCAAAGAGAGTTCAAATACAATATAGAATTAGATGGGTTCAAGGTATAGACTTTGTAAGTTATAGAAATGGATTAGGTCACCCAGCATGTTTTGCACATGGACCACTAAGTGCAGATTTAACAAGTTATAGTTATAGACCACACCCAATAGATCCAGGACTCTGGATTGTTGGAGACGGTTCTCTTCAATCTCAAACAGATTTACAAACGGTAGATGGATTTATGTATGCAATACCTATTGCTAGAGTACATCGAAGAAATAGACTACCTTACACATTATCAAATCAAAATGGAGCAAATAAATCTCTTCTTTCAGGAATAGCTAGTGAAAGACCAGATGGATTATACTATGATGAAATATCAAGTGCTGATGTAGAAGATTTACGCCATAAAGTTAGTATGACTGGTTTTGATTTTAATCAGTTGCTAGAAGAAAATATATACAATGTTTGGAATAGAACTTTAGATAGTGAGTTAAAATATAGTTCTCTTGACGATAATTTATCAGGAAATATCTTAATTCAAGTGGATGGTATATCTACTACCACTAGATCGGGTATAGATGATAATGGAAGAAATCCAGACGGTGTTAAGAGAGTTTTTTCTGATTCCGAAGATTTGCAAAAACACTCCCTATCCGTTAATAACCCTCAAATGAGCGGGGGTAAAGTTTGGTTTGCTCCAAAAGGACATGTTGTTAGTGGATGTGAGTATGAGTTGTGGGATGAGAATATTTATTACATCTCTACGATTATACCTTTTGTTAGAGTATATAATGAAGTACTCGACACAGTCACTACTCTATCAGGTGGAACTTGGACAGGTCTTGGTGAAAAAAGAACATGGAATTATTTAACTGGAGTTAAAAACACAATATCCTATACCCCAACTGACGTTACTTTAATTCAAAATAAAAAAGTAGTTTTTGAGTTTAAGTTTGTTGTTAGAGAAGGTGGTGGTCTTACAGGAAGTAAGAGTGGGTTCAATTATAATATAAAAAATATGTTACTTGGGCACAATGATAAGGATGGTAAACCTTTAGATTTTAATCTTTACACATCTAAGCAAAGAAATGTCCCACTGGATTCATATTACAGCACAGTAAGTGCTGTTACAAAGGGACCAAGAGTTGTAGGAAGTAATACCGATAATGCCATATCACGCTCAATAAATAGTTTTGAAGAAGCAACTGATCCAGCTAATACATTTAAAGAAAAATATAAAGCTGCAACTATGGAGCTTAAGTATTATGTTTTAAGTACAGGCAATACAGAAGATTTTATTGAATCTATTCTATACGAAAGAAATACTTTTGGAATTTTGAGTGTGTATAATGCATCTACACTACAATATCTTACCCCATCAATAGAGAAACAAAGTGGCGGTTATAAAATATCAGGTCTTGTTGTTAACACAGGAGATATTTTAGAATACACAGTTCTTTGTGGAAGTTATACTTTTGACTATATCCCTCACAGTAGAGGTATTAGAAATATTTCTAAAGTATATAACTTTTCTGATTCAATTCAAATGGGTGACACTGTTGGAGTTATGAATCTTAATACTAAAAATATTTTATGTGATGGTGTTCTGGCAACTGCAGGATTCTTCAATGGTTCCACATACAGACACATTGCTTTTATAAATAGTAATATGGTTTTTATAGACTTAGTTGAAGGTTTAGGATCTGCTGTAATTAAGTTTACATTATCTGCACCAGCAACTGTATCAGGTCAGATATTAATACCTTTCCTAGGATATTATAATCCCGAAACTTCTGATCAATTTTATTTCCAATACCAATATATACCTTATGCTGGAATAGCTCAAACTAGACTCAGTGTTGATGAGATACAACAAGTAAAGATTTTAAAAATTGATGATAAAGTTATGGTAACTACTGCTGGAACTGGATCAGAATCACAACTTGTACCTCCAGAGTTATTAGGTATGATTGAAACATTGCCTTTAAATAATAAAATTTTAGAATACAACTTCTTTGGAGACAATGTACCAAGTATTCTCACTGGTGGGGAATCAAGCATTAGAAGAATTCCAGGAAGAGGTTTAGTGTCAACTACTCTTGATGAGACTTACCTAAGAGAAGGTCAAGTTCTTAACCTGATCTTGGGAGATGTAGCTAAAGAAACTGACACGCTTAGAGGAGTAATACTAGCTTCTCCAAAGATATCTGAAAGAGGTATGAACTTCACTATAGCATTTAACCATCTAAATCAGTGGTCTGCAATTGTTGAGGGCATGGGAGAGTTGAAGGGTGAGTTATTTTTAATGGTAATAACCACAACATCAACTAAGTATAATCTTTTAGAATCTCCTGAGGATAAATACCTAGAGCAGAAAGGAATTTATGTAGATGATGCTTTAGGATATGGTAAAGAAATAGAGCTGAGAAATAATCTAAGCAGTATTCAACTTTCTCAAAAATTGGGTGCTAAGGTATATGGGGCAGTTGACTTATTTCCTTTGAAATATAGACCATTACTACATTCTAGTTAAACCCTATACTATTAAGCTTTTTCTATAAAGCAAACTTCATCATAAATCATTGAAAAGTAAATATATCTAGATAGTTTTTTAAAATTTTCTATTAATATTAGGTGAGTATGAAGCTTGTAAACTTTAAAGAAATACAATTATGATAGGGGCGAGAGATGTCAAAGAATAGCAAATATGTCAATACAACTGAGACTTTGGGCGTAGAAAATAGAAGTCTTGATGGTGTCATTTTTCATCCTACAAAACCAGTCTTAGATTCAGAATTAAATTTAGGAATAGATATCAGCTCTGGTAGGCTCCAAGATTCTATCAGAAGTAAAGTCCCATCGGGATGGTTAGATGCTGATTATGACATTGATTTTGATGAGTCTTATGTGACATACGGAATAAATACTACAATGGAACCTAATACTTTTTACTTACACAGTAAAAAGAGTACACCTAGTTTAGCTGTAGTTAACGGGTGGGTCCTGCAAGTAGGAGGAACTGGTTTATTAAATGAAGATTTTGCTAATAAAATAGAATTAAATCCTGCTGTAAATAATAGAGAAGATTTAGTATTTTTAGAAGTGTGGAAAGCGTCAATAGTTTCAAATACTATGGAAGGTAAACCAGATGTTGCTAAAATATGGAAATATGGAAATACAGAATATGGTGGAACTAATCTAGCAGATGAGATTGTTAACGGTTCTGTTGGTTTTGAAACTACTACAAGAACTCAAATACAATATAGAATTAGAGTTGTAGATAATGTTGATTTTGAAGGGCACCCTGAAGGTGTTAGTGACTTAAATAATGTTTTTCCAATGGGTGGTAGAACTACTCAATCAGAGACTTACACTTTTGTTAATGCTGGAAGCACATTAGACGATTATGGACTATATATTTCGGGAGATGGATCAGACTCTGCTAAAAATACTCTTAAAACAGTTGATGGCTATGTTTATGCAATACCTATGCTGCGAGTTCAAAGAAGAAATAAAACTGCTTTTGATATAACTAATCAAAACGGTGCTGAATTTGCTATAACCGATGCAGTTTCTTCTGATAGACCAGACAATCTTTTTTATGATCAGATACATAAGTTAGATATTGAAGATTTAAGACATGCGGTTAGTTTCGATCAATTTAATTACGAAGCTCTTTTAGAAGATTCTTTTGATAAACTTTTATCTGGTGATTTAAATACAATTCTTCAAAGATCAGAGTTAGAAAATAATCTAAAAAGATCAAATATAGGTCTTTATGTAAATAAGATATCTAGCTCCACTGGACCTGGTACTAACTTATTAACGCAGCCAAATAATCAGCAAAGATATTATAGTGATGTTGCTAATCCAAATTTTAAAGTAACTCAGAAGTACACTATAAGCAATAAGGTTTTAGGACTAAATGGTAGTAACTGGACATCCTCAGATGCAGTTGCTTTAGATGTACAAAGTCCATCTCCAACAGGTACTCTAATAGGTACTGCTACACCTGTTGTTAAGTTTAAGCATGCCACTACAGGAGTACAGACTGTGATAGGTGTATTTTCTGGCGGAGGATCAGGTTCTGAAACATTCACTCTTGGAAACAACACAGGTGTTGGCTTAACAAATCAAAATATATATGTAACTTTTGAAATCAGTTATCCTCAAAAAGGAAACAAGCTTACTAAGCCTGTGACTGAAATTTTAAAAGTTCTTGATGTAGATAATAATAAAGATTGGGGAATGTTAAGTGTAACAGATTATGACTTTTTAAATTCACCTACATTTCCATATAGAAGAGAAGTTAAAGTTCCTTACAGAGTAACTTTAGGAAAGCAAGACTATGGTTATTCTTATAGTATTCAATCAGGTAGAAATTATTACGGTATAGGAACTTTAGTATCTTACTTTATGCAAGGTAACGGTACTCAAGATTATAATATCCCTGGTTCAATTATTAATGCTCAAGATACGGAATATGTACTAGCGGCATATGATGTTGCTAATCTAACTCCTGCATTTATGGATTTTGTAAGTGTTGTTAGAAATCCTGGTAACTATAGTATAGATGTTACCCTTCCTTATACTCTTCCTGTTGGAAGAACTATACGTTTTGATGTTGTAGTTTCTGGTGGTGTAGTAGAGTATGATGAGAGAACTCAATCTATAGTAGATATAGGTAAGCTAGATTGGTATGAGATTAATGGTAATAACACAAACACCGTAGTTCTTAAAGGTTGCCTTTTTAGTAAAGATCCTGACGAATTAGTGATAGGTACTCAGACTGAATATTTTAGTGGATCTTATGAGACTACTTGTTATATTGCTAACTATAGACAATTTGTAACAGTATCTATTGATGCGGATACTAGTATGGTAACTCTAGTATTTTCTGGTCCTGTTTCTTCTAGTTCCACAATTAGAATTGCACTACTTTCTAAAAAGACAATTGGTGTTTCTGAAAACATTGATATCTATTATAATTATAAAGAATACAATGGGATCACGTCTAAAACTAATTTTGGTTCTTCAGTTAATTCTTATATTGATAGTAAAATATTACACCATGACTCTAATTTAAGAGTCGTTACAAATGGTACAGGTGCTGTTAATACTTCAGATTTTTTACCTAAAAAATATGAAAATTTAATACCTCTATTACCACTTCAGGACGGTCTTGATGGTGAGTTTACTGGAACAGTTCATACTGTTAAACCTATTCTAGGGGGAAGTTACTCTATTGATTCTCAATACACAACCCCATATAGTTCAGGTCAGCTAAATAGTATGACTAATTCGGGTGTTATTCAAAAAAGAGGAACATATAAAGGTGGTAAGTTTACAACTGTTGCAGAAGAGGGAGAGACTGGAATACACAAATTAGTTGTAGCTCCATTATTAGAAATGGTTACTGCTGACGGTACAGGTAATTTTCAACCAGGGGAAATAGCTCTTAAAGTTGAAACAAAATATTTATACAACACACTTTCAAATAAAATAACAAACTTTGACAGTACAGAAGTTAACAACAGTTTTGATATGTTTAAAATTAAAGGTAGACCATTAATTAAGAAGCATAGTAAATAATTAGGAGATAGTAATGGATAAGAAAATAGTCATAGCAGAATTAGACTATATCTTTAATTTAGTAAAAGGAAACTTTAATCCACAAGCACTTGCCAAGTATTTAACTGCGGCTGGTGGGTGGAATAAATTTATGAAAGATAAGGCTAAAAGCTATGGGATTAAATTAGATCCTAAGTTTAATATTGAAGTAGCTGTACGAAGTCAAGTTGGTAAAAAAATAAATGATTTTGAATCAGAAAAGGAACTAGTTGAAGAATGGGTTCTTGCATATCTACTTTTACCTGAAGCACTCCAAGATTTTGATTACACGGATGAAGATGGTAAACCACATTGGAAATGGAAACAAAGATCAATTGAAAGTATTTTTGATAGTTTCAGTAGAGTAGTTAAAGAGAATCCAGAAAATGATAATTTTGCTGGTTGGGCAACAAGTGCTATTACGGGGACAATTAATAAGTATTTAGCATTTGAGAAAAAAGATGATGCTCCTTTCATTACAGAAGAGAATGATAGCGGTGTTAAAAATAAAATGGATAAAGAGTTGGGTAGATCTGAAAAAGAGTATACACAACGTCACAAGCAAGTTGAAGAAAAAAATGATCACGGAGAGAGTTATGGGATCGCTCCAGGAGATATGGATAAAATTCAAAGTCTTGGAGATTTTAGAGACGGTGCCTTGTTTAAAGAATTAAGAAGTGCTGTTAAAAAATACGTCAAAGAGCATGCAAGTGCTAATGCTAATATGGTATTGAGATTGAGACTGTTGGATGAGCATATGCCTGTTGAGGAAATTGCTGAAAAAATTAAAAAAGATAGAACAACAATACTTAGCTATTTAAAAGAATTAGAAAAAGTAATTTTAGATTTTGCTAGAAAAGAAGATAACGCTGAGTTAGTTGGTCTTTTAGAAAGACTGTCAAAGAGAATTAAATCTCCACCGAAAGATAAAAAAGAATCATCTGTGCAGAGGCTTGCAAGTATTGTTGATGCTTTGGAAAAAATATTTCCAACAGTACCTGAACAAGATGCTGTAAAGATAGCTAGTATCACCCAGTATATTAATGTTCTTTGTTCAAAGATTTCTTAAATATAGTTTTTAATTTTTATAGTAGCCCCCATTTTCTGGGGGCTAGTTATTTATACGTTTTCTTTTATAGTGACTTGTTCTTTTCCAAAGTCTGCATTTCCTGCGAATAGATGTGCATGTTTTTTATCTTTAAATGTAGCTATCGGTTCTTTAGTAGATCCAACAAATACACCCCATTCAATTTCTAATACTTCTTCTTTATATTCAGGTCCAACCAAGTATATATCTACTGTAGTAGCTAGTCCTAATTTGTAATACTCAGAAGTAGTTGAGAAGGATTGCTTAGATTCTGATCCCTCAACAGTAGCACCTTTGTCTTGAGGAAGTTCTTCAGACATACCGCAGGATGCAGTAGCTACACCTTCAAATAATGATCCTAAGCTGTTTGAAGAAATACTTCTGCTACTATCTACAGCAGTATTTACTGCTGCACCTAGTATGTTAGATGAGTAGGTGACATTATTTCTTAATACTGATGGTCCACCTTTTACGTAGTAGTCATGATTTATAACAGCACCACAAAATGGATATGACATTGGACTTGTTAAAGTTACAGTGGGTTTTGGGATGTGTAGGGCTTTGTGAAACTTAATTCTCACTAATCCATTCTCTTCTCTGAATGGATCATCTATCTCACCTGATGCAGCTCCAGCTTCTAGAGAGATATATTTAAATTTTTTACCCTTAGAGTTATCGTCAACAAACCTCTCAAGATCCATTGTCTCACCCGCTTTCAGGACTATTTGTGAGCCATTGAGAACGTCTGTACCATCGATAGATACTTCGACTAAGGCTGGATCTCTAGTCTTATTCTTTAGCCTAATAATGTACTCTGAGCCAAAGGGAACTTTGACTGTTCTCTTTCCTCTGTAGTTAAACTCTCTTAGTGGTGTGTTTTTTAAGATAACTGACGCAATGAAACCATTTGAATAACCCATCATCGTATTCTCCTTTATATGTGGCTTGAGCAGACCACGTTGTTAAGCTCAATAGAGTAATAATTTGTTACAGATATCTGGTAATATTAATAAAATATTACTGATTTTTATTGTTAACCATACTAATTAGAAATTCTTTATTATTAAAAGCTATTCTAAATAGATCGATTAACTGTTTTTGCAAAAGAATAGCTTGAGCGTCATCTTTACACTCATCTATTTGCTTTTGAATCTGCTTAATCTTTTCTTGTAATTCTTCTTTAGTATTCACAAAATTATAATACAGTTGTGAATATAAAAATTAAAATGTATCTAGAGTGATTCTCTTAAAAATTTTTTTAGATCATCTTTTCCTCTATATCCAGTGTATGACACGTGACTTTTGTCACCTCTTAGAACAATCAGAGTAGGAACTGATCTTATGTTATATTTTTCTGTTAGATCATAATTTTCCATTATGTTTAACTTCTTAATTTCGATCCCGTTTAATTCAACTGTTAGCTCATCTAAGTCACTCATTAAAAGTTTACATGGATTACACATGTCACTATAAAAATCGAGCAGAACAGTTTGGGTACTTGCACTCATGGGTCGTATCTCCTTTATCCAAAAAATTTATATACTCTATACAAAAATATTAGCTTATAACAAGCTAATATAAGTAACACTACTATGCATACTTAACCCCCTTATTACAGGGGGTAAAATATTTTTTAAAACAGCTCGTCAGACAACAGATACATCTAATGAAAATGTTTCTGTTTCTTTTTCGAATTTTACAATACCAGAAGTTATTAAACTATATATAAATTGCTCTAGTTTTCTATGTATCTGTTGGTGATGAACTCCATCTTGAACTAAGTGTAAATTTTCTATCTTATTATCATTCTTAGCACCATTCAAATGATGTACTTGCTCACTTTCGGAGAGATATCTACCCAAGTGTTTTTCCATGACTAAGATGTGCTCATAAACTCTACCGCCAGATGGTTGAATATCTCTTTTATTTAAGTTTATTCTAGGATGGTTTATGTCAGATGTCCAAATACGTACATACCCAGCACTTTGAAAAGTGGGTTTCTCCCTTTTTCTTAGCCTACTCTCTTTTAGTGTATTAAGGGTATGTACAGACTCTCTAGGTTTTTTCCGTATTCCTTCCTTGTAGTCTAATTTTAATCTACAGCTTTGACACATATCCTTACACAATGAATTATTTTTGTGGTATGACCCACTAACCACATAGGAAGACTTAATGGCTAACCACTCTTTAGAGCAACTATCACACCTAACAAAAAGGTGGTTTCTTTTTGAGGGGTGTTTCCCCAGTTTATTACACCGATCAACGTCTGCTTCTCTAAATATGTGTCTCTCTTCTAAAATCACTACTAACTACACTTAGACTGACCACAGTCTCTACATAGAATACATGATTCTTGAAAAACCATAGCAGAAGAACCGCACTCCCCACATTTTAGAAATTTTACGTCATCAGTTTTAATATACTTCTTAACGATTCTACCCATAGCTTTATTAAAACCTAGAACGTTCTCTAGCATTTTGTCACACATATCAATAATAGACCAAAGAGGTACCCCGTGTTGAAGCATCTTAGAATAAACATAAGATCCGTGTTCTCCATAAGTCTCAAGAAGATTTAAGGAGTCTACTACACCTTCTGAGTCAAACACATATGTCTTAGATTTAGCTTTAGTGATGGTTCCTTTTTCTGGAAGTTTAATTGTTTGTTTTCCTGCAAAAACTTCAAAAGGGTAACCATCAAGTTTACCAATAAACACATTCCACTTCTCACCTTTGATCTGAATATTATAAACATCACACGGTAAAGTTTTTGGTCTTTTTGGAGCATGATTTACAATAACTGCTTTAGGTCTTTCGTCTACTTCAGTTTTTTCTTTAGTTTCTGATTTTGCACTAACAACATTTGCCATAGTACCCCATCTGTATGTGGTGATACCTTTGATTGTTCCAGTCTCAAATGCTTTAGTGTATACTCCTTTAAATTCATCATAAGGGTAGTCTTGTGGGACGTTAATTGTTTTAGAAATAGCACTGTCAATGTATTTAGCAAAAACTGCCATGGTAGTTAGATGATCTTCAACTTTTAAATCAAAGATTGTTTTACCATAGAATTCTTTCCCATTTTTTTCATATTCCGCCTTATCTTTCCAAAAATCCTCACCCATCTCTAGGACAGCGTAGTCATATACTTCTTCTTCTTTTGTCAGTCCTCTACTTCTATCTATTTTGTAAGTAGTCTCCTGATACACTGTCCTTAGAAGAGACTCGTCTCCTTCTTTTACCCATAGCCAAATTCCTTGATTCTCACAACTGTCAAGATCCCAGTTAATGTTGATAGGGACCTCTAGTCCTGTAGGCATCTCAGGAACCATGAGTGTTCTTGTATATAAATGAGATATAACTGGCTCTAATCCACCAGAAACTAAATTAGCAAATATACCCGTGTTACCAGTTGGAGCTACAGTTGTGATGTGGGAATTTCTCAAACCATGCTTAGCAATCAACTCGAAGGTTTCCGCAGTAAGAGCTTGGACAACAAAATTAGACTTTAAATATTTTTCTTTATCGAACGCAGGGAATGACCCTTTCTCTTTAGCCAATAAAGCAGATGCTTGGTATAATTGGTTAGTTACAAATGAGCAAATCTCTGCTGTTTTGATTAAAGCTTCTTCAGACCCATAAATCTTTTTTAACAAGTATAGAGCAGAACCATAACCCATATAACCGATACCAACTCTTCTTTTTTGTTGAGCTTGTTCTTTTTGTTCTTCTAGTGGAAAGTATGTTAAATCATTTACTGAATCCTGCATTCTTAAAATAACAGGAATATCTTTTTTTAGTTTTTCGTAATCAAAGTCAGATCCATCACCCAGGATATATTGAGTTAAATTTATAGCTCCTAAGTTACAAGAAGCATCAGGAGGAAGTGGTTGTTCCCCGCACGGGTTTGTAGCAGAAATTTCTTCACAGTAATATAAATTGTTAAGATGATTTACCCTATCAATAAAAATAATACCTGGTTCATTTCTGTTGTATGTGCTGGTAGTAATTAAATCCCATAGCTCATTAGCATCTTCAAAAGTTTTATAAACTTTTGTAGGATATCCTTTTGATTTCCAAGTATATATATTTCCATCCCACTCCTCTGCGTATTTATCAAAGTCTGTGATTGGAAATTCTAAATCCCAAGAGGTGTGATTAGCAACAGCTTCCATAAAAGAGTCATGCACTAGAACGGACATGTTAAATTTGGATAACTTTCCAGGTCGTTGTTTTGATACAATGTAATCTTCTATGTCAGGATGCCACACTGACATAGTTACCATCATGGCACCTTTACGAATTTTATTTTTACCTTTGCCTTTATTTTTTTTAGCTGATGTTCCTGATGTAATTACTGCAGAGGAAGTATCCCATAAGTCTAACATAGAAACGGCACCAGGACTTTCAGAACCAATACCTTTAATATAAGCTCCATAAGGTCTTAATGTGTTTACACAAAAACCATAACCACCTTCGCTCTTAAGGATACGAGCTTGTCTAGTAAGCTCAGCATAAATTCCTTTGATACTATCTCTATCCACACCTTTGAAACCGCTTACAAAACAATTGATCCAGCTAGTACCCGTTAGGTTTGTACCAGCGTTACTTATAATACGACCTCCTGGGACATATCTTAAGTTAGCTAGAACGTCATAAAACTGAGGTTCCCATACTTCTGGTTTTTCTTCATTGGAAGCGAAAGCACCAGCTTCTCTTTTAAAAGTATCTTGGATAACAATATCCGTTTCCCATTTGTATGTTTGTTCCCATACTTCTTTTGCTAATCTTTGTTTGAAAAATTGAACTGCTTCCATGCTATTGAACTCCATTATCAGTTGGTTAACTCTAAATACTCGCTGAAAATTATTCCATTAGATTTTTCAGTGGCTTCGTTAACGGTTATTTTTTCATTTAGTACATCATAAAATAAATTAATATAGCTTGGGTGAGAGGCTATATGCTCTTTTATATTTTTATCAAAATCTTGTTCTGTTTGACCAAAACTTTTCCGCATACGAATATGTAGGTATGGTACTTTGTTACAGTTAATTGTAACCATACTTTTCATTCTGTCTAAGAGTTCTTTTATTTTTTCATCGTCTAGAGTAGCGACATAATCATCTACGCTTGAGTGGTTTAAGATGTCTCGTGTTTCTTCCTGAAGATCTTTACCTATTAGCATACGGTGTATTCCCACCAATCTTTCTTCAGGTAAGAAATTCCTAGCAACATCTCCATACAGTGGCATCGTTGCTGGTAGACGAAATCTTACTACAATGTCTGTGAATTCCTCAGAGTCAATTGTATAACGAAACCATCCATTATATTTTTTATCTCCAAAGATAATAGAATAGTTTTCACTATCTTTTGGTAATTCTTTTACAAAAGTTATTTCAAAATCTTCCATAATTGCAGTCTCTTAATTTTATAAAATAGTAAAAACTATATTAGTCGCTGTCAAAAGTTTTTATTTTTTATCTTCTTCTTTTGATTCTTCCTTACTAGGAGAATCTTTAATGTCATTGTCCGTTTTACTTGTGTCTAAAATTTCTGCACAAGAAGCACAAACGTAAACAGGAACATTAAAAAGCTGCTCTTTACCGCTTGCTGTTTTTAATGAGCTTAGTTTATACATTTTAAAATATCGATCAAAGATACTATTCCCACATTTTGGACACACTAGAGGATCAAGCTCATCGATAGATGGAGGTCTTTGCCCTGGAATGTCTTTTAATTTTTCAAGAAATGGATTAAACTGATTACTTTTCATAATTATCTCCTATCAATAGTCTAAAATAAACTTCTCTAAATAGTATCTTAAGTCAAAGCTGCCTTTCCTGAGATTGTAATCAACCTCAGATAAATAATTCATACTCTCAATGATTTTTCCTGTAGGAATCTTCTTAGATTGAGGAAAAAGTTTCTTCTGAATAACCATAGGTGGCATTCTTATATACGTAGCTAGTTCGCTATCATTTTTATTTGTGCTTTTTAAGTATAAAATATTCTCAAAGTGAGTATACCATAGGTTTATTAATAGAATACCAGGGCTACTTTCATACTTAAAAATGTTATCTAGAAGAGTAAGTGCATCTTTCTTTTTACCAGCAAGGATTTTATCAATAAGATCAAAAATATTATAATGCATTCCTTTCACACAAATTTTATCTATATCATCAATAGTGATAGTAGGACCCACAAACTGTAAACCACCTTTATACATAACGACTTTATCAAGCTCACTCATTATTTTATATAGGTTGTATCCTACCTGTTCATAAAGATATAAAGCTGTATCTTGTGACACATCCTCATAACCATTACGTTTAAGATAACCTAATATTTTACCTATAGCATCACTTTCCTCTAACCAAGGTTTAGGCTTATTACAGTCAATGGTTATTGTTTTTTTTAGTAGTTCTTTATAGTCATTAGACCTACCCGCTTTTTCTGTTTCAAATACGATAGAATCTTTAAAAGTTTTCTCATAGAAAAATTCTAATTTTTTTATTTTTGTAAAATTCTTAAGAAGTATTATCCTTTTGTTAGTGAAAAGATCTCTTGCTAGTATTTTATTAAAAACCTCAGGTTGAGTTAGCTCCTCACAGTCTATTTTTATAACTTCTACGTTTTCTTTACAAACTACCCTGTGGGCATTAACTAATTTGTTAAATATCTGGTCACGGTAGAAAGGTTCGTCTCCAACAGCTACATAAAGATTGTGGTGTTGAGACACTTTAAGTGATCCATCTTTGAATGATAATATCTTTCCAATTTCTTTATTTAGCATCAGTATATCTCTTCTAAATCTAGTTCCTGGTAGTATTCTAAATTGATAATACCCTCATCAAAGTAAAACTCATCTTCGATTAAATTATAAAATTCACAAGTTTCTTTTTTTTCTATATAGGATTCATCTTCTCTAGGATTAAAAAGATCAAGGTAGTTTTCTCCATGATAAAATTTAAAACTAGGATCATCAATATGGTCAATCATACTTTTTTTAAGAGGATTGCTTAAGTAATTCATTCTTTTACGCCAATTATAATTTGAGTTATTGGGTAAGTCGACGACCTCTGTTAAACTTGACCCTGCTAACATGTAATTGATGTGTAGTGTGTAGTTCTCAAGGTCTATGCACATACCCACAACATAGTCTTTCTCTGATGGATTCTCTAATATAGGATCAGTGTATCCTGGCGTATCACCCCACCCAAAGGTATGGGAGATACCGTGTTCATTTTGACTAAATAAATCTTGGCTTTTGAAGTGGTATGCTCTGTCAACTGTTTTAAAATCAGCACCCCAATGTTTGCCAGATATAAATTTAAGAGGATATAGAAAAGGATCACCAATATCTTCTTGGTGTTTAATAAAATCTCTAACTTCTTTTTTAAGTAATTCTATTCTTTTTAAATAATCATTCCTACTCTCACCCTTGTTAATTGATGGGTAATAATAGATGTAGCTAATATCTAACACAATAGCTGACTTATCATGTTGTGTGATAAAGAATTTAGCCCCCTCTTCTGAGAGTTTACTATACATTTTTTGGTGTATTATTGCATCTTTGTCTGATTGTTTTCTATCTTTTAATTTATCTTTATTAATAATATAGTATACGTAAGAAAACTCATGACACTTTCTAAGTATCTTTTCAAGATCTGGTATTTTTGTTAAGTCCATAGAGACTATATCTGTTAGACCTACATCTGTCATTTTTTTAGCTATGCTTCTCATAGTCACTATTCCTCTAAGCTCTCAAAAAACTCTTCAAAAGATTCAAAAGTTTCGTGAACGTGAAAGAATAGTTTATCCTTACTTTTTATACTAATCACAGAAGTATTATCTTTTTTATTCTCACGAATAAAAGAAATATCGCTAAGATTTATAAGATATTTTTCATCTGAGTCTTTATCAGTAACTTGTACAAATTCATTTAACATAAATAACTCCTAATCCTCTTCCCAATCTTCTAACATTTCACTAATGTCACCCATACCAATACCAAGCCCAATTCCTTTATTAGCTTTAGGATCGAACTTTTTTTCTTTAAAGTTTTTTATTTGCTTACTAAGAGTAGAGATTGCTTCTTCTAGAGAAGATTTTTGAATTCCTACTATAATATATAATTCTTTAAAGTATGCTCCACTAAAATCTTTAGTGCTTTTCACTAATTCTTTTAGTCTTTCTTTATTTTCAGGCTTTTTTAATTCTGGAAAAAATTTAACTAAGAATTTTGATCGTGACCTTTCTTCAGGAAGACCAATTAAGTATCTTTTATCAAATCTTGAAGGTCTATCTGCTAATGCCTCATCTACCAAATCAATATGATTTGTTGTCGCTAGAAACATAGTACATTCCATTGTTTTTGGACCATCAATAAAATTAAGAAAGCTGCTTCTCTTAGCGTAAGATCGACCCTCACTTCCTTGGCTGATTGATTCTACATCTTCAAAGACTATTATTTTTTTCCCTTCTTTAGGAAAAACTTTATTGATAAATTCAAACAATTCTGGACCAAAGTGCATTCCAGAGTCTACAAGTAATCTGTAACTGTCGGTGTATTTCCCAAGAATATACTTAATGAATGTAGTCTTACCGTTGCCGTGTGGTCCATATATAATAATACCTCTTTTATATGGAAGAGCCTCAATTGGATTATTTCTGTAAAAATCTTCATTCTGGAAAAAGCACGTAATGTCCTGATCTAGCATATTCGATAATTTGTCATCGAGTATAGGTTTAGATAAATATTTAATATCTACTTTCTTTAGAGTGTATTTATTATTTTCAATAGCTAGTTCATAAATTCCTGGAGAATATTTTATATCCTCTTCTTTATAAAAAGTGTCATGGATGTAATTCTCATCGTTGAAAAAAAGAAGTACTAAGGGTTCATCATTAATTGCGTTCCTTCTGTAAACAAAACCAAAATTATCATTAACTATGGTTAAAGTTTTAAAGTAAGGTTGATCTTGTTCAGACTCATCCCATTGTAGGAAGTGTGACGAATCCAATACAACATCCCTACACTCATCAGGATTATCTTTTGCATATCTTACAAAAGAAGATATGAAAAAGAACCCAGACTCTATTGCGGCAACTTTTTTAAATTTACTTAGTTCCTCGTACCTGTCTTTGAAACCTTGAATACGCTCTGAGAAATCTAGTCTATCTATTTTGTTGTAATTTGGTTTTTCTTCTAGAAAGTACATAGCCCACTCTTCTTTATTGTTTTTTTTGGTGGAAGTTGGATAGCCCTCGTCTATTGGAAAACTGCCATCTAAACTTAAACCTAAAGCTAACTCTCTCATTAAGAACCTCCATAAAGACTACAAAAAGTATAGATCACACAGATTATAGAAGACAATTAAAAAGTCTATGTAGGTCAACATAATAATATTTAGTACTGCGTTATAATTTTAATGAGACAAACCCTGTTTGCCAGAGGTCTGGTTTTGGATCATGAATGTTAGCCACTAACAAATAAGGAATCTCTGATAGGTTTTCTACGTGGTAGGCAAAACGAAATCCCGCATTTCTTAACATCTCTCTCAGTCGTTCTTTGTTAAATAACATTAGGTGGTCCCCTCCTGCCATTATGACTCTTTCTGCAGTAGCGATGTCTTGGTCTTGGCATTTAGAGTAGTCGGGGACAACTGACAATAAAACTCTATGTGGTTTCAATATTCTGAAACAGGTCTCCATTAGTTTTTGTGAATCTTCTTTTTTAAAATGTTCAAAAACGTGACCTGCAAAAATAAAATCTACTGAATTTTCCTCAAAGTGGTCACCCAGTTTATTTAGATCTATACAGAGTTCTGGGTTAACGTTTGGATCAATATCTACGTTTATAAAACCATTAAGTTTATACTCACTGCATCCTAAATTAAGTAAAATGTTATTCATATAAACTACCTCAATTCCTTTTAATGTTGTTTATATTCTACTGTTGGAATTTTTTTTATTAATTATAAAAATTTTAATCTTCCATAATAAATTTAATAGAATTATGACCACGACAGTAAAGTTTATTACTAAACCATATCCCAGGCTCTCCTGTATCTGTCGTCATCCTCACATAATACTCACAGGTATAAGAATTCCCATGGATTGGATATGGTAAGGATTCTTTACAGATACCTTTGCCCCCTGGACATTTTTTTGGAATTATTTTTAAACCTGCGTGTGCATGACTTCCAACCATTTCTAAGTCACATTCTATTTCAAATAAATCTAGTTCTTTAATATATTTCAATTATTCCTCGTTAATGAATTCTATGGAATTAGGTCCCTTACATAAAATTTTAAATGATGTATCCCCGTATAACTCGGGGTATACTGAATGAGTCTCTTCTCTAACTGTGCCTAAGAATTTATCACAAATTATAGTTTCTGGATTTGCACCAATGATATACTTTCTACAAAATATTCGTTTCATTGGACAATGCGTGGTGCTTAAAGTGTCTCCCTCATAATCGCTTGAGGAAGAGTATGCTTCTATCTCATAACATTTTTTTTCTCTGTTATAGATCATTCACAAAATTCTCTTAAAGGGATAGATGGTGGAGCCATGTGCTTATGTCTATTTGCAAAGTGTCTATTTAGTACAAATAAATCGACATCTGTTAGAGATTGTATATAAGTACCTCCGACAGGAGTCTCGAAACTTTTATAGGCAAAACCTGTTTCTGGATTTCGCACTTTTAAAATAGAGGGTTCCATAGAAGCATATGAATAACCTAACTCGGCTTCATCAGATTGACCGTCCCAAAGTCCTGCAGACGGGTTATAGTCGATCATTTCTTTAGTGATTAATCTCAATTCAACAAAGTGCTCTGCTAATTGATATACTTCTGATTTTAGTAATTCCCCAATAAGAAAAAGATCTGCTAGAGCATCACCACCCTTAGTATCGTACCCAATAAAATCTTCTGATAAATTACCAGTACCCAACACTCTTGCTCTTTTGTTATGTGTAAAAGCTAGTTCGTGGGTGATACCATAAACAATAGCCATTCTCATTCTTGAACGAGAGTTTCCTTCGTTTACTATATTTAACTTGGAACCGTGTTGCCCCACTCCTAATTTTATAACCCTGTTAAGCTCATTAGTTACTGGACCTATAGGGCACAAGCAGCTCTCAACACCTAGCTTCTCAGCAATCTTCATGGAATTAGAATTAAATTTACCTGGGGTGTAGTCAGTATCGTTGTGTGGCATATGTACGCAGTAAACATTTTCTGCTCCAAGGGCTAATGTTGCCAGTGTTGCACAAACTAAAGAGTCTACCCCGCCACTAAGACCTACTACAGCAATATCCATGTTCTCTTGCATCTCTTCTTTAATTGTAGTTAGTAGCCCTGTAATGTCTGTAATCATAATTATTCCTCCACTTTAAAATTTTAGTATCTAAACATTATAAACTTTTTTAAGGTAACTTAAAAATTCAGCATCCTCACAAATTGCTTTAGCTGGTTCGTCTGAAATTTTTGCTACTGGGTTCCCATTTACTCTAACCAACTTAATTACAATGGATAATGGTTTAACCCCACAATCATTTGAGAGGTTTGTCCCGATCCCAAATGAAACTCTAATTTTATTTCTAAAGTAATCATTTATCTCTGATGCTTTTTCAAAGTTAAGGTTATCTGAAAACACAGCTTGTTTTGTTGTGGGGTCAATACCCAAACTAAGATAGTGCTCAATTAACTCCTTACACCATGTAAATGGATCACCTGAATCATGTCTAGATCCGTCATAGAGTTTGGAAAGAAAAAGGTCAAAATCGACCATAAATGCTTTCATGTTTATAGTATCCGTAAGTGCTATACCTAAATCACCTCTATATTCTTCAGCCCATTTTTCTAGCATATATTTTTGACTATTCTTCAACTGAACTGTTTCCAAACCTTGTCCCATTTGAAAAAATTGATGAGACTGAGTACCTATTGGTTTTAAAGAGTATCTACGACACAAGTCTAAATTAGATGAGCCTTTAAAATATTCAGGAAGCTTTTCTTTAAAAGTCTGCACCATGTGTTCTTGCCACGATTTTGAAAATCTACGTCTTGTGCCAAAGTCAACAAAATTAAAAGGAGTATCTAACATTTTGAAAAAATCTATTTTAGATTCTAGGTTCTTTCTCCCAACTTCAAAAGCTTCCTCAGATTTTATTCGGTTACCACAGTAGCATTCGGATACTATAGCTAGAAGAGGAACTTCAAACCAGATAGTGTGAAGCATAGGTCCTTTTATCTTTATCTGTAGTTTTCCATCTTCAGTATAAACATTTACGAATCTTCTTTTTAATGTAAAATCTTCAAGAAAATTAATAAAGTCAGGTTTAAGATGAGTTAACGTCTTTAAATACTCTAATTCTGTTTGAGTAGCTTTAGCTTCGCAAAGTAAATCTATTTTTCTTTCTATTTTTTCTTTTAATGAAGTTAGATCTACATCTTTAGTCCTACAGATAAACTTATATTCTGCCTCAACCGCTGGGAAATGATGTAGTATAAATTGGGCTACAGAGAAGGTATAAGCGTCATTGTCTAATAAGCTAATCACATGAGTCTCCTTTTAAATATTCACATTTCCATTTCTTATGATGTTTTCTTTTACCCTGAGCAACAAGAATTAGTTTAGTTCTTATAAGACCTAATGGTTTACAAAATTTTTCTAACCCATCTTTTATAATAAAGATTTCTTCGTTGGGAGAAGTTAATTTATAAATTTTATGTAAATAACTTATGTCTTGATACTTTCTTAATTCTCTAAGTTTATCTTTTGTTTCTTCGGAGTGATTTTTACCTAACCAGTATTTACTATTATTTTGAGATATTAACTTCTTTGAATATTCTGTATGGTTTTTCCCACTCATGTGAGATGGTTTTCCTGAAAGGCTTAAACTTCTTTTAATAGTCATACTATTAGGTTGTTTTTTACCCTTCCAGAACAGAGCATTATTTGAGGACATTAGCTTCTTTGACAATTCAGTGTGTTTTTTACCTAAAAAAGTTTTACACTTTTCTCTTATGTTTTCCTTTTTTGGATTATTTGTAAAAGTGTCACCACCATCACCACCAGAAGTTAAATTATACAATTTTTTTAGATATTTTCCACCAATGGATATTAACTCTATTTCTTTTGCTATTGCCTCTTCTTTGGTTAATTCATTTTCCAGAATTAAAATAAGAAAACTATACCCTTCTTTAAGTAGTTTATTAACTTTATGATACTTTGGAAGTTTACTGTTTTTAATTTTTTTCAAATGATCCGCTACTCTTTTTTTCATATTTTTTGTAATACCAAAATAGAAGGGAACTCCATTATTATCAAAAAAAGCATAAACTGTGTAATCACTTGTCATGTGATCTCCCCACCCATTTCTTTTTCTAACTTCTCTAATTCGGGGAAAGGGTGTTCCCCATTTAGTAATAGTTCAGTTATACCCACATTCCCCTTTGGGATGTACAGCTTCCATACAGGATTGTTTTGTTTGAAAAGTTTTCTTATTTCTGTTGCCGAAATAAATTGAGGAAAATCTTCTCTTCTTAAAATGTCTATTTCTATCTTTGGATAATTGTTTGGAGGATATTTTATAAATGCTTCGGCATCCGATTCAGTTCCAGCGTAGTACTTCTCTACAATTGGTTGTATCTTATCTACAATATACTTACTCCAATTAGGTAGATCATTAATATCATCAGCAGGCATTACTTCCAATCTACCTGATATCCATTCGTGCATATAGTAGTTCTCTAGTAATCTTTTTCGATTAACATAAGATATTGGATTTCTTTCAGTATCTTGTTCTTGTGCTGATCCTATTAAAATATAACAAGTTTTACACTCTGATAATATTTTATCAATCATGCGTTGGTGACCTGTATGAAATGGTTGTAATCTCATACAAGCTAAACCTATATTATATTTATAATTATTCTTCATAGTCACTGTTAATCCCACATTCTTTCACCTGATCCCATAGGCACATTGATCCATCTGGGTCACTATCTCCTATCTCAAGATAAGAGCAGTAACCATCTCTATCTTCTCCTCTTAGGCTCCAATAGGGACACGGTTTATAGTTATCATCAGAAGGATTTCTACTTCCAAAATAGCAGTAAGGACCTTTTGGAATAATTTTTCTTGGATCCTTATTTTCTAGATTAATCATGACCCACCTCATTTAAGACTGCAAATTCTCCAAAATATTTTATAGCGTTTGTATTATAAATACAAGCTGCCTCTTCTTTTGTGTTGTATCTTCCCAAATATATATCTTTGTAATTATATTTTATTTTACTCATCCATTTATTAGTACGCTTATCAAAAACAACCCCTCTGTATCCTGATGTATTATTTTTTGAATGACCTTTACGCATAGTATTTTGATGTTGAGTAATAGATCTTAAGTTGTCTCTTCTGTTATCTAATGAGTTTTGATTAATATGGTCTATAACTAAATCTTTATTATAAATTCCTGAATTTTTTGAAATAAGAATATGTATTCTTTCCAAGAAACCATCTATCTTAGTCATTAAATAAGGGACCCCATTGCTATAGGATATAAAGCAATCTAGACTTTGAATAAACTTTAAATCTTGATTGCTTATCAAAACGTTATGACCAGAAAATACAAGTTCTTTAAACAACCTCTACCCCATATAGGTTTTGCATTCTTTTTAATGCAAACTCTCCCATTTCTGGGTTGAAGTCATCCACCAAATCTCGGTGAATAACAATTTTAGGAATGTATTCATGAAAGTTTTTAGTATGGTTAACTATAGTACTTACTATATCATGTACACATATATGAAGGCATACCCCTACAACGTGAATTTCTCTTATATCATTATCTGCTAACTCATTAGCCATGTTTAGAATAGATCCGCCTGTGTAAGATCTTTTAGCAAGAGTTTCAAAGTCAATATCTTTTAATATTGCTTTAAGCTCGTCAACAAGCATCACACCTTGTGTATTCTCAACACAGTGTTTAGGAAAATTTGCAAACTCACAGTCATCTTCTTTATGGTTATCATATGTAAAATAAATTTTACCATCAAAATTCTTAACAAAGTTTGCCAGATTATCTCTTAACTCTTTAGTATCATGACCTAGATTTAAGCTTCCCTCATTTAATAGAAAATCATTTTGGCAATCAACAACTATTAAAGTTTTCATAAATTCTCCTTTTTAAAATTTATTATTATATTATCTAATTCATTTTTTGCATCTTCTTCTGTTTCCCTAGAGACACTGTATCTATCTCCACCCAGTGTAATCTGAACGAGCCATTTATTGTTGGATTTAATGTAGGATACCCATTTGTACTTTGAAGTTTTTTGATGTTTATTTTTAGGTTTATACTCCACAACCTCATTAGGGAAATTTAAAATAGAAAATTCTCCAAAATAGAAATTAGCAGCACTGTCATAGCATTTAGCAGCGTCTTTTTCATTTATAAAATAACCTAAGTTGATTGTCTTTGAGTTCACCTTTATTTGGGAAAACCATTTTTTTCTATTTATCTGCCAGCAAACTCCCTTGTATTTAGAGGTACACTCAGAAGTTGTTTTAACTTTGTAACGAGTGTTATTCTTCTTTGTACAAACTCTTAAGTTTTTTCTGGTATTATTTAGAGGATCTCCGTCTATATGATCCACTGTTTCTGTACTTCTTAGTTTTCTATTATAAACCCTTTCCATTATAACTCTATGCATATAATAGGTTTTGTAGTCTTTTGTGGAAACAGCTCTGTACTTTAATTTTTTTGAACCCTGATTATTGCAGAACCATGATGCAAAATTAACTAGAAATTCAAAATCCTCGTTATCCACAGTAGCAAATTTATCTTTAGTTAGTGCTATTATCTTCAATTTTTTACCTTAAATAGTTACTTTTGTTTCTTCAACGGAAATAGTGAATGTATTACCATCAACTTCTAAAGTTGATTCATCTCGGCTTTCGAACTCGACGAACCATCTTTTACCAAGGATTATAGCAAACTTTGTACGTTGAATGTCAAATCGTACATTCAATAGTTGTGTTTTTAACTCTTTAACCTTCTCTTCTACCCAAGTTAGCTTTATTTTATCTGATTGTTTTGAAACAGGTGAGTTATCATAAAGATCAATCCCAAGTTGCATAACCACATCAGCAGGTCTTAGTTTACCAGAAGCAATTCTATCTCTAGTGTCCTTAACAGAAGGAAGTGTAGAGAAACTTTTAACTTTAATTGAAAAATCTTTTGCAAAATAGTAGTCTACAGGTTCTTCTTTTTCCATATCTGGAGAGAATCCGTTTTTTGTAATACCTTTACTTGTTAAATAATCAATTTGACTCTCATTTAATCCAGCAAAGGTGCTATCAACATAATCCGTTTTTTCTTCTAATGTTTTTTTAGTGTCATTTAAAACTTTTAACTGTGCCTGAAGTTTTATTTCCTCAAATACTTTCTTAGATAAAGAAATTGCGGAAGTTTTCCCTTCTGCAATAGCTCTATTCATAACTGGAACCTTATCTAGCTCTAGCACATAAGTTCTATCTTGTTCCCAAGGACCATTGTTCCAAATAACACCCTTGGAGCTTAGAACTTCATAGGAATCTTTTGATAAAGTTACTGGTAGCCAAGGAGTATCTAATAGATAACTGATTAGTATTGACTTATATTATAAAACATATACAATTACAACATGAAATTAAGTGAATACGCAAAATTGAACTCCATTACCTATATGACAGCCTATAGAATGTATAGGTCTGGTAAACTTCCCTGTAGGACACTCCCAACTGGGACTGTTGTTGTTTTAGAGGAAAAACAGGCAATTGCTGAATATGTTGTTGTTTATTCTAGGGTTAGTTCTAGTGAGAATAAACCTAATCTAGAATCTCAAGCAGATAGAGTTACTCAATTCTGTAATGCTAAAGGGTGGATTGTTAAAGAAATTATTAAAGAGTGTGGAAGTGGCTTAAATGATTCTAGACCAAAACTTCAAGCAATTCTAAAAGATAAAAAAATTACAAAAGTTGTAGTTGAGCACAAAGATAGATTAACTAGATTTGGATTCGAGTACATTAAGACGCTATTCCACGGAGAAATAGTTATCATCAATGAAGTAACTGAAGATGAAAAAGATTTAATGCAAGACTTTGTTTCGTTAGTAACATCGTTCTGTGCTCGTCTTTATGGTAAAAGAAGGACGAAAAGAAAGACTGAAAGAATAATACAAGAGCTAAAAAACAATGATTAGAAGATCACTTCTTAATATCAATTACGCAAACACAGGTAAGATAAATAATCTTAATCTGCTTGTTGTAGAAATGACTAAGGTTGTAAATTTATACATTCAAGAAATTTGGAAACAAAATGACTTTTCTTCTAAGTTTGTAAAGTTCAAAGTTGAAACTTGGTTATCATCTAGACTTCAGCAATGTCTAGGTAAGCAAGCCCTAGAAATTGTAAAATCTCAGAGAAAGAAGAAAAAGAAAACAATGCCTGTTTTTAAGGGTACCTGTTTTAACTTAGATAGTAGGTTTGTTGATTTTTTATATGCAGATAACAGTTTTGACATCTGGGTTAGACTTACTTCTCTTGGAAATAAACTTTCTATTAAACTACCATCTAAAGCACATAAGCATTACAACAAATTCAAAAACTGGAAGAAGAGTAAATCCATTAGATTAAAAGCAAGAAATGGTGAGTTTTTTCTAGAGGTCTTCTTTGAAAAAGAAGAACCTGAATTAAAGAAAACTGGAAAAGTTATTGGGGTTGATTGTGGCTATAAAAAGTTATTAGTTTCATCT
>Ga0315281_10002553_pt1 | contig 26950 bp, 35 predicted proteins | sample YL17G07_0_MG_FD_204540 | JGI IMG/M metagenome (GOLD analysis project Ga0315281, IMG submission 204540) | Sediment microbial communities from Yellowstone Lake, YNP, Wyoming, USA - YL17G07_0 | ecosystem: Environmental > Aquatic > Freshwater > Lake > Sediment | place: USA: Wyoming | collected...
GTGGCAGCATAGGCATGTTCACCCGCCTACCCGATCGCGCACCCGAGGCCGTCAACGTCTCGCGACTGACGCCGACCGTGATCTCGCCCTCGTGCAACTACGACGACCTAGATCCCGGCATTCGCTATTTGGTTGGCCTGTTGCAGTCCTGGTCGTATATGACCACGGACAGCGGGGACGGCGTAACCAAGCTATCTCTGTATTCGTCTCCCGAAGGGGCTCTCAAGGACGGCGTTCGGGATTACCCGCACGTCTCGTGTCTTGGAACCGAAGAAGACGCCAAGACTCTGGTGACGTTGTTCACTGACATAGGGGTCAAGGTCGTCCCGATCGGATCTGTCGAACCTGGGGTACAGATCCAGTTCTCTGCCGACATGTTTTCGGGGATTGGAATCATTGACGTGATGGGGATCAATGACCGTTCTCTGGACACGTTTCGTGCCTCGTCGTTGCTAGGTGTGAAAGAGGCCGACTTCGCTTTCTCTGTCTCGGTGCTCGCGGCGCGGGAGGAGATCGCGAAACTGACGCAGGAACGTGACGCCTTCAAGCTGTGCGCAGCCGGTGGCGTGGACGCGATATGCACGCACGAGAAAGAGCGCGACGCGCTGCTAGCGCAGTTGGCGACCGTGACGTTGGAGCGGGACGAGCTGTGGGCGCGCGTCAAAACATTGGAAGATGCCAACGAAACGTTCAGCGCGATCAATGACGCTCTCGGGCGCGAGCGGGACGCGCTGCGCACGAGCCTGGACCTGGCTTTCGTCGCGCTGAACAACCTCGCGCACGGGCCACGGGGGAGCAAGTGAGCGACGACGCACTCAGCAAGGAGCGGATCGCTGAGGTGTCGTTCCGCGCGACGGGTGGGATCTTGCGGCCGATGGACGAAGACGAAGCCGAAACCATCCTCGCGCTGATCGACGAGCGGGCGCGGTTGCGCGAGCAACACGTTCGCGATCGAATCGCGCTCAACCGCTTGTGCGACTACTTCGACTCAAGCGCGGAGACTGCGGACGATCGGTGGGAAATGAAACGACTGCTCGACGCATGGAAGGCGGGAACATGAGCGACCCACGTACAGCGGTTGAGGCGCTTCGGTGGGCGGCGTGGGGTCAGTGGGGGCAGGGCGCGGCGATGCTGCGTTGCGCGCATCGGCATGACCCAAGCTTGGATAGCGGTTTTGCGCGGCAGTGCTTAGCTGGCGCAGACGAGTACAACGCTGAAGCGTTGAAGTTTGCAGCCGAAGCCGACCGCCTCGACGCGCTCCCGGTGGCGGAGTTGAGCGAGGAGCGGCGCAAGCGTCTGCTCGACTTTGTGACGAGCCAGGACATATCCCGCCTGCGCGCTGCGGGGTTCGCGATCGTGGAGATGCCCCCCCCTAACAGGGGAGCGGATTTCAAGGCTGTGGACGGACGGTGATCAATTGTTCCAACGCCTGTACTACGGCCAAGCCATGAAGGAGAAGTGATCACCAACATACAGTACATAGTCGGCGTGCTTGTCCTCGTTGCGGTTTCCCAGGTGAGCGCCATGTTCGGCTACACAGCCGGGTACGGAGCCGCGCGCAGCAAGTACGAATCAGAAGCGCACGAGTGGAAAGACGCATTCCTGGCTACGTGGGATCGGGCCGAAAGCGAACTGAGTGAGTGCGAGTCGAGTAGCTACACAGGCGTCGTCTGGGAGCCCACGCGAGACGTGTACGAATCGAGCAAGGCGCGGTCGGGGTCGTGGGCTGCGACACGGGTGAGCAAGTGATCGGATACAACAACGACGGGACGATGAAGCCATGACAGACACAATCAGCAAGGAGCGGGTCGCGGAGTTGATCCACTGGTGCGCGATGACGGCGGACGATCGATGCGCCGAGACGTTGCGCGCGCTGATCGACGAGCGGGCGCGGCTGTTGGCGCTTGTCGTCGCATGCGAGGCGTATCTCGACGACGGCAACATGGACGGGACGATCACGCGAATCGAAGACGCACTCGACGCATGGAAGGCGGGACGGTGAACGCTAGCCGAACCGTTCACGACACCACGCCGCGCGTTCGTCCGCCGTCATCGCGCGCAGTGCGGCTTGCTCGCTGACCGCGCACGCTTGGACGTGCGGCTTGTCCCACGACTCGGCGTCGCCATCGGTTGCGTCGTGCTTGACGCCGCGCTTGTAGAGTCGCACTAGCCCGAGTGATTCCGCGATGTCCTCAAGGTCGGCCCAAAACTGCGCGCTCGCGTTCCACAGTTGACGCGCGCAAATTATGTCTGCCGCTACGTCGTAGCAGTGCATGGAGTTGGCGGACCCGGTGCCGCGTGCGTGTAACTCGGCCGCGCGCTCTTTCGTGCGCCGCGTCTCAAACAATCGCGGATCGTGTCCGCGCTCGCGCATCAACGCGAGCACATCAAGCACGCGCTCACGGAATCCGTCGAGTAGCAGATCGGGATCGTTGGTCACGCTCACGAAGCGCACCACATGACGAACTCAAACAGCCAGACGATGAGCATCACGATCACTTGCCGCTAGTCGGAAAAAACGTCTCCGACTTGCGCTCCGCTGGTTGCTTCGCCTTGATCGGCGACTGCATCAGCAGGCTGGTGATCGCCGTGCCAGCCGCTAGCAGCGCATAACCTAGCGCGTGGTACGGCTGCGGTAGGAATGCGATCAACGGCGTCACAGCGGCAGCGATGCCGCCAACGGCGGCGATGGGTCGGAGTTGCTGGCGGTTCATGGAGTCACCTTGGGCATGGGTTGCGGGGTTATCGATCGACGGATTGTCTTGATCTCATTGGCCAGCGTGGCGACATGTTCACGCGCAGATGCGTGCGCCTCTTCGCAGCGGTCCAGCTTCTCGGTGATCGCGTTGATCACCGTGTCGCGCTTGGCACTGCGCTCGTCAGCCGATTCACGTTCGCGGTCCATGCGCGCCTCAAGCTTTTCGATTCGCGTGGTGCAAGACTCGCGCTCTTGGGCGAGCTGCGAGTGCAGTCCCTTGTTCTGCGTGGTCACGGATTTCAGCAGAAGACCTAGCATCGCAATCGCTCCCGTCCCGCCCGCGGCGGTTGTGATCGTTTCGCTCTCCACGTCATTTCACCTAGAACTTGCCCCAACGCAGGAACCCGGTGGCGGCCGACGAGATATGCTTGAAGTAGCGCGTTTGCGCGTTCAGTTTCCACGTTCGTTCCGTGTCGGCGACGATCAGCCACGTCAGTGTCGCCGCTGATCCCGCCGCGCCGGTAGCGGACAGGCTCACCGATCCAAGGTCGGCCGCCGTCGCGGCGAACGCGATATACACGTCGATGTTATCCGCGGCGAACGTACAGATCGTGTCGTGCGTGATTCCGGTGTCAACCGCCGTGGGCGATGCGTTCACCGACGTAATGACGTTGATGTTTCCTGGGTTTTCCGATGCGGTAAGACCGCTGGTCGGTGGTGCGTGGGCGACTCTCGTGTCCAGTGGTTCGGCCATTTTGTTACTCCGTTGCGTTGCGTACAGCCTCGCGATATGCGGGGTCGGTTTGAGACAAGTAGTAGTGCAAAGTGCCAAACGCTAAGGGGCTTCGTTGCGCAGCCGCGGCAAGCCGGGGGCCGTATTCACCCAACGCCTGCGGGTTAGTCGTGGCGAGAGAACGCACACCGTCAGCCGTCGATCTCTCACGCCTACGTGAATTTGCCGCGCCTAACTCTGCCGTCGCGGCAGAAGCCTCGTAGCGCATTCCCGTCCCCGCGACTTGCGCAGCCATCCCGGCACCCTCGGTGGCGTTTCCCAACATTCGCATCGCCGCCGCCGCCAGTGGCTTGCCGCGGCCACGGGTTGCCATGTGCAGCCCCGCTGATGCCGCCGCCGCCGGGAGGCTGCCGCCTGCAAGTGCTCCACCGGCAGCAAGGTTGGCCCCTAAGCTGGCAATATTGCTGCCGTGGATACCGGCGGCGCGTGCGCCTGACCCGCTTTCGAGGATCTTGGCCACCTGATAGTCGTGATTAAGTTGTGTCCACGCTTCACGCATCGCGGGGTTAGTTCGCTCAAGCGCCCCGTTCATCGCCTTCGTCATATTGCCGTAGATGGCGCGCAAGTTTTCGTTGGCGGCAGTCGTCGCGCCGGGGCTCCAATCCGTCAGGCGGCCAACTTCAGAGCGGATCCGCAGAGCCGCTAGAAACGGCATCGGTGCCGACGACGCGCCAGCCGTGACGTGCAGGTTGGCCCCTTCAATGGCTGCCCCTATTGCGCGGTAGGCGTCGCTTTCATGGTCTGCAAGGTAGCCCAATTCCTGCGTCAGATTCCGCACCGTGCGCGCCTCAACCACGACGGGCGCGCTTACTTGGTTCGCGATGACGCTCATTCCCTTGCCCGTACGCTTTAGCAGGTCAGGGACATGCTCCGCGGCCACCGCCTCCGTTGATGGTGGCAAAAAACCGAGAGGACCGCGCGCGGCGTTGTGAAGCCCCAGCCGCTCAGTGTCGCGGCCAAACTGTACCGGCCCGCCCCGCATTTGTGCCGCTTTCCGAGCAGCAGGAACGTTGAGGTAGGAGCTTCCACGCCGTGCTAACGCCGCATTCGTGATTTCTCCACCCACGGTGCGGACACCATTGCCGATAGCCGTAACGCCTGCGCCCGCCAATGGCATTGCCGCCCCTGCCTCGGCTCCCGACAACGCATCCCATGCCACGCCCTGAGCGTCGCCCGACGTAGACGCGCCCGCCCCACTCGCCGCGCCAATGCCCGCGTTGATCCCCATTTGTTGCCCCAACGATGCGCCGCCTGTCGCGTAGGCTAACGGTGCCGTCGTGACAGCGCCGCCAAACATCTCCGCGCCACCGTAAGCTACAGGGTGGGCGGCGCGTGCCTGATCGTTGTTCGCGCGCATGCTGTCGCGCAGCCGTTGGTACGGCGTCGGCCCGTTAGGATCGATTCTGCCGCTTGGGTCCGTTGCGCGCGGCGCGTCTTCGCGACCCGTCAACGCATCGACTACACGGATCAAGCCCGCGGACAGTTCCTCACCGGAATTCAGCGTCAGCCCTTGCGCGAGTCCGCTGCCCGCTGCCTCGAGCTCGCTCACGTCAGCGGTAGGCGCGGCGGCTGCGCGTGGCGGCGGCGTAGGCGTAGGCGGCGGCTGGACGGGCACGCGTTGCGTGAAGCGCGACCGATCGATCGGCACGCGTTGCGTGAAGCGCGACCGATCAACGTCCCCCATTGATGACCTCTTCGGTTCCGTCATCGTAGGTTACGAGCGCGTCGCCCGTACTCGGGTCCACTAGTCGATCCGTTTCGCGCCGTTGCGCGGGTCGCGCTTCACCCGGTCGTGTAACAGCCGTGCCACCGCCCTCGGTTCCATATCGACGCACGCTCGCACTTGGGGTCGCTCCCGCCGCCGTTCCAGGGCGCCGATACCCGCGGGCACCCATCCCCGAATCGAACACGTTGCGAGCCGTCCGCGCGAGTTGATTCCATCGTGGGCCTCCGCTGATCAGTTCGTTGAGCGTGCCGACCTTCGGCAAATCCCTGTCAATGATTGCAAGCTCGCCGCCCGTAGGCGTGCCGAACGCTCGCAAGAGCCGCACCTGCGCGCCAGCCTCAGACGCGATGGTAGCCGCTTCCGCGGTCAGCTCGTTTTCGATTCCAAGCGCCGCGCCCGCACGATCAGCCGTAGATAGCTGTTCGCGGATCTCGCCCATGCGCCGACTCATGCCCTCAAGCTTTGCAATCGCACTCTCCGCGCTACGGACTTCGCGCGTCTCGGCGTCGCTCATCAGCGGCCCGCTTACGTCGTCGCGCTCCCATCCCGGCACGGTCATTTGACGCCGAGCAGTATCACGCGCCGTTTCCGCGGTAGCAGCATGGTGCATCTGCATCCCAAACAACTGGACTTGCTCCTTGGCCGGGAGCGTTGCCGCAAACTGAACCATCGCGTTGATTCGTTCCGGCGATGCGTCTGGGAACTGAGTCCGCATCACCGCCGCAAGTGCCTCGCCCCTGTTTGTCGGATCCTGTGTGAGCACTGCGTTGGGATCGCGTTGGGCTGGGTACGGGTTCATCCCGCCCGCCGCACGCGCCCGCGCCAGTTTGTCCTCGCGGTTGCGATCCTCACCACGGATGTCTTCTTGCTCGCCCGCAGCGCGCCGATGCTCCCACTCCGCATTTGTCTCGCCTGCGCGCCGGTCGTACTCGCTATTGGCATACTCACGCCTGCCGACGTTGAAAGAACTCTCGGGGTCCGCGTTCATCCGCTGCGTGTTCGCGTTGAGCGCAGCGGTTTTAATTCTAGCGTGAGCCTGTGCGTCCTGGTTCGCGATGCGGGTGTCTCCCTGCCCTAGTCGCCGTCCAGCTTGCGCGATGCGCTGATCCCCCTGGCCGATTTGCTCCGCCCGTAACGACTGCGCGTTCCGCTGGATCTTCTGAGCCTGATGCGCGCGTTCCTCCGCGTCCAACGACGCATCCAGGTCCTTGTCCCCGGCACTCGCCAACGCAATCGCCAACCGCGCCCACTTACTACGCAGCGGCCCGCTATCGTCAGTCGCCTGTGCCTGTTTCAGCGATCCATATGCAACGGGCGCACGCTCATCGTCAGTCGCCTGCTCTACGTCTGGCGGCGGCTCATCGGCCGGGGCGGGTGACTCAGTGACAGCAACCGGATCTTGCGTAGGTGGAGGCGGCGGGGGTTCTGCTAACGCCGGATCATCGGCAGCGGCGTACGAGAACTCCGGCGGTGGTGCCGTCCACAACGCAGCGGGCGGTGTCCCATTCATTGCGTTACGTAGGCGACCCATGCGTCCCGGCGCGGCTGGCTGATTCAAGCGAGCGCGGCGGGCGGCGTAGCTCTGTGCAACCTCTGGCGTTGGCGAAATCGTTATGCCAGGACCACTAACCTGATTAGGTTGGTCGGTGGCGCGGTCCTCCGCACGTTGTTGCTCAAGGATCGCAAGCATGCGCGGATCCGGCGGCGCAGCGCGACCCGCATCGTCGGCACGCGGGGTCAACGGCTCAAGCTGCGCTTGCCCAATCTGCGCGCGGTACTGCGGACGATCAACCGCCGTTGGCGACGCGGACGACGGCAACGCGGACTCGTTGACGCCTGCGTCGATGTAGTCCCGCAGCCACGCGGGTTCATCAGCAGGCGGAGCGGCTGCGCGTGGCGACGTGCCCTCCGCGATGTAATCGCGCAGCCAATCGGGCTCGTCGGATGGTACTAAGCGTGCCACTACTTGCCCTTCTTTCGACGACCGGCGAGCCACGCGCCAAGCTCATCGAACCCTGCGCGGGATGTGGATCCGTCCTTGTTGCGATGCGTGACGGGGTTGTCCTCGTCGAGCAGATCGTCGGCCGACACGTTGCCAGCTTCAAGCTGTTCGTCGTAGTCCGCGTCCACGGGCACACGCTTGCGCGCGGGCGGTGCGTAGTTAGCAGCGAGAAACTTACGTGGGATTTTGTATTTCATAATGCGGCCGCTTTCACAATCGTGCCCGCGGTTTGCCAGAACCGATCGTTTTGCTTGTCAGCGCGCCCAAACTGTTGCGTTGCGACACCGTTGTGCGCGTTAGAGATACTGCCCGCGATCTGGTCGCCGCGATCAATGCCGCGCCACGCCTGATCATTGTTGAATTCTGACTGACGGTTGGTAATGTCCGTGTTCGCGTTGTTCGTATCGTTCACACCGTCCACGTCGTGCGTGCGAACCTTTTGGCGCACACCCGCGTTGTAGAGATTCGCTGCTGTGGTAGACGCCGCGTTGTTCTGACTAATCAGATCGTTCGCTGTCGCGCGCTGCGCATCCTGATCAAACGATTGAGTGCTCTGCCTGTTCGACATGTCAAACGCATCACGCCACGCCGAATCTTGACGCTGTTGCGCCATGCCTTCCATCTCAGTGTCAGCCATCATGTTTCGATTCGCGCCCGCCTGTTGCTGATCAAACATCGACGCTAGTTCAGCACCGCCGCCGCCAATGCCGCGAGCCTGCATGTTCGCAAGCGTCGCGCCGCGTTGGCCCTTCTGCCATTGATTCTCATTGGCACGCGTCTCCGCGATGCGCGCACGATCAATCGCTGACAAGCCGCCCTGCTGAGCAATGTCAAACACACCACGCGTCGCCCGCGTCATGTCCTGACTGTTCTGCACACGTCCCGCGTCGCCCGCCATCGCATCGAACGCTGATGCGCCCTGCAACTGAGGGTCGTACTCCATTTCGCTTTCGTACCCGTTCAGCGCGATCGGGCTGCGGTACTGCGAAAACATCACGTCGCCGGGAAGCTCTACCCCTTGCCGGTCGGTCAGCGCGGAGATCCCCGCGCGCTGGTGAGCCTGCGCGCGTTCGCGGTCAGCGTCGCCGCCGCCAAACAAGTCGGTGAGACGGTTCTTCCCCCAATCAACGGCCTTTCCAACAATTTCCGCCATAACGCCCTAACCTTCCACGGGCATTTTCCCGCTGTCCATACCCGTCAAGCAACCGTGCCCGCAGGCGCATCGCCCGTGGCCTGTAGGATTTGCCATACGACCGTCCGCATGTCGTTGTAGTGATTCGTCCCCGGCGTGACGTTCTGCTGCATGATCGCGATGAACGCGGGGCCGCTCAGTGAGACTTCCTTTTCACTCGTTGGCATGAACGTACCCGCTGACATGTAGCCTGTCTGGAACGTCACCGTGATCGCCGTTTGCGCGGGCGCGCCGGGCACGAGGTCAAAGTGGATAGTCTTAAGAAACATCCGGTCAAGCGATTTAGTCGCGGGCGCGAAAACGGATGCGGTTTGCGGTGTCGTCGGCGTCAGTGGCACGGCTAACTTACCTCGTCTTCGCGGGCAACCGCGCCAGCCGACTCAAGCAAGCATTCGGCGTAGGTGTGTAGGTACGCGACGATGTCGCGAACCTGCACAGTGCCGTTGATGTTGATCGCCAGCCCGATCTGCTCCGCGTGTTTGTTGCGACGCCCTACACGGCCGTTCGCGCCCGCGAAAATGCGATCCGACTGCGTTGGCTGTGGTGCGACGGGCGCAACCACTTTAACCGTCTTAGTCTTCTTAGTCTTCTTAGACATCTAGCGATCTCCTTTTCGGCGCATTACGCAGCCCCTAGTGTCGTGGTTGTACCACCGCTGCCGCGATATTTCAGCGCACCCGCCTCGACGTACAGAATGCCGCCCGTGACGGCGTTCGCCGTCGGAGCCGTCGCGCAGTTCGCAATATAGACCACGCGGTCACCCGTGTTCACGGGCAACTCAGTGACAGTCACCGATGCGGCGCGGCACAACGCCACCACCTGCTGATTCGCCGCAATCAGGACAGCCGCGACAAGTGGGACCGCTGCGTGCGTCTGAAGCTGCGCCTGACCCGGCAAGCCGGTGCCAACGTGAGTGCCGCCCTTGACGACCCCGTTGCCCCCGTTTCCCGCTGCGCTCACCGTAGCCGTGCCACCGATCAGCGATGCCGCACCCGCGTTGCCCTGCGTACTCGCGCCGCCTGTCAGCGTCGCCGCCCCGCCTGTGTTGGCAGCCGTGGATCCTGCTGCGCCACCAGCGCCAGCCCATGCGCCACCGTTGCCATTGCCCCCGCCCGCTCCGGCCGTGCCCGTCCAAGCACCACCCGCTCCGCTCGTGACACCGCCCTGGCCCGCCGTGGTCGTTATCAGCCCGCCCAGCCCGGTCGCCCCACCACGGCCAGAGGTCCATACGATCGTGCCGCCCGTAGATGTGCCGACGGCGAGCCCAGCCGTGCCCGAGATATTGCCGCCGGTGAAGTTGCCTGTGCCCGCTGTCGTGACAGCCGCACCGCCGGTGAGCGTGACGGCACCGCCGCCGCCCTCAGTCGCCGTCCCGCCCGTGGCCTGGGCAGCACCACCAGTGCCGCCAGCCGTGCCGCCCGCACCGCCGATTATGCGAGCGACGCCACCAGTGCCGGTCCCGGCACCCGTGCCGCCTGCACCAGCGGTTGCCGAAAATACAGCGCCCGACGTAGAGCCGGTTGAGCGCCCCGCGACGATGGTGATAGCGCCGCCGGCGAGGTTCGCCGCGATCAGCGTTGCCGCGTTCGCACCCGTGAGCGTGACGGCACCGCCGATGCCCTCGACAGGCGTTCCACCCGTCGCCGTTACGTTCCCGCCTGTGCCGGACGTGGTTCCACCACCACCACCGACCAGCGCCACGTTTCCGCCCGCCGTGGTCGTGCCGGCACGGCCACCAGTCAGCGTGATGTGATTGCCAACTGATCCGTTGGCCGCCGCGCCGACTGTGATGTTGATCGCGCCCGCGAGGAAACTCGCGCCAACGCCGGAGATGCCAGCGCCGCTGGTAATGTTGATCGTGCCGCCGACGCCCTCCACGGGTGTCCCGGTGGAGATATTTAGATTCCCAGAATTGCCAGACGTGGCCCCGCCCGCGCCCGTGGTAACCGTCGTGACTCCAGATGCGCCCGTGCCGCCTGGTTGGCCGGTCGCAATCGTGACGGCACCCGAGCCACTAACGCCGATGCCCGCGCCTGACGTGACGTTCAACGCGCCGCCGGCGCCCGACGTTCCGATGCCCGCGCCGGCGATCAGGTTGAGAACGCCGCCATTGCCCGACGTTGATCCGCCACTGCCTGCCGTGAGTGACACGGTGGAGCCCGTACCTACGCCTGTGAGCGTGCCGCCGCGTAGCACCAACGTCCCGCCCGATGCGTCCACGCCGCGAATCACGTCGGTGGCCGTGACTACTAACGCCGTGCCGCCCGTGACGTTGCCAACCGCGAGCACTTGCGCAAGCGTGCCAACCGCCGACCCTGACGTGCCTAACGTCGTATAGAGCCGCCATCCCGTTTCATCGGTCCAATCAACGCCTTCGCCCGCTGCGATTGTGGCCTTGTAAATCACATAGGCCGTTGCCGTGACGTACTCGTTGAGCGTGATCGTCTGCGAAGTCGCCGCGTGCGTGTTGCGAATGCTGATGTGCTTTACGCCGCGCTGCGTACCCGCTACCGGCGCACTTAGGATCGTGGTCGTTGCCGCCGCTGCGAGCGTTCCGTAGACGTTAGCGGGCGTAAACGTAGTTGACGTAACGTCAACATAGCTAATTGAGTAATCGACGTTCGCCGCGGACGACGTGATTAGGGTGAGGCTCTTCGTCGTTGCGTCTAAGGTAATCGCCACTAGAAACCACCAAACGATTCGATCGCCATAACTTGCTCACGCGTCAACCCCGTCGTCGTCGTCCCGCCGCCTCCACCGCCGCCGCCTCCACCACCGCCGCCGGATGCCGTATTCGCTGAAGACGAGACGGTCCCGCCGCCGGCCAACGCGAGCAGCATCGCGTTCACGTCACGCACAAACTCGGACGCCTCTCTCCAGTTTTCGATCTGCTGGTAGCGCGGCATGAGCGTTCTTAAATCACTCATCGGCGCACCACCTCGCTCTGTGACGTGTCCACCAACGTGAGCCCGTACAGAATCGGAGTAGCGCCCGCGCTAGACCACGAAAGCTTGACGAATAGGCTCGATGAGCGCGCGTGATTTCGCGGCACCCAAAAACGCATCGACATCGGGATGTCGGTTCCATTGCTAGGCCAGTTATCCGCCGACAACGCCGTGGACACCGCTGTCAAGTTCACGCTTGACGTAAACGTCGTCGTGATCTGATTCATGTACATCGTCGATCCCCACACGATGCACCCATCACGCCAGAACTTTTCGGTGCCGCTATTGCCGCCCATCTTCGCAACAAACTTCACTGCGCACGGGATGCCCGACGCAAGCGAGCACGCCACTTCATCCGCCGCGCCTGGTGAAATCGTGAAGCGCGTTAAGTCCGTGACCTCCGTAATGTAACTAATCTGCCCGCTAGGAGAACCCACGAACACATCGCCAACAGTCGGCGTGTAGTCCGCGATGGGCGCATCTAAGATGATCTGCGTGGCGTTAGATCCAATCGTGAACGTCCCGGGGGCCTCGTAATCAATGCTTAGGCCGCCGGGTGTCGTATTGTTGATGTAGTTGCGTTCAAGGTCGATGACCGGCGCACCCGCGTCCGTTGATACCGCAAAGGCCACCATCGATGACCCGTCGATCGCTCCGTGGTACGCGTAACGCGGCAACGTCCACGTCATCCACGCGATCGTTTTCGTGTTGAACACGTACAGCGTGCCCGTAAGCGACACTCCAAACGTCGGCACAAACAAGCAATATTCATTCGTTGTTGAATTCCATATCGCCCACCCCGACATCACCGATGAGGTTGCGGGCTGGTACGGCACGGGAGCGGCTGCTAGTTGAGGGACCGTCAGCAGGTTGTCGATTGACAGTGCGCTGATTTTTTCAATGCCAGAATCCGAAATCTGGACCACGCCGTCATTCGTCCACGCGATGATCGTATCGTCCGCAACCACAGCACTGTCAGCCGATAACAGCCATCGCGAGTAGTCGACTGGATCAACGCGCCAGCCGCCCGCAATGCCGGATCCGGTGAGGCGAAAAATCCCGTCACGCTTGAAGATCCAAAGCGCGTCGCGCGTTGCTAGGATCCTGTCGATGATGAACGACGACGATCCAACGCGAATCAGGTTTCCGGCGGCGGTCCCCGGCCACGCTTCAGGCTGTGATGTCTTGCTGTAAAACAACCCGTTGTAGATTTGATTAAGTGTCACATACGAAGCGTTAGACGAGTACGTCGCGCCGAGTACGCCAAGCGCGGGAACGTACTCCGTCGGCTTCGTCGCGTTCATTCCCCACGCCGTCGCGTAGCCCGGTACTCGCGATTCAATCATCACCGTCGTCGTCACCGACGTTGAAAAGGAACCGTCGTATACGTCCGCGACTATCCTCGCCTGATAGTTTGTGGACTTCGCGCCGCTGGCACTGAAATACGTCGGGACGATCGTGCCCGCGTTGACGCCTGTTACAAACCCTCTAGGGTCCGACGCCATGAACGAGTCGCCGTCAAATTGGATTACATCGTGAACGATCACGTCGACCGCCGCCGAGGCTGTGGCGTTCGCACTCATCGTTGCCGTCGCGGCACCAACCACGGTTAGCGTCGTGCCCTGCGGAATGCCCACGCCCGTGATGATTGCACCAACCGTCCACCCAACCGTCGTGTTGATGATCGTCAACGTCGGGAAGCCGATAGTCGTGGTTGCCGTCGCCAGCCGATAACCAATGCCCGTCGCCACGCCCGTCAGCGCAGACACCGTTGTCGTCCAAGAGATCAGCGTGCTTTTTTTGCCAACCGACGTAGCACCCCAAACGCTGTCTTTGTACATGCACACGTCAACGTAACGGACAGGCGTGTCGTTGTTCTGCGCGATGCCTTCCTGTGACGCGTTCACATACAACGCCGCTCCAAGCTGCGCGTCTAGCACTGCGTCTAAAAGCGAAATCGACTTGTTTGAAATGTGCGTAGCCGTAAGCGTGTCGGATGAAACTAAGAACATTTCATCGCTGGCAACCGCACCCTGTGATGTAGTCCTGTAGACCTGGATTGTGTCGCCAGCCTGCACTTGAGCCGTGTCTAAGATGATTGCCAAAGACACGCGATCCAACACGCCGGATCCTGTGGCGACCATCCTGCTACCAACAGAAGATTGAATCGTGGACGCTTGCACGCCCGTGCCCACTTGCCGCGTGAACATAAGCCGGTACGCGCATTGCTTGCCCGCCGCGAGAAAACCTAAGCCTGACCCGTCCAGTGTCGCCGCCAACCAAGGTGATGTAGATCCGTCGATGCCAACCGCCTCTACCGCCGTCGCAGTTGTCGACGAGAGCTTTTTGAGCCCCGTGTTGGCAGTCACATACAGACACCCGCGCGTCTGAACGGACTTAGCGGTAAAATCCGTTCCGGGCGTGCCGAAGTTCAAGCCTGAAATCGGGATACCCGCAGGCGTGAGCACATCGTTCGCAGCCGCGTCCACCATCGTCGCGCCCGCGCTCGTAACGTAAAGCAACGCCGTGCCCCACGGGATGATTCGACGCGGCGTTCCTGTCGGCGGCGTAATCGAGTCGTCGAGTAGCTTGTGCTCAAACCCCGGCCGCGACTGCGCCATGCCGTCGCGGCGGATCACGATGTTGGACGCCTCAAGCAACGAGCCGGGAGGCACATCGGACATCGGATTCGGGTCCGTGAACAGCCCCGCAATCTTAAGGACTTGCTCTTGCACAGACTACCAAACCCGACCGATGCGCAACGTGCTGTTGCGGTTGACCACCTTGAATAGCTGTTCCTTGACGCGCGGGATCGCAAGATTCTGGAACGCCGCGATCACGCTCTGTCCACGCTGCATTAGGATGCTCTCTTGTGCCGCGTAACCCATCTGCCCAAGGATCGCGCCCGCGGTCATAAGCGCCAGCGCGCTGTGCAGTTCCACCGGCAACTGAATCACGCACGTCTCACCCGTCAGGCACAGATAGTCGATCCCCGTCGTCTGCACGGCTGTCACGGGCTGAGTGTCGAAGGTGAAAACGTAAGGGCCGCTGCCCGCGATGTTATCCACCAAAGCGTTGCTCACCACGCGGCGGAAAGGCGGAGTAGATCTCGCAATGTCGTAATAAGCGTCGTCCAGAAACAGCGACGGTTGCGTCGCCGTCGTAACCGTCCCCGCTCCCACGTCCTTCGCGCTGATCGCCGCGCACGACGTTACGGGGACTAGCCGGCCGCGCCGCTGCATAAACCTAACCCGCAGCGACACAGACGCGTTATTTGGAGTCGGCAGCAATACGATATCGCTATCACGCAAGCAAAACGCGCGGGGCGTGCCCGTGGACGTTGACGATAGGATGATGGTTCCCGAGTCACTGATCGGGACGTGCGCCAACCGCTGCTCGCGGCCCGTCGAGTCCACAAGGTAGACGCCTTCAAGCGAGTCGCCCGTACAGTCGGTGGGGATCTCGTAGGCGCTCGTGCCAACCGTCAGCGCCGTGTCCGTCTGCACAACCCAATAGCCGTTACGCAGCGATGACAATGCCTCCGTCATGTACGACGAGATCACGTCGTCCGCTTCGGCCAATATGACCGCATCGGTGTAGTCGGGAACGCTATCTGGGATGCGCCCCTTGCGACGCACCGCAGTGATTAGGTCCGACGTGAGATAGGTCAAGAGCTACCCCCCGGAGTTAATCAACGCCCGCAACGCACGCAAGAAGTCTTGCTCCTCTGGGGTCGGCTCGCCCTCTTCAATCTCTTCTTCTGGAGAATCCGCAGCACCTTCAGCCGCCTCGTCGTCCGTGCCGCCGGGAGCGATCACAAGATCAAAAGCACTCTCGCTTGGTGACTTTTTCATCACGCACCCCGTAATGCTGTAGTCCGCAACGCCCGCACAGAAGTGGCCGCTACGCCCGTAGTCGTGTGGACGATAGCGAACGCAGTAACCTCGTTCGTCGCAGGCACGCCGATCAAGCCGTACCCGGTTGACGTGATCACAATCGAACCAGCCACCAGATTCGTCACCGTGAATTGTCCAAGCGTCGTCGCGTTCGCAACCAACGCCGCCGCCAGCGCCGTCGCCAGCGTGGCGTTTGTTCCGCCGCGCGCGAAGTCCGTTCCCTCTGTGAACACAACGCCCATCACCGTGAACGTCTTAAGGGCCGCGTTCGCGCGCGTACACGCAACCGTCCACACGTCATACACGCCGTTGGTGGCCGACACGAACGACTCCAGCGTGGCGGGAGCCAACGCCGACTCCACCGCTGAAAACGCGTTCTTCGCGTTCATCACAGCCTGCGTTGATGTTGGCGTTGATGTTTCGCTCAACGCCCCGGCAATTTCGTTTGCCGAGTCCGTGACGATCGCGAACGAGTACCGGCGAATCGTCATACCGACAACCCACGCAAGAACACGCGTGGAAGCTGCGCATTCGTTCCGCGAGTGCCCACGCCCGTGTTGACGATGGCAAACGCTACCACGTCGTCCGTTGTGATCGCCACTTGCTGCGCTGCGATACCCACGATGCTCATCGTGAGAGTGATCGTGCCGGTCACCGCTGCCACCGACGCAAACAAGCCCGTAAGGCTTGTGCTTGCGTTGATTGCAGCCGCGAGATTCGCGCCGCACGTCGTGTCAGTAGCACCGCGCACGAATTCCACGCCTTCCGTGAACGTGATGCCAGCCACTACCACGTAGTTGTCTGCCGCGTTCGCGCGCGTACACGCGATGGTCCACGTTCCCGCCGCGCCGCCCGCGTTCTCAATCGACATCTGAAACTTAGCGACGCGATTTCCGCTCGCCAACTTCGTGAAATACTGCGCGAGCGCAACCGCCTGCTGCTGCGGAGAAAGTCGGCCAATCCCGCCAACCTCTTGAACCAGGTTGGTCGAATCCTGAGCGTCTTGAACCACCAAATGAAAGAGCGATGCCATGGTCGGAACCTCGTTTTAATGGTGTAGCGGCGCGCACTACTCAACGCGCCGCTACAACCGTGTTAGGTGCTGGAAACGACGTTGTAGACCAAGTTCATGCTCGCAGGACGGCGACAGAATACCGCCTGGTTCCAGTAGCGACGAAGCTCCACGCCCGCGTAGCCAGCGGTCTGGAAAAAGAAATCGTCCGTTTGCGAACCCGGAAGGCGACGCGTGTCATCCGTCGCGCCGACACGCACAACCTGACGCGTGTTGATGCCGATCAGGTAGCTGTTCTTGACCATCGGGGACGGCTTGAAACGTGCCACCATTCCGTTAGGTCCGTAAAACGCCAACTCGTTCGCGCCCTGCTCAATCGAGCCGTTGCCCTTGTCGGAGAACCGACGAAGCGCGCTCAGATCGTTCATCATGTCGATCCAAGCGTTGTTCGGGCAGAAGTAAACCATCTCGCCGCCAGCGCCGCGATTGGCAGGCTTCACCATCGCGCGCATGATCTTGTCGAACGACGCAGCACCGCTGCCGGCGTCGTAGGTGGTCGCAGCCCACAGACCGTAGGTCGATGCGCTGATCCCGAAGAGCGAGCCGGTGTTCTTTTGGATCTTGACGAGGCCGTTCATCTCAGCCGCTTTCGCGCCCTTGAGAAACACCTTGTCAGTCGCAACAACCGTGTCCAAATCGGCACCGGTCCCGGTCACGGTGATCGTCCGGCCGTCCAGGTTGACCGCGGTCACCTGGATTGTGCGAAGCGGATCGTTTCGCATCGTCACAAGCGTGGTGTCGTAGATGTCGATGAACGCGCCTTCCATGCCCGCCCAGATCCCATCGGCGTAGCTCGCCAACGAAATCGTGAGCGTCTGGGAAGTCGCGCCGCCGCCGCCGCCGACCGAGATCAAGCCGATGCCCTCAGTGCCCGTCGCACTCGCCGCGTCACCGCCGCCGTACAGCAGGCTGATCTCACGAGCCCAGAAGCTCGTGTCACGCAGGTTTTCAATCACGAACTGCGTACCCATGCGGAACGCGCGTTCGTTGTCCTCGCCTTCGCTGCCCTTCAAGCGTGCCATCGCGCCGTAGCTGAGAGTCGCGCGAAGCACGAACTCTGAACCCTTCACGCTGGCATTCTTGCTGACGGACGGGACGGTGGCATTCAACGCAAACGCATCCGCGCTCGTGCCGATGTTGAACGTCATGCCCTGCTCACGACTCAGCACAACCGGCTGATTGAAGTCGTCACCGGGACGCATCGAACCCTTGACGAACTTGATCGTATTCGCGACCGTCGTTGACTGCTCAGTGATGAACAGCTTTTCCTCTTCGCCCGCGTAGACCTTCTTGGCCAACGCGTTAAGCGATGAGGTTCCTAGTGTATTTGCTACGTCTGTCATGGGAGCCTCCAACAACCGTCCGTAGACGATGCGAGGCTTGCCGAATCTCCAATACAGCCATCAGGGTGTCGCAAGCGATCCTTAGACTGGACTGAGGGTGCCGGAACAAACGCTAGCGGGGTTGCATTCAATGCGCTTGATTGCGCGTTACTTAGACTACGGTGGGTGGGCGTTTTCTTGCTGTCAAGCTACGTGTACTTTTTCCAACCGACATCGCCTTCGTCGCCGGCCACATCCTGCCCAGCGAGAAAATCCGAAAACGACACCGGGACGCGAACCTCGCCCACACGGTGTTTTTCCGAGCATTCGGATGAGCAGTAGCGTCCGTTCACAACGGTTTTGCCTGTCATCGTCCGGTCACACGTCAGGCACACCGGACCCTGGCACCAAGAACATTCACGCGACGGGGCCTTCTCAGCTTCCGCGCGTTTGAATGGCCACCACATCACCGCGCACCGTTCCGCCATTGCATTTCCTCTGCGAGATCACGAAATCTCGGAACCGTCGTTGACTTTGCCTTGCTTGGCACGCGCGCCGCCTGTTGATGCGCGGCCGACGGAACCGCTGCCGCTTTTGCCGCCGCCTTGCGCCGCGACAGCGCGAGCATGAACGCGCGGGCATCTTCTTCGCTTAGCGTTGCCGCGAAATCCTCTGGCTTCACACGCTTGCGCGCTTCCGTGGACTCGGAGTCAATGTCCGCCACCGCCGCGCGTGCCGCGTCCCTGAAGTCGTCAATGGTTGGTTTCTGGCCAGCATTCCACAACGGTTGCAGGTAGTGCCGCACGCGCTCATGCGCGAACTTCGTCTGAGGCAAGCCGGTATCCGCGACGACCGTGGGCCACCACTGCTTATAGCGGGCGGTTTCCGCCGCTTGTGCGCGTGCCGCTTCCGCCTGTGATTCGCGTTGACGACGTTGGGATTCGTCCTCAGCCTTCGTCCTGTTGAACCGTTCGCGTTCGCGCTGTAGCCGTTCCGCGGGCGTCACCATCTCATCGTCCGCGAGGTCGTTAACGACGCGCATCAAGATCTTATCCATCGGGACGCCCGCACGCCTCAGTCGTTCGACAATCGTGTGAGGGTTCGCGTTAGAGTCGCTAATTGATGCGATCCACCCGCGGATCTCAGCCTCGTGCCCCCTGGCCTTCGTCACGTCCACGGCAAGCGCGCGGCGATCTTTTGCCAGATCCATCTTTGCGCGTGTGTAGTCCGCTTGGCGCTGGTAGCCGTCGCGCAACTCCTTTAGCGTGACCTCCACCTCCTTCCCGTCCACCTTGACCGTATGCTTGGACGTGTCGGGTGCGGGCGGCTTTGGCTCGCTTTCCGCTTCGGCTTCCACGCCCTCAACGGCTGGGATCTCTGCGTCGGCGGTAAAGAGCGCGTCGCTGGGTTCAGCTTCGGGCGACGCTTCGCCCTCAGTCATAACTGCCTCAAATGCGCCCTGTGGTGATTCGTCCATGTTTACTCCTGCCCCGGCGGCTCAGCCGGTGATGGTTGTTTGGGTTGGCTTGGGATTGGAGACGCTACGGGTCGGCCCGTGTTTGGCTTAGGCGCTCCCGGCGGCTCAGGCTTTTGTGGCCCGGTGGGGCGCTTGGCTTCCTGCTGTGCTCCCGCGGGCTGTGGCTGCGCACCGCTGCCGTCAGGCGCGGGTGCGGCACCCATCACACCCGGAGGCGGCGGAAGCCCTAGAACCAACGCAAGCGATGGATCCATGTTGCGCCACGTCGTGAAGTGTTCGTCAATGTGCGTAAAGATCGCATCAAGCACCGCCGGGTTTTCGCGTGCGAGCGGCGAATCCAACTCCGTGGTGTGCTCTTGAATGTGCAGCGGGTGATCGTCCGTCTTGATCGCCCGCACCCCTTGCACAAACTTTACAGGCCCCATTGGACCCATTGCCATCGTCGTCGGTGGACCCATTCCAAGCGCGTCGTTTTCTTGCGCGATGATGCTGCGTTGGCCCGCGGCGCGTTTGAACTTCTGGCCCAGCGTCCCGGTGTTCATCAACTCCATGAACTCATCAGGCGTGATGTCCTCTTTGTTATAAAACATTTCGCCGATGGCGTAGCGGCCCTCGGTCGATCGCAACATGGACGAGCCCACGTCCACCACCACACGGTCGATTGCGCCGATGTCTGATCCCTTGAACGACTCCACTGCGTCGGCGTTGTCTAAGCCGCCGATGGCAACGACGCGCGGCGCAGTCACAAACACTTGCAGGATATGCACGATCGCCGTGCCGCACATTTCAAGCAGCCTGTAGTACGAGCCTTGCAACCCCGCGTTGTACTGCGTCGCCATGGACTGCATGAGCGCGGCCATAGTCCCTGACTTGATGTTGCTTTCTGGCTGGCCGCGTGACGTGGCGTTGAGCCCTGAGAGGGCCTGCATGTCCGATGACATCAGGTTGATCAGCTCAAACGCGCCGGGTTGGATCTGGGGCATCTGAAGGATCTGCGGTGGCGCTGTGCCTTGCGCGTACTCGATGATGTTCATGCCGCCCATGATGTTCGCGGGCTCAATCTCGCTGCCCTTGACCACCGCGACGTTAGGCGTGCCGAAAGCATCGCTGACCGTCACCAGGTTGCTGATCACGCTGTTGCGCACGTCGTTCAGCGCGAGCCAATCCCACGAATCCGCGTACCCGATGCCAGCGCCCAGCATCTCGCTTGGTGCCACGCGGTAGACGGGGATGTCGGAATACGGGAGGTCACCGTCGAAGAGCACGATGCCGCGTGCGGCCACGATGGTGTAGCGTCCGCGCGGGATGGCGTCGCTGCGTCGGTGGTACCAGTGGTAAACGGGGATCTCGTCCGCGTCACGCCGCGCGTCCCAGCGCGCGAACGAAAACCCGAAATCCTCTTCTGGGCACTGGACGGTCGCTAGGTCGTCCGCGTGTTCTGGGTAGCGCGCGGCGTAGTCGTGGCGATTGACGAACTGTCGAACGATGACCCACACGGGGGATCCCGCGTCGCGGCTGCGCGGCACGATCACGTCCAGCGGCGTTTTGTACTGCGCGAGGACATCCCCCTCGTAGGTCCGTTTCATCACGGGCTCATCCGTTTTCGGGTCAAGCATTGGCGTGCCTGCGAAGACGGTTTCTCCGTCCTCCCCTACTTCATCTTGCTGCGAGACGATGGGCTCCTCGGCGGTCATCTGGCCGGCGGCGGCGTCCCATGTGATCCACGCGTAAGCCTCGCCAAACAGCAACGATGCCTCCAGTGCGTTCGCGAACAGCAAATCCAACTGCAAGCGCCGCACGTAGTATTCCAACACGTTGCGGGTCAGCGGGACTTGGATCATAGAGGCGTGATCGTTGTTGACCGCGCGCGGCGAGAACCCAGGGCGGTTGGCTGTCGCCATGGTGACAAGGTGGCGGATAAGGCTGCGGATCTGATTGACCTTGACTGACAGCAATTCCCCACTGTCGCCAAACTCAGTGACCACGCTCGCCTCGTGTTCTGTCCCGGCAACACTGAGCCCGTAATAGTTCTGGTAAGTCTGCCGCCACAGTCTCCAACGGCCGCTTGAGTGACAGTCGTTGTAGTAGCCGTTCACCTGATCGATGATGTGCGAACACAATTCATCGCTTGTCTTTGTTGCCCAATACTGATTATCGCCCATGGTCAATTGCTCCCGCGTCGCTTGAAGGGTGACGTGCGTCGTGGAAACAGTGACGCCAGATTGTGTTGCTGACTAGTCATCGCAGTGGAATGCACCAACATTCGTGACGTCTCCACACCGTACAGGTTGGGCGGGTTGGGATTGCGCGTGCGGTCGATGTTGCGGTCTAGGTACGTCAGCGCCGCCACCGCGTCGAAGTGCCCAAAGGTGCCGCTACGCGCGAACTCCGTGCGGTTTCTGTTCCACACGCAACGGTCCAAGTGCGCGATTAGCGTCTTGCAGCGAGGGTGGATCAAGATCTTACGCGCCTGAATGCGCAACCTAAGAGCGTTGATCGCCGCATCACGGTCATCCTTAGCCGTGGGCACGAACCTTAGACCGTGCTCCGAGTCTAAGTCCGCGATCATTCTCATGTCCGTGTCAGACACACGCTTGTGCGGCGCGGGTTGCATCCGGCTGGCTTTCCACGATGTAGTATTCGTGTCTGACCACAACGCTTTTTCTTTGGCCTTGATGATCTCCGCGACCTGGCGGCTGTTCTGCGCGGCCTCTGCGTAATCGTCCTCGATCACCAGGATGGCGCGCTCGAAATCCCAGAATCCAAACAATGCGGCGCACATATCGGACCAGCCAGGATCAAGCGCGACGTAGCAGTCACGGTATTGCGGCACTTCATACTCACGGGTGATGATCCCATCGACGTAGGAGCCCTTGCCGTCGCTGGTTCCTTTGACGGCTTGAAACTCAGGGATGACCAACAGCTCCTTGCTTGCGATGTGCTCGCAGAACAATTCGCGCCGTGCTTTGTCGGAGTCCTTGCCACCGAAGGCTGCGATGGCTCCAGCGATCTGCTCTTCCGACAGTGACGGGTTATCGTAAATCGTTTTGTGCGCGACCATGCCCATCGACGCGGCGCGCGGAAGCGTGATGTTGCTCCAATCATGCGCTGGAGTTTCTGGAGGCGTCGATACGCATAACCCAAACGCGTCTGGCTTGGTGAGCAACTGAGGCTGCACGATGCCTAAGTTGCGCTCGATGTCCATGAAACCGGCTTCTGTGAACGCAAACGCAGCCGATGCGGGGCCGCGCAAGCGTTGCGGGTGAAGGTCGCAGCCTACGAGCACTAGGCGTTGACGGCCTGACGGCCATGTGAGGGCGTTGGCGCTCTTTTTGAAAGAGCCTTCGCGCATCTCCTTGGGCAGCAAGTCAGGCGGACAATCATCAAAGACGCTTTCGAGCGTCGGCACCAGCAGCTCTTTGATTTCGTCACGCGTGGGGGCTGCGTAGGGGATGCGCCCCGGCTCATCGCGCGCGGCCATTTCGCACAACCGCTCCACCAGCAGCACGCTGGTCAAGTAGTCCTTCCCCCACTGTCGCGAAACGTCCAAACAGTACACGCGTTGCAGCGAGGACTTCACCGTGAGCCACGAGGCTTTGATGGCGTGGTAAACGGCAAGCTGGTCCGGGTGTAGTTTGTAGCTTAGGTCGCCGCGCGTCCACGCGACGTACAGCGCAGCGCGTCGCTCTTCGCTGCACTTGTCCCACGGGATGACTGGCGAAACCCATACCACTACGCAACCACGCCCAGCACATCAGCCACTGGCATCTCAATCAGCCTCATGTCGCCCCACTCGATTCGCTTGTCATCGGGTCCGGCGGACGAGTGCCACAAATCAACAAACACCACGTCACCGGGCTTGATTGTGTTGGTGTCTGGGTGCGTGAAGCTAATGCGACCGTATGCGTACCGCCGCGGCTCCGTTCCGCCCTTACGCGCACGTTCCGACGGGATGTGAATCAACAACGGCGACGTGCGTTCTAGCTTCGCCTCATCGTTGCTTTCCAGCCGCTCGATGAGCACACGTCCTTTGCGCGGGACGAGCTTCACGATTTGGCACCGGGCAGAACAAAGACGCTTTTCGTTGGCGTCGGTGCACCGCGCATTTCAATCACCATACGCTCCAACTTTTCAAGCCGTTCATCCTTGGGCGGCGCGTTGAACATCGCAACTGCTGCGTCGAGTCGCTTGCCGAGTCGTTCAACATCAAGTGTCAGCGTGATCACCTTGTCGATTAGCGTGCCGATCGCGTCACTCATCGTATGCGTCCTTCCTTGGGTGGCTTCGCGGCCTCTGCGTCTATGATCTTCGCCCACTCCCTCAGCACTTCCGCGATGCGTTTGTGGCTCCACTGCATCACCACGCGCGAATCCTTTTGGAGCGTGTCGAAGATCAACGCAGCGGCCGACTCTGAGGCTGTGAGATCCCCAGTCATGCGACGAATCATCAGGATGGCGTCCACCAAGGTCGCATCCAACTCCTCGTTGCCGCTTTTGAACTGCGTCCTGATGCGAGCTTCTGAAAGGGCCAAGTAGGGTTTGATGTCCAGGCTCATTCGGACCACGCCTTTCGTTGGATTTCGCTTCCGTAGTCGTCCACGCGCCACTTCATTTTTTCGATCGCATAGGCCAAGTGCTCAGGCTCGTGACGCTCCACAGGCGTCACCGAAGTCACCCGACCGTTTTCAATAGTGATGTGCGCCAACTGAGCCTTGTGTAGTTCGCCCGCGATAGGGACCACAGCGAGCGCCGTATACTGCGCCTTGCACCCGGGGTGCATGTACCGGCCAGGACCGCCCTTGATCGCCGCGGCAATTAACCCCACCTCAGTCGTCGGTGGGTCACGCCACGAGACCACATGTTCGCCGCGGACGTACACCGCGATCAGGTCGTAACGGTCCAACGTCGTGATCACACGCTGAGGGATCTCGTCCGGGTCTTGATCCGGGTCCGCACTGTGCCGCGCCATCGAACCCATCTCACGAATGTACCCAACCAGCGGCCACGGACCACGCCAGCCTCGCTTGATCTCAGCCGCCGCTGGGTAAGCCTCCAACAAACCCGCCACCAACGGGTCAGTCGGCGTCTTGCTCGTCGTCACTTTCTGATTCGACATCGATATACTCCTTCGCTGGCGTGGTGCCTGCTGACAGGTACGCCGTCACGGTTTCAGTCGGTAACCCTCGAACGTCCGCAGCCGCCGCCATCAAGTTCTTGGGCAACTGCCACTGATGACGGTGCGTCACATTTCGGTCCTTGTCGCGAGGCTCACGAATGCCATGCAAAATCGACAACGCCTTCCACGGGTCGCGCGCCTTGCCCATCGCGATCAACTCCTCCGCGTCCACAACCTGAGCCTGACGGTACTCCTTCGCGAAACTCACCCACGGCTCACGAGTCTCCTTTAGCCAACGACTCAACGTGTGCCGGTCGATGCCCACACGCCGACAAGCGTGCGTCTTGCCGTTGCGGGCGTTCTTGATCAGGATCGCGCGGATCTCAGGAGTCAACTCAATGGTCATCCAGTCACCACGAATGACATTGTGACGCTAGGGTGGGCATTTTGTCTAGGGGGGTGGGCATTTTTGGTAAAGCTATCGCTCATGTTTGCGGGGGAGGTTTTGGGCGCAGATGGGGGTGTACATGTATCTGGCACGCAGTCGGGGGGGCGTGGGACGCACATAGGGGGGGCGCCCCCCGGGGGCTTGAGGACCGGGCGCACGAGCCACGGTCCCTGGCCCCCACGCCGGCTGTTTGGCACGCTGCGAGCACGGCAACCAATGCGATACGCAACGATGCGCAGCGATGCGCAACGATGAGCAACGTCATCGCTGACAGTTTGGCACGCCGCCAATGCGCGCGGCAGCAAGTGCTTGCCGACCGGCGGGCACGGCCTCCGCATCTGCGGACCGCGTGCCAACGCTAACCGTCACCGCTGACCGTCACTGGCCGTCACCGCTGACCGTTTGCCCGCCCACCAATTGACCGCGCGCGAAGGCGGGCGACGCACGCCGTTGACGCCCCATCCTTCTCACCCCATTCTCTTCCGCTGCTCACCCCACGCCCCGGTTGCCCGATACTCGCGCGAGTTCTCCGTCGTCGGCTCGCGCCCACCGTCGCTGCCGTCGCTGCCTCACTTACCGTCGGAGCATCTAGCGACAGAGTGAGTGCATCGGCCGTCGACAGCCCGCAACGCTCGCGGTCTCGTTGCGAGCTCCCGCTGTCTGCTCTGCCTCTTCATTAGCTCCGCCTCTCCGACGGAGATGCGTTCGCCCGATGGGCTAACCAGACTGGCCCCGCTCTGTTGGCTCCGGCACGCCGTCGCCAGCAGGTCCAGGCGGATTAAGAAGGAGACGCGCGCGAGCCGTAACGTGAGTCGATGTAGGGTGTCAAGCACCCCCATCTAGCCCCTTGTTTTTAGCGTGGCAAAATCTTCACAGGGGTCATTTCTTGACACTGGTCATTTCAGGCCATCCGCCGACCGTCGATCTGGCGCAGTGAACACGTTCTAAACCGCGTGTTTGTGCCATTTCGCCGCAGTAAACGGCAGTGTGCCGTACAGCAACACCACGCCGTGTAGGGGAAGGTCATAGGTCACTTTAGGCCATCGTAACTATTACGGACTAATACCCTTGCACTCTTTTTGGGATGCTGTAGATTAGTGGAGTCGACGCACTTCGCGGCGACAAACAAGGGGAATGCAGGATGAAAACGACCGTGTACAACTTTTCTGCGAACGGCATGGACTTCGGGAATTACACTGCCGCCACCCTCGCAGCGGCGCGCACCGCGTTTGCACGCGACGCAAACTACGCGGGCTGGGGCGTGATGGTTAAACAAGCCGCTGAGTTTGGCGGCAACTCAGTCGAGGTGCGTGAAGTGCTGGAAAACGGCCAGCTAGGTCCGAAACTAACGCGCTGACATCGCGCCAGTGATCTTGCCGACACGAGCAGTCAGCCGATCTCGACAAAACGACACAGGAACTTGATTCGATCGCGTCAGGTAGGGGGCGCGCGTAGACCGTGTAGGGAAAGGTCATAGGTCACTTTAGGCCATCGTAACTATTACGGTCGAAAACCCTTGCACCCTGGGATAGAGGGTGTAGATTGACGGAATCGCAGCACGACGCGGCGACAAACAAGGGGAAAGAAAATGAAAAAATCCAACACCGAACGACTCGTAGCCTCTGGCGTCCGCGCTGGGCTGGACATACACGAGTGCTACAGCGGCCGCGGAATGCTCGGCGCGACCACCACAGCGGTCGTGGTGCCCCGTGGCCACGGCTGGACGCCGCCCCGTGGCATGCGTGTCTCGTCGGACTCACTCGGACACGACACCGTGTACTACTGCCGATGACCATCGCAGCCCGAGCCCGAGCCCTACACGACGGCTACCAGCGCGCGACCAAGTCCGCCTGACCTTCCGGTTCGGCTCCCCTGCGGGGGAGTCGGCCCGGGCAGTCAAGCCCGAACAAGGGGAAAGAAAATGAAATACGCAAACATGGACGTGATCGGGGCGAAGGAAAAGCTGCGACTCGCTACCGCCGCAATGTCAGGCGATAAATCAGCGCGTGCCACGCTGGCCGCGGCAGGGCTGTGCACGGAGACACTGGCCGCGCTGTATGCGATCCAGACCGACGCGTACGCGGATCTCAACCCGGCAGAGCGGGCGGCCGATCTCGACAAAACAACGCAGGAGCTTGACTCAATCGCGTCAGGCAGGGGCCGCGCGTAGATAGCGACGTCTAGCAGCCGAAACCACGGGCTTAGGCGCTCCGCTGGAGCGCCCTGGCCGGTCATTTCGACCGACAAGGGGAATGCAGACATGG
>Ga0315281_10002554_pt1 | contig 26946 bp, 30 predicted proteins | sample YL17G07_0_MG_FD_204540 | JGI IMG/M metagenome (GOLD analysis project Ga0315281, IMG submission 204540) | Sediment microbial communities from Yellowstone Lake, YNP, Wyoming, USA - YL17G07_0 | ecosystem: Environmental > Aquatic > Freshwater > Lake > Sediment | place: USA: Wyoming | collected...
CTTGGGACGGGCGGTGGAGGTAGCCCCGCAAAGGGCTTAGCCATTTTGAAGAAAGACATCGAACAGGGGCGAAGGCTTACAATCGCAAGTCTGGATGAAATCCCGAATGACGCTTTGACCGTTTGTCCATACTTCTGCGGCAGTATAGCCCCGTCGAAGAAGAAGAGCGGAGCAGTCGTATTCGAAGATCCGATGGACGTGGCCTTTGAGAGGATGGAGAAATACCTCGGAAAGAGGATTTTCGCGACCGTGGCAACTGAGCTGGGCGGAATGAATACCGCAATACCGCTCCACGTGGCTTCGTTGATGAATCGTGCCTTTCTCGACGCCGACTATATTGGAAGGGCTGCCCCTGAACTGCTGCACTCAACAGCCAGCATCTTTGAAGTCTCTATGCTGCCCTCGGTGGCAGTAAGCGAAGGTGGCAACGTAACAATAGTGGAGAGGTGCGCGAATCCAAACGAATACGAGGGCATCGTCAGAAACCTCTCTATTGTTGCCGGAGGATCCGTTGCAGTAGTCGACACCCCTGTCAACGGCCTTGTCGCAAGAAAGGTTACAATCAGAGATACGATATCCAAGAGCATCGAAGTCGGAAAGACAGTGAGAGAGGCGAATACGACTGGCAAAGATGCCGTCTCGGAGCTTGTTGCGTGCCTGGGTGCATTCCTGCTCTTCAAGGGAGTAGTCAGGAAGTATGAATGGGAAGACCGTGAGGGCTTCCTCTACGGAGAAGCAACCTATGAAGGAACGGAGAAATGGAAGGGGCATTGGCTCAAGATATGGATCAAGAACGAGAACATAATAGCTTGGAAGGACGGGGAAGTAGTGGCTACAGCACCAGACCTGATATGCGTAACAGACGAGAAGGGGCATGGCATAACCAACTCGGAACTCAAGGAAGGAATGAAAGCAGCCGTTCTGGGTGTTAAGGCCCCCGAGGTATGGCTTACGCCGAAAGGTCTCGAACTCTTTGGGCCAAAACACTTCGGGTTTCCATTTGATTATGCTCCAATGAGAGCATGAACCCGCTTTTTGCATGGCCTCGCGAGTAGCTCCGAGAGAGGAGCCGCCTAAACCGGCAGATGATCAGCTAGCAGGAAACAATCAAGGTATAGTCACTCGTATCGGCTGCTAAGGCACTGTAGGATGCCGGGTTCTCGCATAATCCCATGTCGCTAGGTAAATCGGTGATACTTTGACGATAACCTGCTCATGGGGGCTGTCTAGGAAATCTCTTGCATAATCGTCATCAATCGTTCCGTGATATTTGAGCAGGTGTTTCTTGGTCACCTTCAAAGCAAGTGAATCGTCCTCGATGAGTAGCGCGGTCCCCCTTCCACGAACTCCCTTCGGGGGGTATGCCGACTTGTCTATTGTGAAATACACCTTTGTATTCTTCCGCAAGACTCTGGCCTTCCGGCTTGTTCGCTCGACGACCGCCCAGAGACTACCGTCCTCATAAGCGAACCAAACGGGATGAACCATCGGGTAGCCGTCCTCGTCGATCATTCCGAGCCTCATCATCACTTTTTCTCGCTCAAGAAAGTCAATCATCTGCTTTTCGTCCATCGGGCCAGCGTACCTGTCGGCGGCGGTCAGCTTCAAAGTGCTTTCTCCGTTTGGGTTGCGCTGAAAGTCGCTATACTCGATGAGAGTATGTAAGATCTTCAGTTGAAGTTCAGACATTCCAAGACAGACGATTCCTAGGCTATGATTGCTCAGCGAGCGGCCAGACTCGGACCGGGACCTGTTGAGTCAAAATTCCTAACGGAATAACATGGACGGGATTGGGCTTCTTGAGCCGCAACGCACGATTGGGTGCTTTGTCCATTGCGCGTCCTCTTCTGAGCGTCGCTTCGTTGTGCGAGGATCTTCTTGCGAGTCTTGAGCATCTGAACGGGAGCTGATGTCGGTCGATTATGTACTGGCTATATACGGCGGATCGTTCGAGCGAAGGTCTTTAATTCTCAATCAGGTGCATCCTTGGCGATCGAAATGTCTGCTGAAAAACCAGCTCCGAAACGAAGGACGACGCTCGTCGCCCTGGCGCTAGTCGTAATCGTCATAGCAGCAGTTGGAGCATACGTGGTACTTAGACCGCAACCACAAGCTCCTCCACCTACCGACCTCAGCACTTTCACACTCGTAAACCAGTCAGACCCAAGCAGCCTTGATCCAGCGGTCTACTTTGACGAGTCCTACAGGTTCACGGATGCCACATATCAAGGCCTGACAGCGATAACGCCCGACAACAAAGTGCTACCCGTTCTCGCGACCTCGTGGGAGTCTAACGCCGACGGCACCGAATGGACGTTCCACTTGAGGAGCGGCGTAAAATTCCAAGATGGGACTGACTTCAACGCGGACGCGGTGAAGTACAGTTTTGAAAGAGTTATGACTATCAACAAGGGTGGAGCCTACCTTCTGACCTTCCCGGTGAAAGAAATCCAAGTCGTTGATCCACTCACGGTCAAGTTCATTCTGAACTATCCACAGCCAATGGATCTAGTCCTAGCGGGCGGCTATGCGGTGAAGGTAGTTTGCCCGGCCTACGTGAAGGCGCATGATGTGGGCGGAGACTTGGGACAGGCTTGGATGACGGATCATGCCTGTGGAACCGGACCATACAAGATCGATGAATGGGTCCGAGGCCAACAAGTCTCCTTGTCCAAGTTTGCAGATTACTGGGGAGGATGGCAAGGGAAACACGTTGACAAGGTCATCATCAAGATAGTTCGCGAGTACTCCTCAATGAAGATCATGCTCCAAGAAGGCAGCATCGACATGATGATCGGTGACGTCATTCCTTGGGAAGAAATCCCCCTGCTGAAACAGACATCAGGGATTTCAGTCGATGTCGAACCTACCTTCAACATAATCTATTTCCGGCTTGACACCTTGAAGCCTCCTCTTGATAATGTGCAGGTACGACAGGCTCTAGCCTACTCGTTCCCATACGATGACGTTGCCAGCAAGATCTATCTTGGAAATCTCAAACTGCCACACGGCGTGATACCGGAAGGAATCTGGGGGTACGACCCCACGGTACCTCGGTATACTTTCGACCTTGACAAGGCAAGATCCCTGCTTGCTGAGGCTGGCTACAAGGACGGAGGCTTCACGTTGAGCTTCATGTCCACGGTGGACGAGAACCTACGTCGATCGGTTGAACTATGGGGGGAGAAACTCTCCCAGTTAGGTATCAAGCTCGAGCCAAGATACGTGCCGTGGGAAACGGTGTTCGCCACCGCGACTAACAGAGAGACACAGCCAGACATTGCTTATCACCTGTGGTGGCCAAGCTACCCGGACCCATTTGACTATCTATTCGGCATGTTCCACTCCAGCCAAGATGGAGTCTTCAACTGGAGCCACTTCAACAACACTGAGTACGACAACCTCATCATGGAAGGGAATGCTGCAAGCTCTACCGACAAGCAGAAGGCATCAGCATTGTACTCGCAGGCACAGCGTATAGTGGTTGACGCCGCCGAGAGCATCATTGTTGGACAACTTCAGGTGGCTACAGCTATGAAACCGTGGGTTCACGGTTTCTCGCAGAACCCCTACTACACCACCATCGTCCCGCTGTACAATATCTACAAAGCTGTTGAACCAGCGCAGTCACAGCAACCAGTCACGCCCCAAGTCCTCGTCAACGCGCCGACTGAGACACCGCCCGTTGCTGCAATCAAGGTCAAGGTGACCGCGTAGCCTAACCAGTCGAGCCTACCGACGCGAATGAAACCTATTTTTTTTCTATGTTTTTTTGTAAGCAGTTGATGACTACCGGATGGGTATGCTCCGTTTCCTTGCTAAGCGATTGGCCCTGTTGGTACTGGTGCTCCTCGGAGCGACGGTAATAACCTTCGTCATCTCTCACGCTGTCCCGAGCGATCCAGCGCGTATGTGGGCCGGGCCCCGGGCGGGTCCGACGCAACTTGAGCAAGCACGGCGCGAACTCGGGCTAGATCAGCCTCTGTACATCCAGTTGGCAGTCTACATATCGAGAGTATTTAGGGGAGATCTCGGGGTCTCCATTCACACGCGGAGGCCAGTTCTCAACGACATAGCCGCCTTTTTCCCGGCGACCTTCGAGTTGACTACCTTTGCCATGATCATTGCTCTGGCATTAGGGATTCCGATGGGCGTGGTTTCCGCCACTAGACGCGATAGGCTTCCAGATCACGCCGCGAGAATTTTCTCTCTTACGGGAGTTTCAGTACCTATTTTCTGGCTTGGGCTGCTTGCGCAGCTCGTTCTCAGCAGCACATTTCACATCCTGCCCACAAGCGGTAGGGTCGACAGTTCTCTGCTAGCCATTGCGCCTCCTGCTGTATCGGGATTGTATCTTTTGGACGCGTTGCTGGCTGGCAACTGGCCGTTTTTTGCAAGTGCCTTCGTGCATATTCTCCTGCCGGCGTTAACCCTATCGTACGCATCACTCGCGATCGTGACAAGAATGACGCGGTCTACAATGCTGGAGGTTTTGGGGCAGGACTACATACGAACGGCTAGGATGAAGGGGCTCCCCGAGCGTGCCGTTCTCTACAAACATGCTTTGAAGAACGCTCTGATCCCCATTCTGACCATTGTCAGTCTCTGTTACGGCTTTCTCTTGGCGGGGGCTGTGTTGGTTGAGACGATATTCGACTGGCCTGGCATGGGCTTGTATGCGACGAATGCAATCCTCACACTCGATCTTCCAGCAATAATCGGCGTTACGCTGATTGTCGCGGTAATTTACGTGATGATAAACCTCGTCGTGGATATTCTATACACGCTCGTGGATCCGAGGGTAAGATATGACTGACCGAATCGCAGTCGGCATGCTCGGTGAGTGGGCCCAGCGACTGCTTGGAAGCGAAAGCCACGGTCTCCAGACCACCTTCCGAAGGATACGACGAAACACGCTCTCAGTCGTTGGACTTGGAATCGTAGGAGGCTTGGTTTTGATAGCTTTGATATTCCCAGTGATTGTGCCTCGCTCTCAAGTAGAGCTCACACACCTTGACAGCATGTTTCTCCCACCTAGCTTGGGTCATCCGTTCGGAACCGACGAAATGGGAAGGGACCTGCTTGTGAGGATACTCTGGGGAACAAGCATCTCGCTTCAGATTGGTATACTCGTGGTCGCGACGGCGATGGGCATCGGCGTCCCGTTGGGAGCCATTGCCGGATTCTTCGGCGGAAGAATCGACGATGCAATAATGCGGCTGACCGATTTGTTCCTGGCTTTTCCGTCGATACTGCTGGCTTTGGCGGTCGCCGCGGCCTTGGGGCCGTCGATAACAAACGCGCTGATAGCGATAGCGATCACGTGGTGGCCATGGTACACGCGAATAGTCAGGGGCATGACCCTCTCGTTGAAGGAGGAGAAATTTGTTGAGGCGGCAAGATCGCTCGGAGCCAGCAAAGCCCGTCTCATTTTCAAGCATATCCTTCCAAACTGTGTGACACCTGTAATTGTCAACGGAACTCTCGACATCGGTTACGCAATACTCGCGACCGCGGCGCTAGGTTTCCTCGGGGTCGGCGCGCAACCGCCCCTCCCAGAGTGGGGACTGATGATCAGCACTGGAAGATTGTACATGCCCAGCCGCTGGTGGGTCTCAACATTCCCCGGGCTAGCTATTCTAGTCACCGTCCTCGGCTTCAATCTCGTTGGCGACGCAATCAGGGACGTGATGGACCCGAGGCTCCGAGCGTGATCCCGCAAGACGAGCGCGACCTCGCTATGAAAGAAAGATGTATACGGACAAAAGGCATGATGAGACATGACGCAGGATCTTCTGACAGTTGAGGAACTCAGAACTTACTTCTACACTGAAGACGGTATCGTGAGAGCCGTTGACGGTGTGGACCTGCAGATTCCCAGCGGAAGCATAGTCGGTCTCGTGGGAGAATCAGGAAGCGGAAAATCAGTAACTGCGCTGTCGATCGTCAGACTTGTCGAACGACCGGGAAAGATCGTTTCAGGCCGCGTCCTGTTCGATGGAAAAGACCTCCTTAGTCTAAGCGAAGATGAGATGAGGAGGTTCAGAGGAAAGGAGATTTCGATGGTTTTTCAAGACCCAATGACATCGCTCAACCCCGTCTACTCGATTCAGGATCAGATGGAAGAGCCGCTCCTCTTACATCGAAACATGGAGAGACGCCAAGCGAGAGCTGAAGTCCTAGAGATGCTGAGAAAGGTTCGCATTGCGGATCCTGAGAAGGTGGCGCGACTTTATCCTCACGAGCTAAGCGGGGGCATGCGTCAGCGAGTTATGATCGCTATGGCTCTATCATGCAAGCCAAAACTCCTGATCGCAGACGAGCCCACTACCGCATTAGACGTTACGCTAGAAGCTGAGATACTTGATCTGATGAAGACTCTCGTTAGAGAGGTCGGCGCATCCGTTCTGCTAATTACTCATGATATCGGAATAGTGGCCGAGACTTGCGATTCGGCAGCAGTGATGTATGCCGGCAACGTCGTCGAGTTCGCTGATGTCGGTGAGCTGTTCGCAAATCCTAGACATCCCTACACGACAGCCCTGCTGAATTCGATCGTGAACCCGAGAAGACGCAAGCAGAGGCTTGCGGTGATTTCCGGAACCGTTCCCAACATGCTCCATCCGCCCGAGGGATGCCGTTTTCACCCCAGATGCCCGTTTGCTACTGAGAAGTGCGCAGAAGCGCCCGGACAACTCAGCCTCGTCGGTCCAGGACATTCAGTCGCATGCTCTCAACATAGTCGAGATGTGCAGGCCAGTTGAAGTCAGAGATCCTAGTTGAGGCGCTAGACCTCAAGAAGCATTTTCGAGTTCGTTCGCAGGTAACCCGCAGACATCAATTTCTTCGTGCAGTGGATGGTGTCTCGCTTAGAATTCATCAAGGAGGAACTGTGGGGCTTGTGGGCGAGTCCGGATGTGGGAAGAGCACTCTGGCACGGCTGCTCCTGCGCCTACTAGAGCCCACGGAAGGCCGAGTCATCTTCCAAGGAGACGACTTGTTCGGTCAGAATATGAGCGATGAGAAGCTCCGCCACATCAGGCGTGACATGCAAATGATATTCCAAGATCCTCACTCGTCGCTGAATCCTCGCATGAGCGTCCGAGACATAGTCGCCGAACCCTATGTCATCCATAGAGAAGCTGGAGGCGAGGACTTGGGACGGCGTGTGCTCGATTTACTTGAAACGGTCGGCATGGGCAAGGAGCACATGCGAAGGTATCCGCATGAACTCAGCGGGGGACAGAAGCAGCGTGTGGCCATAGCCAGGGCCTTGGCCTTGCACCCGAAATTTGTTGTCCTTGATGAACCAACCTCTGCGCTTGATGTTTCCGTGCGTTCTCAGATACTGAATCTCCTTGCAGACCTCCAGGGAACTATGGGTCTAACCTACTTGTACATCTCACATGATCTGAGAGATGTTGTGTTTATCAGCGATACGATAGTCGTGATGTATGCGGGCAGGATTGCAGAGTTCGGCCCTACCGACTCGCTGTCTGAGTCGCCGATGCATCCGTACACACAAGCTCTGTTCTCGTCAGCGCCCATACCTGACCCGACCTTGAAACGTGACAGGGTGGCCCTCCACGGCGAGGTGCCGAGTCTGGTTGATCCGCCGTCAGGCTGCAGATTTCACCCCAGATGCCCACACGCCATGAGTATTTGTACTCAAGTTCCAGAGCTGCTAGAGGTTGAGCCTGAGCATTTTGTCTCCTGCTTCCTGTACAGCAAATAGGCGAACCAGAAGCTCAATTGGAAATCATCTAGGACGCATGGATCAAAATGAAAATGGGGATCGTATTCTCAGGTGTGCCTTTCGCAACCGGTGAAGTAGCTGAATTCGTGAGACTGGCAGAACGCGAAGGCTTCCACTCGGCCTGGTTCGCCGAGGACTACTTCCTAAGAGACGCGATAACAATGATGTGCACAGCAGCAGTCAAGACCAAAAGAATAGTTCTTGGCACCGGCATCATCAGCCCGTTCACTAGAGATCCCGTATTGATAGCGGAGACGCTTGCGACAATAGATGAGGTCTCAAACGGCAGAGCAGTGTTAGGCATAGGAACTGGTGTGACCTCGCTCGTAGATCGCATGGGAAAGAAGGTTGAGAAACCAGCAACGGCTATAGAAGAAAGCTGTTACATCATCCGAGAACTTCTGCGAGGAAAGGAACTCAACTTCGTTGGGAGCGTCTTCAAAGCAACTTCGGTTAGACTCGGAACAAACCCCTACTCCGACATACAAGGCAAATTCAAACCGAAGCGCAAGAGAATTCCGATCTATCTGGCAGCAAAACGCCCCCGCATGCTTCAGCTTGCCGGGAGAATCGGCGACGGGCTGTTACTAGGAGCCGGATGCCCGCCAGCATACATACGGACCATTGTCAAAGACAACATCAGGCTCGGCGCAGAAGCCGCGAATAGAGATTGGAGAAAGATGGACGTTGCCGAGTATATCCTGACGAGCCTGGGGGGACGTGAAGATGAGAGAATCATCAAGAGCTTCCTAACCTTCGAGCTAGCCTACTCGAATCCTGAATACTTGAAAGCCGCCAACGTCGACAGCTCCGAAGCCAGCAAGATAAGAACAACATTAGAGGGCAAAGGACTGCGCGCGGCCCTCAAACTCGTAACGCATGACGCCTTGGACACGCTTTCAGCTTTCGGAAAACCAGAGAAACTACGAGAGAAAATTCAGGAGCATGTCGAATCGGGCATCAAACACCCCGTGATCTGTCCCGTAACCGTGAGAGCTGACGGCGTAAGGAAGATTATCAAGACGACATCAGGATTCTTGAATGAAATGACCGATAACAAGTAGCCCTGCTAGCTCCACAAACAATGCGAACCAGTCACGTAGGAGAATCGTAGAGCCCTATTCTGTAACTTATCTTGATGCAAGTAGGTTACACTGAAGTAATCATGCCTAGAGGCCTTGTATCGACATGGAAGAATACTACAGAGGCGTCGACGGGTACTACCAAATCAAGAGAGAAGGCAAACGGAAGAGACCACGCTCTCTCATAGGAGCGGCTAACAGGAATAGGGATACGTGAAGCGCTCTTTCTTTCTAGAGACACGTTGTCACTCCCTTCGAACGTGAATTCCATGACCATGTGCAAGATGAGAACTACCTTTCGAAGATGACTCAGATTCCGGCACCAAGGGGCCCACACACAGAAAAGACGCACCACGAGCGACCGGTCAAACTACGGTGCCCGCACCGATGGCACACACAATAGAGGGGTTGCCCGAGAGCTTCCGTGACATCCTACACGAAGCCCTCGATCAGCTGCTCAGCGCGCATGTAGCGTGTCTGGTCAATGCTGAGACCGTTCTCTATCAGCCTGAGCACGTCACCCTTCTCTTTCGGGAACTTGTATCCGTTGTGGTCTTGTCTGAACAGCCAAACATGCTCAGTGCCTGCCCTGAGGGACGGGTTGATGTAGTGGTCGAAGCAAACCTTGCTTGTCACCTTCAGGTCCTGAACTAGAGCCCGGAGTTCCCTCAGCTCTTCATGCGGCGAAAGCAGTTGAAAGTCTCCGTTCTTCCATTCGTCGAAGAGCGGCGAACCCTCGCGTGGCACATAGCGCCTGATCCTCGCGTAGTCAGGGTTGATCTCGTTCAGGACCTGAGCTGTACCCTTCGCGTTCTGTTCAGAGAGGCTTCTTCCGCCTAGGCCGATGATGCAGAACTCTGAGAGTTCGAAGCTTGCTTCCTTCGCCTTCCTACCGGCTAGGATATGCTCTTGGGCTGTGACGCCTTTGCAGACGCGTCTAAGCACCTCGTCGTCGCCAGATTCCAAGCCCACATACAGCCTTGAGAGGCCGGCTTCACGAAGCTGTTTCAGCTCCTCGGCGGTCTTCTGTGCCAGCGTCTTTGACCGCGCGTAGGATGTTACCTGCTCGACGCTGGGAAAGGTCTGCTTCAGGTACCTGAGTACCCGCAGCAGCTCTTCGGTCCGCATGATCAGGGTGTCAGCGTCTTGCAGGAATACGGTTGCCCCGCCTGAGCTAAGCCAATTGAAGACTGAGACGATGCTCTGGTAGTTCCGCATCTCGTCTTGGGCTAGTTCGTGGAACTCCTTCCCGTACAGTGTGTAGGGGTCGAGTAGCCGAGCAGCCCACTCCATTCCGGCAAGCTTCTTCGCTAGGCTTCGGATGGATTCGCTGATCGCCTTAGCCGCGTCTATGTCCTCTGAGATCTCTGCAGGACTCCTGAGCTGGAACTTCTCGCGGTTGTATGGGATTCCGTAACAGAACGTGCACAGGCGCCATGGGCAGTTGCGTGTTGCCCGTATGAGCAGTGACTGCCTTCCTCCCTCCGCTGTCGGCCTAATCGGGCCCATCTCGAACGAGTGCTGCTTCATTTCCTCAAGATCAGGGAAGCTCAAGGCACAGGGCTCTCACGGGGTTGATGAACGCGGTTCCCGAAGACCCCACGAGAACCTAATTTAAGGCTTCCCGGCTTCCGGGCAAGCCTTATGGCTTGAACTGGATCGGAGCGCTGTACGTGCGCTGTTGCCACCGCTTCGGCGGCGTCGCTATGGAAGCTCTTTCTATTGTGTGTGGCTCTCTTGGTGCGGGCGGTTGAATTTGAAACCTTGATTCGTGTGTGTGGGTAGCTTGGTGCGCGACGACGACGAAAAACGCCCCTCCTATGACGGTTCAAATTTGGACGTCCGCGCGAAGTCTACCGAAGACGATTGACACGCGCATCACTTGAGAAAACCTACCAGAATGTATGAGACTTGCTAGACTAGTAAGCGTCCTAGGGATCTGCCCATGTTTCTTCCTAGTCTTAACAACGATCAAATTGAACAAACGAAACAGCCTCTGCGGTTTCTTGAAGGGACAATTGAATTTCGATACACAGATCTCCACAACTATTCGACGCTGAGATTCCTACGGGCGTGTTGCGAACGTTCCGCTGGCGGTAGTCTGGTTACTTGACGAAGTGACAAGACTTCTGTCAAGACTAGATCAACTGCTTGTTGAGGTCGGCGACTAGGTTTGTTCCAAGACAGTGATTACTTAGCTGTCCGAAAAAGCTCTGGTGCGCCCAGTTTTGTGCCGATTACAGCTAAAATCCGTTCGAAATCATAATCCGTGCCATGTCGAGTGGAGGAATAAAGATGACGCATCCTAGGCGACCAATGTCGATGTTGTATTCTTCGATGCTGGTGATGAGTTCATCTACTGGCTCCTTGGCGCTCACTATTAGAATGTGGTCTGGGTTCGCTCGTCTTGCCTTTGTGACCTGATGAGCGATGTCTTCCCAGGTCAGTTTTGATTTTCCCGTGCTCTTGTAACCCTTGACGACAACGGTGAAGGAGGTTTTCTTGTCTTTGATGTTGATCAGGAACTCTTCGATGTCGCCGACTTCTTTGACGGAGTCACCACTTCTTTTTGCCAGAGTCGCTTTCTTCCTTCGTAGAATCTTGCGTAGGTTGTCTTGGAGAAGTCTCTCGCTTCCCTGAAAGTCTCTCAGGCGTTTCTCAGCTTCTATGTCCGAAGTCTCATCGATTTCTGGAAAGATTTCGCTGACGGTAATCCTATCAGAGGTTGTGTATACGTAAGCCGGCAGGTTGTCTCCCAACGTGTCGAATAAGGCAGTGGCTACCTCATTCGTGGATACGTGATTGTTCCGATAGAAAGTCGTTGAAATTGCGTTCAACGATTGTTCTATACTACCTATGGTGGTTGCCTGTCTTGCCATAAGCTCAGTTGTTAGCCTTATTGAGAAGTCGTCCAGGTCGTTCCAATCATTGCTGTGGAAGATATCCAAAATTCTAGATAGAAGTTGGGCTCGCGCTTCCGGTTCAGGGAGCGTTGGCATGGGGTACACTAGAGTTTGAACTTCTTCCTAAGTGTCTTGTCAAGGTCTAGAATTCTGACTTTGTCCGTTTTATCGTAGACGACGCCTTCACGGGTTGTGATTTTGATGCCTACTAATCCTTCATCTTTGAGTTCAGTTATGCGTCGTGAGACGTTGGGTGCTCTGATGTTTACGCTTTTGGAAATTGCATCAACCGTTTTCTCTCCATCTATTGCTAAGAACACTCGTACGCGCTCTTCAGATCGGCCGAAAAACTCCAACAGGTCTTCGATGATTTGTTTTCTATTCGCTCTAACGAGCAGATCTATTGATTTTTCAGATCCTTCCACTCGCCACTTAATTTCTCTGACGTCCTTTTCCATCGGGCTAGACATTTCCCTCCGCTCACCCCTAGAGCTACTTTTTGTTTTTCGCACGGTGTATAGCTTGACGAATAGCCATGTCTGTCGATCCAAGCAATTCTGCGATTTCTGGTGAAGTGAGTCCTGCGCGTGAGAGCAACCATGCTTGTTCGTCACGTGGTAATTCCTTGCAAGCACCTAGTGCCGTGAGTCTGATCAATATGTCCAATTTCTTGTTTAGTTTGTCAAACTGTTCGTTATCCATTTCTATCACTATTTTCTCTGTAGGATTTTCCTAACGGTACGTTCGTTAATTCCTAACGCTTCTCCAATTTGAGGTTGGGTTGCCTCCAATTTTGAGGCAATTAGGATGAGCAATTTCTTAATGGCTATCAGTTGGGCTAGTAGCTTGTCGTTGTCCTCTGTCATCTCCTTAGTCTCCTTTTGCATGTTTTGTTGTGGTGGCGTCAGGAACGATGAATCCTAGTTCTTCAATATCGAAGGAGCGCTTGAATCGGACTCCGCCTCGTACGGGAACGTTTTCGCCTAAGCTTTGGTTCTGCCACGTTTGCCAGTATCTAGCGATGGTCGAGGTGCTTCCAATTCCCGTGATCTTGGCGATTTCAACCGTACCTCGTGTTCCATCACTTAGATGGTAGGCAAGGATTTTCTGGGGGTCATCTAGGACACTAGTCAGTACCGTTTTTGCTTCTTTCATTCCTGCAAATCGGATCCATTTCAGGATCTCACGTAGCAATCGGATATGTTCATCTTCGCCGCTCAACTTTCGTTCTGTATGCATTACAGAGCTGGCATCATATCTCATTTTCCGTCGAAGGGGCAGATAGTCTCTTATACTAACAGCTACGATGGCCCTTCGGCGTTTTCCCTTGTCAGATACGACCGTCAACGATTACCAGCAAGTTGTCCGACGCCTTGACGCTTTGATTACCGTTCTTCTCTCGTCGAATCCGACATTGATTCTTGCGCGGTCGAAATCTACGCGTCCATGATCGTCGAGCAGAAACCATTGCAGCATATTCGCGAAGCCGGCGGGGATGAACTTGTCCAAGTAGATTCTGACATGATATCCTCTACTGCGGCTTGGAGCGATTCTGATGACGGTCGCCTTCAAACCGAAGAGCCCAAGGATCAGCTCTGCTATGCGCCTGTAATGTTGTAGCCACGAGGCGTCAACTGTTATGTCGAGATCAATCTTCATAAGTCTTGTCGGAGGTATCGGCCTATTTTCTGACAAGCTTCGTGCGCCTCTTTGCGAATCTCATCTTGCCTGACGGGAGATTTTCCGCGACCCATCGTCTGTCAACTCGGCGCATCATGAGCCTTCGAACCGAAGCGTACGCCTGCTGAACCTGTCTCTTCGCGCGTTGTTCCTTCTCGAAGTTCACGTGGACAGATCTTTCAAGGCGCACGTTCAGATGTTTAAGAAGCCAATAGTGGAAATGCTTGCGGCCCTTCTCTTCCAGTCTGGTTTGAATGCGTCTAATGTCCGTTTTTCCTTGTGCCGCACGGTTGATGTTGAAGTACATTTCAATTTCGATGGGTTGGTGTTTTCGCTCATCATAGTCGAACGACGATGCGGTCATCCTAAAGGCGCGAACAGGGCGCTTTCGGTATCGCCTTCTCCTTCTTCTCATTCAAATCAACTCATTTCTAACCTATACGGCGCAAAATAGTCAATTTTCCGCCATCAACTGAACAAATATCGCCATTTCTGGCAATTCGTGGATCTGTAGTAACGATTATAACTCCAAGAAATCCCAGATTTAGTGGATTTCCTAGAGGGACAACGCTTGCCCGGATATTTTGCGACTAGATTCGTGATAGGGGACCGCACTATCGCGGAGTTCCTTCAAAACAGAAACAACTGGGAGGTAGTCAATGCGCTGATAGATGATGGAATCGAAGGGATGACTTCTACTTCACTGGCGGAGATTATCGACTTAGAATCAAGTCGCCCTTACTTGATCGATACGCCGGCCTTCTGCGAGAACAATTCAACTCAGGCGTAAGATATGGCGGCAAACATGTCATGTGGGATACCGTGATTCTGCGGAAGTGTCAGGAACTCGCAAACTACCTCATCCAGAAGAGAACGACTTTCGATTTGACGACTCCGAAACCCGTCTTGGAACGATCCGATGCACGCGAACTGAGACAGAGAATCCTTGCGCTTTCGAGTAGCTGTGCTTCACAGCTTGGCGTTGGCAGGAGCACGCTCCACTATCTTAGGAAGCATGCGAGAGAAGAGATGCCCTTCAGAATTTACAGCCACGTCTTGTCGAAGCTGAACAGCTGACCTGTTCTCTACTCGTCGTTCAATATGGGTTGCATTTGATCCCAATGTCCGGATCGTATGTAGTGTCGATTGGTGTTACATGCAATCAGCCTAAGTATAAGAATTCTAAGAAGTATTATTCGAAGAAGAATGGTAAGAATAAACCTAGAGATACCTGACGATGTGCATGCGCGTCTGAAGATGCTGGCGTCAGCTGAAGGCAAAGGATTCTACGAATGGGTCAAGGAAGAACTCTGTCAGACATGCCCTGACGAAGGAACGCTCCTCGAAATGCTCAGCGACATCAGAAAGGACAGGGAAGACCAAAGACCGCGATAAGATCCCCGATCTTATGAGAGCGATGCCAATCAGAGAATCTGCTCATTAGTCAACCAAAATTCTTGTCGCCAAAACTAGGAGCAAGGCTTACTTCGTGGGATAGTTGCGTAGTACCATTAGATGGCGCATGAGTTTAGAATTCGCCGAAGTCTTGCTCAATGGGCGAAGAACCGGAGAACGGCTCAAAATTCCCCTGTCCGAACTCAAGAACCACGTTCTTCTGGTAGGTGGATCGGGTTCTGGCAAAACGCATTTTGCAAGAGCAATGCTCGAGGATGTTCTCGCGATCAGAGTACCCACGATAGTCATCGACTCTCAAGGTGATCTCCTCTGGTTGACACGCGTAAAACCGGGCAGTTCCAGAGAGAAGAAGAGATTGGTTGCACTCAAGAAACGAGTCTTCACTCCAGACTACTCGGACGGATATCCATTTGTCATCGCCCCCATACTCTATACGCCTACGCCGGAAAACAATCGACCGCTTATTCGCTATTGGATAAGATCAGTTCTCAGAGCCATTGGATACGAGATTAGGCCGGGCCAAACCTCTCCTGAAGAGTACCAGTTGACGAAAACCTCAATAGATATACTCAAGCGGCGAGTGGAATTATCGCTGAGAACTTTGTTTGAAGAGGCAAGAGAAAGAAGCCCGGTTTGGACTATAGACAAGCTTGCATCTATTGCACCCGAAGACGCAAAGGTGCTCATTTCCAGACTAGGAGCGCTGCTAGGAAACGAGCCCCATCTCTATGACGGAATGCCTTTTCGCGTAAAGGATCTTGTGAGCTCGAAAAAGGGAGGCCTCTGGGTAATCTATCTCGTTCCATTGCCCACTGAAACAAGACAACTGGTTCTTAATTGGGTGTGCGAAGCGATCTACCAATGGATGATGAATACCGCTACCACAAATTCCGACCGCCCACGACTACTCCTGTTCATCGATGAGGCTGCAGATTATGTGACCGAAGCCAATCTGCGGGAAAACAGACAGGCATTGTTCAGATTGCTCAACCAAGGAAGAAAGTATGGAGTCGGCCTCATACTTGCCGTACAGACTCCACACGGTCTGCCACCCGAAGTCAGCAACAACTGCAAGGTCAAAGTGTTCGGAGCATTAGACGACCCTGGTGACCTGAGTTACGTGAAATATTCGACAGGCCTGAGGAGAGAACTCGACCATATACAAGACCGATCTTGGAAACACGCATTCGTTGTAAAAATCCCCGGAAAAGACGCTAGGTTCTGCAGGGCTCGTGACCTCTTAACAAGAAAAGGCAGACCTTTGGCCCCAAGATCACCTGGCATGACAAGAATCCTAAGATTCCTCAATCAATTCAGACCCAGACAAAACTAATGGATAAAGCGCGGGATATGCTTCTGTACAGTCTGACAGCTTCTTCGCCCCCTGAGGCACTATTTGTGAGTGTAGGGATTTCGGGGAGTTTTCGGCGGGTGGTTGGTGTTCATCACTTGTATTGGTCGCTTGTAACGACGCAGTTGACTTCTGCGGGTTCTATTTTCCTCGCAGGCATCATTTGACTCACTCGGGCCCTGGTCACACCTAGTGCTCCTGCAATTTCATCTCCTGAAGCCCCCATCTTGAAAAGCAGTAGCATCAGCAGCCTCTGAATGTTTTCAAGTTCCTGTGGTTCCTTCGCTGACATCATCACGTCACCTCCTCGGCTACAATCGTTAGACAGGTCGTTTGGTCATACAAATCAATCTTCTCCTGCGCAGCTCTGTTACTTCTGCGTTTGGCTTCTAGGGCTGTTACTTTTCGTTTGGCAGATGGTTCTGGGTCTATTACACGGGAGTGGTAGCACCCTTTCCCTTCTGTTTCAATTGACGAAGATCGTTTCGCTTCCTTTCAAGCTCTGCGTCGTCGGTACACATGGTGCGGGCCCCAAGAATTGAACCGTCATGATGGGGAGTGGCGTTCGTTTTTCGTCGTCGTCGGGTAGCTTGGTGCGGGCGTCAGGATTTGAACCATCCACACGTGCAGGGGCAGGCCTCTTTCGTTGTTGTTGTCTTTGGCGCAAGCGCTAGAATTTGAACTCAGGATTCTGTGTGCGCGCCGTGAGACCCTGATGTGTGCTCTAGAGCACACTTCTCAAGCAAAGAGGCGGCGCTTTCGCAGCCCTAGCAAGTCAACTAGGTCGGCAAGAGGAGCTTGAAAGCGAAAGCGGGACCTCTAGATATCGTCGATTTCGAGAAGGAAGGCAAGCTAATCTAGAGACCGCAACTAATCACGCCCAGCAGCCTAATGTCTTGCAACGAGACAGAACTCTCTCTAACTCTAGTCCTTAAGAAGAATCCTAGAAAACGAACATTTCAGCTTGACCGTCCGGACAAAAACTCAGCTCAGCTGTTTGGCTAGAGTTAGAGGATCTCTCTGGCGAGGATGAGTCTCTGGATCTCTGAGGTCCCCTCACCGATCTCAAGCAGTTTCGCGTCCCGACAATATCGTTCAAGCGAGTAGTCCTTCGAGTATCCATAACCACCAAGATTCTGAATGGCCTGTTGTGTGGATTTAACGACGACTTCGCTTGCCTGTCGCCAAGTCGGGTAGGTACGCTTCTTTCTGTTCCTTGGTTCTGAATCTCGTGATCGGGGCCTAGAGAACGTACTTTCTTGGCCTCTTGACAGTACGCGTTTTGGGTTCAGCTCGCAGCTGGCGCGATAATCGTAGTCTATTGTGCGCTGAATTTGTGTTCGATCCCATGTATCATCTTGTGGTCCTTGAGAATGCGAATCCTATTTCGGTTATGGAGGTCGACAAGATTCTTCTCTACCCAGTCTTCTATCCCCCACTCTTTGATAATCGATCTCACCAACTTCAAACGTAATGATCGGTGGTTCTCTTGAATGAACCTGTTCAGGCGTATCGCATTGAGACGCGTGATGCCTTCAGGTTGCCTGAACGCGAGGCGAAGAGCGACTATGGCCTCACGCGTTGGTGACCAGAAATCTAGGTCCCATCGCTTTCTTGGTACGACATAGGGCTGAAGTATGGAAGGGGGCCTTCCATCCAGTACTCTGTCGAATAGCTCAACGAAGAAGGGTTTGCTATTGACTCTCAGCTCTATTGCGTAAGTTGTCATTTTCCGATCCTCGAATGTCCTCGTTTGAGCGGAGGTTGTCCTGTGCTCGACTCCTTTGATCTCTGAGAGCTTGTCAGCCAATGTTTCCATTTGGCTAAGACTCACTTGGCTGGATAGAAGGTCCAGGTCTTTGCTGCGCAAAGGGTTCTTCATGTAAACGGACATTGCTTGTGATCCGTACAGTACAAGGTCGCCGATCTTCTGTTCCCAAAAGAATCCGTATGTAGCCCGAAGCAGCGCGATCCATTCCTTTGGCGCTGCCCTGATGTCCTGTGGTCTCTTCAATCAGCCCGTCACTCCAAGTTGCTTCCCAGCCGACATTATGACCTCATGGTCAGTGAGACCAACTACTGTTTGGAGTCCTAAGTCGCCAACTCCTTTCTCATCCACAAGCTTCCAGAATCCGGTTTGGGTATACCGTCTGGCAATCCTCAAGAACTGTTCCCGGACTGCGATGAAAACTGAGGCAGAGACATCTGTCTCTCTTGAAGATACAATCCTCAGAATCCGATTAAACAAAAAGCGGACAGTCTCGCCCAGATGATTTTCATCTGCTCGCCGAAGCAGGTAGGGCAGATCCACAGTCCTTGTTGATATCATCGCAATCACGAATGAGACCCCGCCGGTTCTTGCATTTGCATCTCTACGCAACTCGTGAATCAGACAATCCTCCAAAGACGCCATCGCTTTCGTATCAATGACTCCAGAGCGCGCAAGCCCGTCGAAATCTGTCGATACTGGGTGCAATTCCGTCTCAGGGATTTCCCAATTCAGGCCATGTCTACGAATAACTTCAAGCCCCACCCAAATCTCAGGCCTATTTGACCTCACGGTGTACAGTTGCTGCAAGTTCACAGAACCTACATCGCGAGTTCGCATCCTCAGGACTTTCCCACTAATGAGAAGGTCCAGATAGCGCCGCAATGTCTTGTTCTCCTTAATGACACGCGCGCGCGCAGCTTCTCTCATTATGTTCCTGAATGAAGCCGCGCCACCTAGGGCTTCAACTATGCGGGTTAGTTCTTCCGCCTTCTTGGGGTCTAAGGTGCTCGGCATGGGTAATGCCTGTAGGATTATGGATGTGACGGATGCATTGGAACAGGCCGTTTGGCATACCTATCAAGGATGGCGGCGGCCTTTGCCTGCTTTATGATGAGGTAGGGTAGCATGTCCCTCAGTAATTGGAGGACGGTTTTCTGCTTGCATAACGTCCATACGAGGAGAGGGGTGTTGGATGGCGGGTTTGGCTTACTGCGTATGTGTCCGTCTCCGACAAGTTGCTCGGCCCTGTCCACGTATTTCTGAACCGTGCTGTTGACTTCTATTTTGACGTGTGGACAGCCTCGACATGGTTTGCGTGAGTCACATGTCTGTTCCGTGATACTGCCTTCGGAATCGATGGCACATGCCAGCCACGCCTTTTCCCATTCATGCAACCTAAGTCATCTCTGTAGGATAATGACTACACCCTGTAGGATTGTAGGCACAGGCACTCTTAAAAGTTTAATCCTACAGGGATAACTTAATGCTTTCCCCGCCTCCCAAGCCGGAGCGCGCAGAGTCACCTGAAGATCAAGGGCAGGGCACATAACCTGCTCCAATGGCATTCAACAATAGCACGTCCTCGTGATCCACATGTTTGCAGAAAGTCGCTTCGAAGTCCACTAGCATCGGGTCTCGTCAGCTTCGGAGAAGTTTGCGAGAAATCGAGTCCGCTAGACCGCCTGGCTAGGAAACGGCCAAGCTCAGCTGCTTGGCTAGAGTTGGAGTATTTCTCTGGCTAGGATGAGTCTCTGGATCTCTGAGGTCCCCTCACCGATTTCGAGCAGTTTTGCATCGCGATAGTATCGTTCAAGCGGGTAGTCCTTCGAGTATCCGTAGCCGCCTAGGATCTGAATCGCTTGTCGCGTGGCTTCAACCGCGACTTCGCTCGCAAAGACTTTCGCCATAGACGCTTCCTTGACGAAATCCTGTTGCTGATCTCTCAGGTAGGCGGCATGGTATGTGAGCAGTCGTGCAGAGTGTACCTGAGTCAGCATGTCCGCCAGCATCCATTGGATAGCTTGGAACTTCCCAATTACTCGGCCGAACGCCTTCCGCTGTTTTGCGTAGTTGACTGCGATGTCGAATGCGGCTTGCGCGAGTCCAACTCCGCCTGCCGCCACGCCTATCCTAGACTCGTTCAGTATCATCATGGCGATCATGAATCCGTCGCCTTCCTTGCCTAACACGTTCTCTTTCGGAACCTTACAGTTCTCGAAGACCAGTTCAGCGGTTCCGGTTCCCCTGCATCCCATCACCTCAATCTTCGACCCAACCCTGAATGGCGACGCTCTCTTATCCACTAAGAACGCTGTGACCTCTCCACTCTCCTTTCCAGGCGCCTCTGGTGTCTTTGCGAAGACTAGGGCGAGATCCGCAACTTCTCCTTGCGAGATGAACGTCTTCGTCCCATTCAGCACATAGTGATCTCCTTCCTTGACGGCATTCGTTTCTATCGACGCCGCATCCGAGCCTGCCACGGGCTCGGTGAGACAGAATGCACCGATTCGTTTGCCTGCCGCTAGGTCGGGCAGGTATGCCTTCTTTTGTTGCTCGTTGCCGAATTTCGCGATCGGTGCTGCCGTGACCGCGGTTTGAATATCGAGCATCACCGACGCGGACATGCTGACTTTTGCGATCTCTTCTCCCGCAACCGCTGAGGATAGCAGGTCTAGGGCGGATCCTCCGTATTCGGTTGGAGTGCACATGCCGAAGAGTCCTTGCTTCGCCATCTTTTCGAAGAGATCCATCGGGTACTTGTTCTCGCGGTCTATTCGATCCGCGATCGGCGCGATCTCCTTCTCAGCGAACTCCTTCGTCATCCGACGAATCGATTCAGTCTCGGGTTTGAATTTGATTTCCCATGACGCGAGCATGTGGGTTCAGTGGCGCCTTTGATGTCCTTAACACCTTTGGCAACTCACGCACTCCGGCGCAAGTCGTCTCGATGGTCAATAATAGGATAGAAAAAGGTGGAAAAGGTGGAAGGAACTTGCTGTCTTCAGGTCTGAGTTACGGTAAGCGTTGTGTTGGCGACCGTTTCTGTTTCTGTTACGGTTATGGTCGTGTTTGCGACTGTTTCAGTTGCTGTCTCTGTAACGGTTACCGTTGAGATGCTTACTGGCTCTGTTACGGTTTGCGTTACGGTCTCCGTTATTGTCTGATTGATCGGTTCCGTGACGGTTACGGTGTTGTATAGTGTCTCTGTGTCGGTTTCTGTGGCCGTGTTGTTCTGGGTAACAGTGACTGTTCGATGCTTGTCGTAATCGTGGCTCCAAGTTGAACTCGTGCTCGTTGTAGGGGGCATAGTGACGATCGCTGTTCCTTTGAGCGAGAGGAAGAAGAGCGAGGACAGCTTGCTTTCCTTGGAGTTGAAGGTTACATTGTCGCCTTTAGAGTCGCCGTGTAGGATGAGTTCGAGCTTCTTGCCTGAGTCGCTTGTCTTGGCGTTGATCTCGATCTTGCCTTTCTTGTTAACCTCTCCGTTGCCGCTTGTTATTGTGTAGTTTGATATTCCGATCTGTAGGCTTCCAGCAAGGTCGTCTAGTTTGAGTTGTCCGTTGCCCTCGGCTTGCACTGAGCCGTACAGTGTCAGCGTGGCGGCGGAGAAAGCGCTGCTGGGCTTGTTTTTGCCGGTGGGGAATGCTTGGCCGCTGGCTTTGATCGATACGACCGCGGATCCGCCCTGTGGCTTCTCGAGCGTCATAGTCGGGTAGAGCGCTAGCACAGATGCTGTCAGGAGCACAAGGGCAATTCCAAATTGTCTTTTCTGTGTCGTCATGGCTTCCACTTTTCGTGTAGTTTAGTGGCATGAGCGTTGGGTATATTAGCGTTCCGTCACTGACACAATCATGTACCATGCGTAAGGGCCCGCCGACAGCCCATCCATCCAAGCCATTAGCCCCGACCATCAAGAACATGACCAATCAGGCTACGATAGACCGCTTTGGCAAGCACGAAAAGACACGGGGTGTCAAACACCCAGAGAGGGGTGTTAAACACCCAGAAGAGGGCGCACCTCACCCCCGCATCAGCCCCTAGGTTGATGCTCGAGAAATGCATCCGCGAGAAAGGTTCCTTCCCGTCTAGGGGTGCGCTGATGAGAGCCCTGCCCCGCAAGGTGGACCGTCAGACGCTCGTTACCATCCTAGACTATCTAGAGGCATCAGAAAAGATACTCATGGACGGGGGCTCGATCACTTGGCTGTTCACGAACAACCCGAAGCTCATTCAACTCGCCAAGGAGAGCCCCATTTTGAAGCCCAGGAACACTCGAAGTTCGCGATGTGCCTAGTCCCGTACCAGCCGAAACGGATCCTGAATATTCACAAGCACGTGGACGGCGGCTGGTTCTGGACCAAGTACAGCGCTCACCCCTACATCGGCTGTCAGGAAGGATGCGTCTACTGCTACTGGCGCGACGAGAAATACAACATGCTCGCACGCGACCCAGCCGCCAATCACCTCCCCGATCCATTCTCACAGTACATCAAAGTCAAGACTAACGCGGCCGAGCTCCTCCGAAAAGAACTGCCACGAGTTCAGAAAGACGTGATAGCCATCGGCGACTACCAGCCCGTCGAGGAAAAGTACGGTCTGTCGCGTAGGATGCTCGAAGTCTGCGCCGAACTCGGTTATCCAACGCTGATCTTGGAGAAGTCCCCGCTCGTTCTGAAGGACCTTGACGTGATCTCGAAGATCAATGAGCGATCCTGGGCGTGCGTAATGTTCAGCATTGTCCGTGGCGACTCCGAAGGGTATGGAGAGATCTTCGAGCCATACGCTCCGAGGATCGAAGGGCGATTCCGAGCCATGAGAAAGATCGCCGACGCTGGAATACTGACCGGGACAGCATTCATGCCCATTCTACAGTACATCTGCGACGACGACTCAAACCTAGAGACGGTTGTAAAGAGGACAGGGGAGAACGGGGGAAGATTCGTTCTAGCCGCCGGGCTCACGATGAGCGGCGCACAGGCAACCTACTATCTTGAGGCATTGAAGAGGCACGATCCTGCGCTCGTCGAGAAGTACAAGAAACTCTACGGAGGCGCGTATAGTCCGCTCGACACAAAGCACGTTGGCAAGATAGGGCTTAAGGTCAAAGAACTCTGCGAAAAGTACGGCATCCACGACAGAATGCCTCGGTACGTTCCTGATGGCCCGTTGGCGACAAACAAGCGCATTGCAGAAGAGATCTTCAGCAAATGCTTCCAGATGGAACTCGAATCTGCGCCGTCATACAAGGTCTGGGCATACAGGCGAGCGGGATGGACCATTGACGAGTTGGACCAAGACATTATGGCGCTTTACAGGAAACGGGGAGCGAACGGGCTGGAGGCACTTCCCAACATCGGGCCAAGCTTGGCTGACTTCATGGCAGAGAAACTCGATAAGCTGTGAAGCGTCTATCCGGGGAAGACTGATTCCTGCGCCCCAGCCTCCTTAATCATTCGGCTCGAGCGCCGCTAGGTACAGCGCGTTCTGGCACTGCGAGCACAGGCGTGATCCCGTCAGCGTATCCGATATCGAACAGCATACCTTCAGAGATTTGACCCATCATCTTCTTCGGTTCGAGATTAACGACGAACAATGCCTGCTTGCCTTCGATCTCTTTCGGGTTCTTGCGTTCTTGTTTCATTCCAACCAATACGGTTCTCTTGCGATCTCCGAAATCGACAGTAAGCTTGACCAGTTTCTCCGATCCTTTCACGTCTTCCACCAGCTCGATTGTTCCTACGCGGATGTCGATCTTGTCAAGCACATCAGAGGACACGGTGGGCTTGATTGGCGCGACCTTGAATGTCGACATGAGAACAGTTCTCCTGTTGATCCGTGACCTTCACAACGATAAATCAACCGGTTGGCTTTCAATCCTCTCATCAAGCAAGAGGGAACAAAGTGCGCACACACAAAAGCGACTCATACAGGCGGTTCAATTTACGCCGCTCGCACCAGCCTACCACACACACACAAAAACTACTCCAACTGACGACGGGTTAGGGGCTCTTCGCCTAAGAACCCCGTCCAATTGACGGCTTCTCATCCGAATCAAGATTCTCTTAGCTAGGGCGGCGCGAAGATCAAGAGGAGGCAGTCAACAAGCAAAGCAGCGGCGACTGATAGAATGACTACAATTTGGACTGTACGATCTTTGAGAAAAAGCGGAAGGACAGAAACGCCCATTCGCTCGTCATAGTCACTAAGATACGCACAATCCGGAGGAATCTTCAGCTTTCTTTCGACGGCAGCAAGGAACTTTATCGAGTTCTTGCGCCAGAACAGATAGCTAACGGAGCTCACAGAGATGACGGCTAGCGTCAACGGAATGAGCGTCAAGAGTATTCTGTACTGAATACCTGCCAAAGCAAGTCCCACGGACGCTGCTGACAGAATCCCAATGATCTGATAGTAAGTATCTCGAAATGATCTTAGATCGTCGAATCCCGCCGAGTAAATTGTCCTCAGATCCTGTCGCTCTTCCGGAGTTAAGAGCCGCTTATCCTTGTCATCAATCTCGGAGACCATGTCAAGCGCACCGATTCAACAGTCACCGTTCTCTCTATGAATTCACTTGTGTACGATTTCAGGCTTTGGCCCCGGTTCCGAATTGGGGCAAGAAAGAGGGGCTGAGGATAAGGAAAGTTGTGTATGGATCCCTTGGTGCGCACACACACAAGAAACTGATATCTAATCGGCTGCGCCTCTTACCGTTCAGTATGATGGAGACGAACCAAATGCCTCACTACATAATCTTGTGGAACTGGACGCATCAAGGAATAACGAGCCTCAAGGACTGGGCCAAACGGAAGGCTGCGGCCAGAGAGGCCGTCGAGAAGACGGGCGGAAAGTGGCTTTCCTTCTACACCACGTTTGGGCAATATGACGGCGTGCTCACAGTCGAAATGTCAAGTGACGAAGCGGCGATGTCGCTCGTACTAGCTCTCGGAAAACGAGGCAATATCCGCACAACAACCATCAAAGCCTTCCCAGAGGACGAAGCAACCAAGATAATCGGAAAGGGGAGCTAACCTCCCCAACCTTTCCTTTTTTCGCTAGAACATCTCTTCTTCGTAGAGCATCGGAAAAGATGAGGGCGAGTATTTCTTTTGTGTGTGCGCACCAAGAGTCTAAGTCACGACGCCAAGTATCCCGACGAACAGCACTCTAGTAAGTGGTCTCTGTTCTCGAATTGTAGATGTACATATGTGAGAAGCTGCTCCCTGGGGTAGCGCCATGCCAGTGTTTCTCTCCCGCCGGAATGAGGAAGATCATGCCTGGCACAGCTACATGCTCCTCATGCTCGTTGGCTACGATTCCTTTGCCGCTCAAAATATAGAGAACCTGTTCATGGTCGTGAACGTGCACCTTCGTTCGGGCGCCTAAAGGAAAAGTGACGATAGCGGCCTTGATCTCCTCTGCCCCGACGTGTTCGTCTATGAGCGTCTTCATTTTGATCGTCCCACCCTCAAAAATGCCACCTACAGCATCTTCAGAGGGAGCCTCATCCAGTTTGATCGCTTTCAACATCATCATGCCTTGCACGTACTATCCGCTAGGCCCGCTTCTTTTGATTTTGTGTGTGTGGGGTCTCTTGGTGCGCGCACACAAATTCACTCCTCTCCTCTCGAAGGTTCAAATTACGATGCTAGCACATGACTGGTACGCACAATCCTTCACGAGGCGAGAGGCATGAGTGTTAGACAAAGGGCGGAGCCGGAATACGGCAATTGGGTATCCGCCAAATTGATCTACGGCTCGATCGCGATGAGTATTCCATTCTTCGTGCTATCATTTGTGTTCCCCACATTCATCGTTGGGGCGGTTCCGTTTGTCTTGTCATTCGCCTATTTCGCGTATGCGCGCTACAAGTTCTCACAGCGAGGGGGAAACCTGCAGGCCCGGATTCGCAACCTGGTGATTAACCACTTGGGCTGGGATGGAGAAGGCAAAGCGCTCGACATCGGGTGCGGGAACGCCCCCTTAGCAATCGAGCTGGCAGGGCGGTATCCCAACGCACACGTGACAGGGGTTGACTACTGGGGCGGCATGTGGGAATACTCGAAAGCGGTCTGCGAGAGGAATGCGGAAATCGAAGGTGTCGCGGGCCGTACGACCTTTCAAAAGGCAAGCGCGGCCGCTCTACCGTTTGAGGACGCATGCTTCGATGCGGTGGTCAGCAACCTCGTGTTCCACGAGGTAGGCGACGTCAGAGACAAACGCGAGCTCATCAAGGAGGCCTTGAGAGTGGTTAGGAGAGGGGGCGCGTTCGCTTTTCAGGATCTGTTCCTTGTGAAGAGATACTTCGGGGAGGTCGACGATCTCATCGCGATTATCAACGGCTGGGGCATCAAAGAGGTTGCGTTTGCGGACACAAGCAATTCAGAATTCATACCGAAACCGTTGAGGCTTCCCTTCATGGTCGGGAGAATAGGCATCATTTACGGAAAGAAGTGACGTCACCGCGCATCCGCGCCGCTTTCCTCCGTCCGGGCGTCGGGATTTGAACCCTGATGGGATGAGTTGTTTTGTGTGTGCTCTATTTGGTGCGAGCATATGGATTTGGACTTGAGTGTGCGCACAGGCCCAGGGGCTAGTCGTTTATTTGGCGAAATATGGCTTCGGGGTCCCGCCGCGCAGCTTGATAGAGCCCCTGCGCTTCACCTACGATTATCTCCTCCTTGTCCGCCTTCATGCCTTCCATGATCGCTGCGGCAACCTCCTGTGGGCTGATTCCTCGATATGCTTGCTCCTGCTCACCTGCGAAGCTTTCGTCAAGTTCGGTGTCAGTGGTCGGCGGCGCCGCCTCAAACACTCGGACTGATGTGTTCCGGAGTTGATGGCGTAGTGAGATGGTGAAGGAGTGAATGGCGGCTTTGGTTGCGCAGTAGACTGGCGTCATTGCGATCGGCACAAATGCTAGCCCTGAGGAAATGTTCACGATGGCGGCTTTCTTTCTCTTCAAAAGTATTGGTGTGAAGAGTGCG
>Ga0315281_10002555_pt1 | contig 26936 bp, 24 predicted proteins | sample YL17G07_0_MG_FD_204540 | JGI IMG/M metagenome (GOLD analysis project Ga0315281, IMG submission 204540) | Sediment microbial communities from Yellowstone Lake, YNP, Wyoming, USA - YL17G07_0 | ecosystem: Environmental > Aquatic > Freshwater > Lake > Sediment | place: USA: Wyoming | collected...
TCGAAGAAGGAAAGCCGGACATCGGCCCGGCCACATGCAAGATCGATTGGACGAATCGATTCTTGATGATGCGAAGACATACTGCAGCGCACCTGCTAGACCATTGTCTTGCAACTGTTACTGGTTCACGTGTCGAGACAACCGATTCTTGGCTCGGGGACGATCCCTACGTTGGATACGGGGGACACGTTCCTCCTGACCTCGATCTGAAACGGGTTCAGGCGCTCGGGAACGGCTTCATCCAGCAAGGGGTGAATGTCGAAATCAAAACAATGGATAGGGTAGATGCTGAGCATCTGATTACTGATGCACCTAACCTTGCGAGGCTTCCGAAGAGCGAGAAACTACGGATTGTGACCATCGAGGGACAGCTTTCAATCCCGTGCGGAGGCACGCACGTCCGGAGCCTCAACGAGATCGGAGCGCTGGAAGTTCGAAGAACTGAGCCTGTCGAGACAGGTTTCAGGCTGCATTTTGAAGTCAAGTAAGCGGCTCGCCCTGACGCTTCCGATCGACCCTCTGGTGAGCTGGCGAGTGCTATCCTTAAATGAGCTATCTGCTTGTACGGTGAATCCGAATCTGGAATCGCAGCATCGTAGAGGAATAGCGCGTGTCTGACATCGAAGAGAAGGAGGCAATGCCGAAGGTAGAGAACCTTCTCTTGCCTCTGGAGGAGATGCTTGCCGCTGGCCTACACATTGGAACCCGTATCAAGACCAGAGACATGGAGCAGTATATCTATCGTGTCCGGCCTGACGGGCTCTTCATACTGAACATCGGCAAGACCGATGAGAAGATCAGGATGGCAGCGAAGTTCGTCGCGAAGTTTGATTCTGAGCGTGTCCTTGTCGTTTCATCAAGGATCTACGGGAAGACGCCGATCGAGAAGTTCTGCGAACTGACAAGGGCATTGTCGATGATCGGCCGATTCATGCCAGGCTTGATCTCGAATCCGCTGCAGCGAAGGCACGCGGAACCCCAGCTTGTCTTGGCGACTGATCCGAGGGCTGACTTCCAAGCGCTCAAAGAGTCAACCAGTGCGGGCGTTCCGGTTATAGCGCTCTGCGACACCGATAACGGATTCGCTGGCGTCGACCTCGCAATCCCGGTGAACAATAAAGGCCGTCGCGCCTTGGCGATGATCTACTGGCTTTTGGCAAGGCAGGTGCTTCGCGAGCGAGGAGAACTTCCGGCCGACGGGACGATCACAGCAACCGTGGACGATTTCGAGACGAAACTAGCTGCGATCGCGCCTAGAGTTGGCGGCGAGCTTTGAAACTGAGAAGGGCTCAGGTCGCAGGCTCATTCTACTCGGGCAGCAAGACAGCTCTCACCAGCGAGATCGAGGGATGCTTCACTCATCGTTTAGGCCCGGGACGGCTCCCTACGCTCGCACGTTTGTGGGCAGGTAAGAGGAGAATTGTGGGACTGGTGTGCCCACATGCGGGGTACGTGTACTCAGGGCCCGTAGCCGCGAGATCCTACTTCGAACTTGCCGGCGACGGAAAACCAGAGAAGATCGTGATTATCGGGCCAAATCATACAGGTCAGGGAAGCGGCGTCTCAATGATGTCCGAGGGTGTCTGGGAGACACCCCTTGGCCAAGTTGAAGTCGACAAGATGACGGCTGCCGCGATTTCAAAGGCATCCAATATCATTGATCTTGATGACCAAGCTCACCTTTACGAGCATTCAGTAGAGGTCCAGCTTCCATTCTTGCAGTACGTTCTCGGGACGAGATTCGAATTCGTTCCTATTTGCATGATGATGCAGGATCTTGAGACGAGCGTAGAGGTTGGGAAAGCAATCGGACAAGCACTTGAGGGTGAGAGTGCCATCATCATTGCCTCGTCTGACATGACTCACTACGAGTCGGCCGAGGCGGCGAAACGAAAGGACCAGCTTGCCATAGACGCCATACTCGCACTCGATGACACGAAACTGCAGGAGACAGTTCAATCTCACAGAATCAGTATGTGCGGTCACGGCCCAGTAGCAAGCATGATCGCCGCCTCGAAGATCCTCAATGCCAAGACTGCCCAGCTTCTAGGTTACAGCACGAGCGGCGACATCACCGGTGACAACAACGAAGTCGTAGGTTACCTCGCTGCCTCAATCTACAAATAGGAAATCGCGTTTGGGCGGTTGATTTTTCTAGCAGCTCAATGGTAGCTCGTGAAAGGTGCTGCGTTCTTGGGAACAGGTATTGGATTCGGGAAGGCCATACTAATCAACGAGCATTTTGTCGTCTATGGTCTTCCCGCGATTGCGTCTGCGATCGGAGCTAAGACAACAGCATTTATTGAACGGCGTCCCGGCTCAGGAGTCGAGATCAACGACGAGAGGCCTGAAACGAAAGGATACAAGGCCGAGAAGGCGGGTCAACAGAAAGAATCCTTGGATCTCATGCTGAAGTTCATGGACATCGACACCAAGAACAATGCGTTCCGCGTGACGCTGGCTGGTGATCTGCTCGCGGCAAGCGGAGTGGGGGCAAGCGCAGCTTCATGCGCAGCAATCGCGCGAGCATTCTCTGGAGAACTTGGTCTCAAGTTATCGGACGATAAGGTCAACGAGGTCGCGTACGAGGGAGAGAAAGGATACCACGGCACCCCATCAGGAATCGACAATACCGCCGCTACATATGGCGGTTTGATCTGGTACAAACGCGAAGGCTCCTCGCATCATATGGAACGCATGAAGCTGAAGAAACCTGTAGAGATTGTGATGGGAAACACTGGCCTCGTTGCGGATACAAAGGCCGTTGTCGGGGCTGTGAAGGAGCGAAAGGAGAAGGAGCCGGAAAAGTACGCTGGCATCTTCAAGGACGCGGAGAAGCTTGTGCATGACGCAAGGAAGCAGTTTGAAGGGTTCCATCTAGAGGCAGTAGGATACCTCATGAACGAAAATCATGCGCTTCTTCAGCAGATTGGAGTCTCATGTCCTGAACTGGATCTGCTCGTAGATTTAGCGCTCAACAATGGAGCCCTAGGAGCCAAACTGACCGGCACAGGCAGAGGTGGCTACATGGTCGCTCTGACTCCGGGCAAGGATCTTCAGGAGCGCGTCGCAAAGGCGATGGAGAAGAAGGGTTTTCAGGCACTACGCACGACCATTGGAGTCTGAGGTTTAGCAGGCACACGATTCATCGTTCTTGGTGAATGAGAATGGAGTTAGCGAAGTTAGTCAATGTGCTTGACGCAAAAGGCATGTTGACCAGGATCAGCAAGCCTGTCGACCGGAAGTACGAAGTCTCAACTTTGATGAAGATGCTCGACGGGCGCGTCCTACTCTTCGATCATGTGAAAGGCTCCAATATGCCGGTAATCGCAAACATCTGTTCAACACGAGACATAATCGCCATAGGCTTAGGAATCCGCAGGGAGGAGCTTATCGCAAGACTGACGGATGTAATAGACCATCCCAAGAAAGCGCGTGTCATAGATGCTCAAGGATACGAGGAAATAGAACCTGATCTTGGAAAGCTGCCTATTCTGACACACTATCCAAAGGATCCCGGCCCCTACATTACATCTGGCATAGTCGCCAGCAACGACAAGGAGCATGGAGTCAACCTTTCCTATCATCGAGCCCAAGTTCTGGAGAAGGACAAGCTCGTCCTTCGAATCCTCCAGAGGCATCTCGACGCATACATACAACGTGGGCTGAAGGAATTCGCGATTTGCATCTCCACACCAGTCCAAGTGCTAGTGAGTGCAGCTCTCTCCGTCGAGGCGGGAATCAGTGAGGCCGACATAGCTAACGCGTTGGAAGAGACTCCGCTTCTAAGACTCGACGGACACTTGGTGCCGCCGTCTGATATCGTGATCACGGCGGAACTGACCGGCGAATTGCATGAAGAGGGGCCATTCCTCGATCTGACTGAGACCTTTGACATCATCCGAAAACAGAGAGTGGCCAAGGTGAAGAAAATCTACATGAGAAAGGGCGCGATGTACCACGCCCTTCTCCCAGGTGGGCTTGAGCATAAGGTCTTGATGGGTATGCCGCGAGAGCCCACGATCTATCGGGAAGTCGCTAAGGTCTGCGACGTCAAAGACGTGTTGGTTACACCGGGCGGATGTTCTTGGCTTCACGGGGCAGTGAGCATACGCAAGAAGCATCCGGACGACGGCCGAAAGGCCATCGAGGCGGCGTTCAAAGGTCACAAGTCAATGAAACACGTCTTCATAGTTGACGACGACATAAACATCCATGATCCGAACGATATCGAATGGGCGATGGCGACTCGCTTCCAAGCCGACAAGAACATGATTAGTTTCAGAGAGAAGGGATCGTCCCTAGATCCATCATCGGACATGGAGACGCAAATGACATGCAAGGTCGGATTCGATCTCACTATCCCTGAAGGTGGAAAGAAGGAATTCAGGCGACCCACCTTACCAATGAAACTGAACCTGGACGACTACGTTCCACGCAAGTAGACTGGAGCTGAAGTGAGCGATGTATCTGACGAATGCTGAGGAAGGAATACTGGCGGGCGAGAAAGGCGAAGTCATGGAACGGATGTTCCGTTTGCTCGTCCGGCTCGGTGAGATCTACGGCGCGGACAGAATGATTCCGGCAAGCTCAGCTCAAGTGGCGGGCGTCTCGTACAAGTCGATAGGCGACCCAGGAGTCGAGTTTCTCGAAGACTATGCAGCAAGAGGCGCGAAGGTTAACATCGTTACCTTCCTGAATCCGGCAGGGATGGACATCGAAGACTGGCAGAAACTCAACATACCGCCAGGCTTCGCCGAAAAGCAGCTGCGTATCATGGACGCATTCAGGAAGATGGGCATAGTCGTAAGCGCGACCTGCACGCCATACCTGGCTGGAAATCTTCCAAGATTCAGAGAGCACATCGCATGGTCAGAATCATCAGCCATCTCTTTCTCAAACTCGGTCATCGGGGCAAGAACGAACAGGGAAGGAGGACCCTCCGCTCTTGCGGCTGCATTGTGCGGTGTCACCCCAAACTATGGACTGCACTTGGACGAGAACAGAAAGCCTCAGATGCTCGTAGAAGTGGACGCCAAGCTAGAAGACAGCGCGGATTTCGGAGCGCTTGGCTACATTGTCGGAAAACAGATCAAGAACAGAATACCATACTTCAAAGGCATCAAGGACGCCGACACAGATCAACTGAAGGCGCTCGGCGCCGCGATGGCAGCCTCAGGCGCGGTTGCGCTATACCATGTTGAAGACCTGACCCCCGAGGCTCACCTAATGGAAACCAAAGGTCTGGAGAAACTATCGGTCAGCGACAAAGACTTGAACGAGACCTTCTCGAAACTCTCCACAGGAAAGGACCCCGACATAGTGATTTTGGGGTGTCCTCACTCGTCGCTCAAGGAGATAATGACGGTCTCACGGAAGCTGGAGGGCAAGAAGTTGACGAAACCATTGTGGATCTGCACGTCGAGAATGGTCAAAGAAGCCGCCAACCGGATGGGTTTCACACAGACAATCGAGGCTGCTGGCGGCAAGGTTGTGGCTGACACATGCATGGTCGTTTCACCGATAGAGGACATGGGATACAAAACGACAGCAGTCAACTCAGGAAAGGCGGCGAACTATCTACCTGGCTTCTGCAAGCAGAACGTAATCTTCGGGAGACTCGATAGCATACTCGAGAAGGTGACCGAGTAGGGCAACTCAGGGTGGTAGAGCATGGAAGTGTTGAAAGGAAGAACAATCAATCCCGGCAAAGTGGAAGGAGAAAGCCTAGTCTCGAAAGAGCCGATCGGATTCTACGGCGGCGTCGACGCAAAGACAGGCATCTTCATCGAGAAAGGGCACGAGCTCGAAGGCAAGTCCGTCAAAGGAAAGATCCTAGTCTTCCCCTGCGGAAAAGGCTCAACCGTAGGCTCATATGTTATCTATGGACTCGCCAAGAACAATCAGGCCCCTCTAGCGATCGTGAACAAGGAGACGGAAACGATCGTCGCCACAGGCGCCATATTGGCCGGTATCCCTTGCGTTGACCAAATCCCTGTCGAGAAGATCTCGACCGGCGACCAGGTTGCAGTTGATGCGTCGGCTGGAACGGTTTCCATCATCAAGAAGAGTCAATAGCGTCACTCGAAACTTGTTAATGAAGATAGAATGGATCTGGGCATAGCAGGACTGGGAAATCTTGGCAAGTGAGACGACTATACGGAAAAGAAGTCACATCACGACGGCACTTCACCGCGATGTCCAAGCACACGTAAGCACGGGATTCGACGACACATCACTAGTACACAATGCTTTGCCCGAGCTTGACCACGAAGAAGTTGATCTTACCTGCGAGTTATTCGGTCACAAGCTTGCTGCCCCCGTCATCATTGAATCCATGACAGGCGGTACACCGATCGCCGCCAAGATCAATGCGACGCTTGGAAAGATAGCGGAAGAATTGCAGATCCCGATGGGCGTCGGCAGCCAGAGGGCTGCGATCGACGATCCGAAGCTCGCCTACACGTTTCAAGTAGCTAGAGAGAACGCACCAACCGCTCCGATCCTAGCGAACTTGGGTTGTCCGCAGATCGTCAAAGAAGACGGAATCGAACGCGCGAAAGCCGCGGTTGAGATGATCAAAGCTGATGCACTGCTCATTCACTTGAATGCACTTCAAGAGTCAGTCCAGTTCGAAGGTCAAACACGTTTCAAGGGTGCGCTCGGAAGAATTCGAGAACTCGCCTCCACGTTGAGCGTTCCCGTCTTGGTCAAGGAGACTGGCGCCGGGATCTCGCGAGAGACAGCCGTCTCAGTTGAGCGGGCTGGCGTGAAGGGCATCGACGTCGCCGGCTTAGGAGGAACAAGCTGGGCGGCCGTTGAGTATCACCGTGCAAGAGAGAAACATCGCACACATCAAGCCCACCTGGGTCTTGCGTTCTGGGATTGGGGAATCCCAACCGCCGCGAGCATCGTAGAAGTCGCGAGGTCAACGAAGGTGAAGATAATCGCCTCTGGAGGCGTGAGGAACGGCCTTCACATCGCAAAGGCGATCGCGCTGGGCGCACACTACGGAGGATTGGCAATGCCGGTCCTGAAATCCGTATCCAAGAGCCAAAAGGAAACCAAAGAAGGCCTCTTGTCAGTGATCGACGAGTTGAGAACCGCGATGTTCCTGACAGGCTCCAAGAACCTGGACCAGTTGCACAAGTGCCCGATCGTGATCACGGGCAGAACACGCGAATGGCTGGTAGCGAGAGGACTCCTATCCTAGGGCGCATCGACGCCCAACAACGGTTCGAAGAGCTCGCTTAGAGGCAAGTTGTCAGTCTTACGCTTCGTTTGGCAACTCGACAGGTTTCTGCTGCAGGGTTCGATACTCGCAGGTCTCACAATGTAGCTCGTCAATTCTAGCGTTGAAGATGGCGCACCAGTCCCATGCATCCTTGCCGATGCGCAGTTTGATCCGCTGGATGCACGGATAGGTCTTCTCGGCCATGGTCTTCCGGCTATGCCAATGCTTCGGGATAAACCTAAGCCTCTGGGTTGATATAGGCTGGTCGGCATTAGCTCGTTTTCGCGCCTCTACGGGAGGATCCTCTTGACTTCTTCAGAGTTTGCCGGGTTCTACAAGCTGACACCCGAGGAGAGACTTCGCTTTGTCAGTGAATTCGCTCATCTAGACAAGGCTGAGTTGGGCATCCTTGCGGCCTCCAGCGCGTTGAAGATTGACACTGCTAACCGCATGATCGAGAACGCCGTCGGCGTCATGCCGGTACCGCTAGGGGTCGCGATGAATTTTCTGATCAACGGGAAAGATCGCTTGGTTCCGATGGCGATCGAGGAGCCATCAGTAGTGGCCGGCGCGAGTCATGCGGCCAAGATGGCTCGGTCCAAGGGGGGATTCTGGACATCAAGTACCCGTCCGGTGATGATCGGACAGATCCAGGTGGTGGGTTGCGTCGACCCCGAGAAGGCGCGTGCATCCGTTCTCGCATCTGCAGAAGAGATCCTCAAAAAGGCGAACGAGCAAGACCCAATCCTTGTTTCCAAAGGCGGCGGAGCCATCGCTCTAGAAGCAAAGGTCATCCAGACTATCGTGGGGCCCATGGTGATCGTTGAGCTTATGGTGGATTGTGGAGATGCAATGGGCGCCAACGCCGTCAACACAATGGCTGAAGCGGTTGCCCCGCTTGCCGAAAGAATTACCGGCGGCCGCGTCTATCTGAGGATCCTATCGAACCTAGCCGACAGGAGGCTCGCACAGGCTCGCGTCATAGTCGCGAAAGAAGCCGTCGGCGGTCCAGAAGTCGTGGATGGAATAATCAACGCATATGCTTTCGCAGCCGCCGATCCATACCGTTGTGCTACACACAACAAGGGAATAATGAACGGCGTTACCGCGGTGGTGCTGGCTACTGGAAACGATACACGAGCTATTGAGGCTGGAGCACACGCCTACGCATCTAGGTCTGGACGATACAGCCCGTTGACCCGTTGGAGCAAAGACGGTAATGGAGACCTTGTCGGAGAAATCGAGCTACCAATGGCAGTGGGACTGATCGGAGGCGCCACAGCAGTTCATCCAATAGCGAAGATCGCGGTCAAGATCCTTGGAGTGAAATCAGCTCGTGAACTAGCCGAGATAATCGCTGCAGTCGGCCTCTGCCAGAACCTTGCCGCTCTACGCGCGCTCGCGGCAGAGGGGATCCAGCGTGGTCACATGCGGCTGCACGCAAGAAACTTGGCAGCCACGGCTGGAGCGACCGGGAGTCTTGTGGACAAGATAGCTGAAAAAATGATTGAAGAGAAGAAGATTAGGATCGACAGGGCCAAGGAGCTATTGGCCGAGTATTCGAAAGGCGCTTAGATCCTTTCGATAAGCGCGACCGATTCCATGTGCTTGATCTTTGGAACAGCGTCCTTCTCCATCCAGTCCGAGACGCTGTCATAGATTTTCTGATAGTACTTCTTGGTCGAATGTTTCACCAAGCCGAGTCTCTCCATTCTTCTGACATATCTCCACTTCATGCTTCTCGAAATCTCGTCGCCGAGAACTCTGTCAAGATCCACTTTTTTGAAGACTCTGGGTAGCCGGACGAAGGCTCGAATGATCTCCTTGGGAAAGGCTGTCAGGCTCTCCTTCGAGAACTTTCGCTTTCCTCTGGATCTGATGAGGCGTACACCCTCCCTTGCCCTTCTCACAGTCTCTCACCACATTCTGTGCTTCCTAACCACAGCTCATATGGTTAAAAACGTTCTTCGCCTCTTCCGAAGGCGCTCTGAAGAGAAACTCTTACTCTTTGTCAAGTCCATCTTGGCAGCAGGTTTTCGGCGAACAAGCCTTAAGCTCCCGAAAGCGCGCACAATAGAATATCCGATTGTCTGATTGTTTGCACAAAACAGTAGCCGTCCTCCTTGAACCATTCCGCTGTAAATGACTAAACTCATGTGTGCATTATGGGTGCAGAGATGAAGAGGCAATAGCCTATGGCAAGTATGAGTGAAGATAAGTCAATTGTCCGTGAGTTTGGTAGAAGACGCGTGTTTGCTTTCTTCTCGGTCGCGATAGCCCTTGTATTTGCAGTGGACGCAATCCTTGTAGAGTCAGATACTTTCACGTTCGCGCTAGGCGATTTTGCCCTTGTTGGATTGTCAATACTCGCTTTGGTGGTCTTGCTGGTTTGGCGGAATAGACGCTCTTTGAGCGAGCTACGGTCACAACACAATGTCATCGCTGTACTCTTCGTGATTGCACTGCTATTCAAGATCTACGGGATTGTAGTTGAGTCTGGTCATCCTGACGATTTCGGTGACGAGATACCGGGGCTCCTCATACTCGTGATAACAATACTGAACAGATTCGTCTAAGGACACAGGAAACCACTCTGAACTTAAGCGTAGTGGCGTTCGATCCTCGTGAACAATGCGGGGACGATCGCCGCTACGAACAGTCCACGGACAACAGAGTTCACGAAGCTCGGAATGAGGTAGCTGCCAGGTAAGATCAGCTCTAATGCTAGAACGAAAATAGCGGTCGATATACCGCATATTCCAAGCCGTAAGATCCTCTTTCGAGCACTGGCTTCGTTCGTGAAATGTACAAATCTTTCCTCAACCAAGGCTCCGAGCGAGAAGCCGAAAAGGTATCCTCCTATCTGCTCGGGATATGTGTCACCCACGAAGCCCAACGCAAGAGCAATTGTCATTGGAATCAATGTGGAGAAAGCGAAGAGGATCTGCGGTGTCGCTCTCATCTGTTCACTTCGCCGTGGAAGGTGCCGCAGGACCAGCATTCCAGAACATGCCACGGCGAAACCGACGATCCATCCACCTATGACCTGCGCGGGATAATGTAGCCCAAGATAGATGCGTGATATCCCAACTGCAACAACTATCGCCGCCCCGAGTATGCCCAAGATTCTCTTTCTGAAATCCAGCGTTATCCATGTCCAAAATGTCGTTGAGTCTTGCGCGTGGCCGCTCGGGAAACCGTATGATGTTTCGTTCTCAGTTATGCGAAGGTCGATCGGCGGCCGAGGCCATGCGATGAGAATCTTGAGGAAGAAGTTCAGATATGCCCCGAAGAGAACGACATACGTGACTAGTCTGCCGCGTGACTTGTCGAAACACCAGTAGATAACGGCGCTTAGTCCGATGAGACCCGTACCGTCACCCAACAACGTGATTGCCACGAAAACCCAGTTGAATTGAGGAGCGAATAGGCTCTGAAGTATCTCGATCAGTTGTATCCCGAAAAGCAACTCCGCGAGTGACAACGTCTTCTCAGCGCCCAACTAGCACGTTAAGTGCGAGACAGGGCCATACCAAATATGAATGGTTTGGTTACGTGTCCTGGAAATGTTCGCAACTAGCCAACTGCGAATCCGCCAGCGATGAATGCGATTAGACCTAGGAGCATCCAGACCAAGGCATACTTCTTCGATCTTAGCGCGTTTCCCGGGGAAGGATCCTTGACGATTGAGTACGCTGAATACACGAAACCGAGATCGCAAACCAGAACGATTGGGACATAGAGCCAGGAGACCATCCTAAACGCGACAGGAATTGCGCTCAGAAGAACCGCCACTACAAAGAATAACGCACCACCCCTCGCCGCTGTGTCGAGTCCTCTTGAGACCGCAAGCGTCCTGACACCTCGTTTGGAGTCGCCCGCGATGTCAGCCATGCCCTTGATGACTTCGCGGCCCATTCCTGCCAGAAACGCGATCAAGCCGAATACGTACAGGATGCTGCTAATTCCGCCCACGGCTCCGCCGAAGATGAACGGTATCGCCAGATTAGCGCTGACGACAGCGTTTCCCGGTAATCCGGTTTTCTTTCCGAACCTATTGTAGTACAGCATGAGGCCGACAGCCAGAATGGCGATGGCGAGATTGATGATGCTTAGCGTGAGCGCCAGCGACAAGCCTACTGCGAGTGTGATCGTCGCGAAAGTCGCGGCCTCAGTCTTAGAGATACGTCTTGAAGGGATTGGCCTGTTGGGGCTGTTTATGCGATCGATCTCCGCGTCAAGGATATCATTTACCGCCATGGAGCCTGCTACAAGGAAGAATCCAACAAGAAATCCGACAACGACAGAGTAGATCGACACCGAAAGCCCCAGTGACATGAACTCGCCAATGATGACGGCGAAACCCATCATGGCGCAGTTTGGAATCCTAGCAATTTCGAAGAAGCCGGACGCCTTGCTCGTTCTTGATGGTGTGCGAATCTCCATTGTGTTCCCCTGTTTGACATGGATTCTCTCATTCTCAGGAGCTGATGTTTCCATGCAGACGTGTTGGCAGGGGCACTTTTAATAACGATTCTCTAGCTGTGAGTGTACGGAAGTTCAGCGAGGCGCGTCTCATATGCCCGGCAGGGTCGAGCAATATCTGATCGACAGCATCAGAGAGCAAGGCGCAATTCACCTTACACTGCTCGATCCCGAGAAGGTCACTAGGTCCAGCGCTGGGTCTCTGGCGAAAGCGATAGGCAAGAGCGGTTCCTCGGCGATAATGGTCGGAGGCTCAACTGCAGTGTCAGTCTATCATACGGACGAAGTGATCAGTATCATGAAGAAGCGGACCCGCCTCCCAGTCATAATCTTCCCGAACGACATCGCCGGCATAAGTAAGGAGGCTGACGCCATCTTTTTCATGAGCCTAATGAACTCCATGAACCCATACTACATAACTCACGCACAAGCTCTGGGCGCGCCACTGGTGAAGCGTTACGGCCTTGAACCGATCCCCATGGGCTATGTCATCGTTGGCGATCGGGGCTCAGCAGCCGCATTCGTAGGCCAAGTCAACCCAATCCCATTCGACAAGCCACCGCTGGCCGTGATCTATGGCATGGCAGCTCAATTCATGGGCAAACGATTCTTCTACCTAGAGGCAGGGTCTGGTGTTGAGACTCCGATTTCTCCAGAGATGGTGGCGGCGGTAAGCAAGAACATCGAAATCCCGCTGGTCGTGGGCGGCGGCATAAGGTCCCCCAAAGTCGCAAGACAGATCGTGAAGGCCGGCGCGCGGGTCATCGTGACGGGAACTCTAGTCGAGAAAGCCTCACCTGAGGTCTTACGCCGGGTCGTACGCAGCATAAAGAAGGCTGCCTGAAGGACACGGGGCTCTAGAGTGTCCAGCGACAATTATCTACGCGTCAAGAAGGCTACACCGTACTACAACATCGTCCGACAGGTCGCCTTTCCATCAACCAACAAGATACTGTTTTCGATGTTTGCGATTGATCTCCTTGGCACTGCGCTTGCATTCGTAATGGTTGATTCGACACAGTCTGGACTGATCCGTGGCCTTGTGGCAGGTTCCCTGATTTTCCTCGTGCCGACTCTCCTTTCGGCCTTCTTTTCGTTTCGCGTGGTGGTCAAAGGAGATCCGCTGTTCTTTCTGAGACGCGTCTTGGCGTTGTCGCTCTTCGGTGGCGTATTGTGGATCGTGGTGATGATAATAGGAGCTGCAGTAAGCCGAATCTTCGGAGGCTTCCTCTTTCCTTCCAGCGCCTTCTATCTAGGTTTGTTTGTCATGCTGCCCTTGCGGTCGATGGCTGTTTTCTCAATGTCGACCGTCGGTCTCACGAGACGTGTGGTGTTTGCGGTATCTGATCCTCTGGCATGTTCTATCGGTTTGGCTGTTTTTCTCAATGTTCTTCCTGCTGGTCTCGTTGTAAGTCTCGCTTTGGCGGTCTCAGTCTCGTTCGTGTTCTCGTTCGCCTTCTTGATCCACATTGAGAGAGGAGGCATCCGGACGCTCGGCGTTTCTCCGTTACTCGTGTTCAGGGCCTTCCTAAGAGACTGGTTGGATGGCGATTTTTCCATATTTGAGAAGTATCTGGAAGTCTTCGGCGTCAATAGCTCGGTCAATCTGTGCGTTCTGAGTTTCAGATCAAAGACCTCCCGGAAAGTGAAGGGAACTCTGATTGTGCCAAACTTCCATCCGGGTCCCTTCCTGAACATTGGAAGCAGCGCGCTTCCGTACATGATTAGGCGCGTCGTCGAATCAACCGTTGGAGGCGTTGCTGCCGTTGCACACGGAGTCTCAGGTCACGAGCGCAACCTCGTCAGTCAGCAAGAGAACGTAAAAGTCGTCGAAAAGATCCAATCAATGCTGGCTCACCCCTCGCGAGGCTCGGGCGTCAGTCCGGTCTTTCGTTCAACCGCTGGAACCGCTACAGCGACATGCCAAGTCTTCGGCAAGTCAGCGCTAGTAACAATGACCACTGCGCCGCACGATACTGATGACATAGGCTTCGAGATTGGCGAGCTGTTGCGTAACAGCGTAAGGCGTCTTTTCAGAGGTGTCGCCCTCGTTGACGCGCACAATAGCTTGGGACAAACGACCATGATGAGTCAGGACAAGTTGAACGATCTCGCTGAGTCTGCCAAGCTGGCGATCAAATCAGCGAAGGGTGTGAGGCTACGTTCCGCTTCAGTGGGCGTCGCTCATACCATGCTGAGAGAGGTCTCGTTGAAAGAAGGTATGGGGCTTGGAGGGGTCGCCGTATTCTGGATTAATGCGGGTGGCAGATCCTTCGCGTACGTTGTCTTTGACAGCAACAACATGGCCTCAGGCCTGAGAGGCAGGATACTCACTGCTCTCAGAGAGATGGGAGCCACTGATGGGGAGGTCATGACCTCGGATACCCACATGGTAAATGGCATAGTCTCGGCGAAATTCGGTTACAATCCGATTGGAGCAGCCACCGACCGAGAAGTCATAGTTGCATCCATACGGGAGGTTGCGGATGAGGCGAAGAAGAACATCGAGCCAGTGGAAGCCTCGATGACGTGTTCTGAAGTCCAGGTGAGAACACTGGGGCTGTCATCTTTGAGCCAGCTAACGAGTTTCGTTCTCAGAACCGCAAGGCTCACATTTGCGACGCTCTTTCCTGTAGCACTTGTGATCGCGATCACGTCATTGGTATTCCTGATCTAGGTCGAGTCTCATTGCCTCAAGAATTCCACTACATGCAACTGCCACGAGAAGTGATAGTAGGCGACAACGTGCTTGGCCGAGTGGGGGAGACCTGTAGTCGGCTCGGTTTCTCAGGATCCGTGCTTGTTGTGACGGATTCCAACGTTCAACCGATAGCGGCCGTGCCCGCAAGCAAGTCCTTGAACAATTCTGGATTCAAAGTTACGGAAGTGCTTGTAAAAGCGTCATCGATTCCGCAGGTCCGTGAGGTCGAGCGAGAAATCGAGAAGCTCAAACCCAGTGTTGTGGTGGCGATAGGCGGAGGAAGGGACATAGACATCGCAAAACTCAGCTCCGCCAACAAGGGCCTCCCGTTTCTGAGTATTCCCACAGCTGCATCTCACGACGGAATCGCCAGTCCGGTCGTATCGATGAAGGGCTACAGTAAGCCGTACTCTTTCATGGCGCAGGCACCCATCGCCATCATAGCTGACGTAGGCGTTATAGTTCGCGCACCATTCCGGCTGCTTGCAAGTGGTTGCGGCGACGTCGTCGGCAAGTACACATCTGTCAGAGACTGGAGGCTTGCGCACAGAATAAAGAACGAATACTACGGCGACTACGCCGCTGACTTGGCACTGATGAGCGCTAGGCTCGTAATGAGAAATGCACACATTGTAAAGACTATGAGCGATACGGCCGTCAGGACAGTCGTCGAGGCACTGGTCAGTTGCGGCGTCGCGATGAGCATCGCAGGCAGCAGCAGACCTTGTAGCGGTGCCGAGCATTTGTTCAGCCATGCACTCGATGTGACCGCGCCGCGCCCGGCCCTTCATGGTGAACAGGTCGGCGTCGGAACGATCATGTGCGCCTACCTCCATGGAGCGAACTGGGAGCTCATCCGAGACGTTCTACGAAAAATTGGGGCACCGACGAACGCACACGAGCTCGGAATCGAGAGCAAGCACGTGATAAAGGCGTTGACGATCGCTCACAAGATAAGGCCTGATCGCTACACGATCCTAGGGGAGAAGGGGCTCGCAAAGGAAGCGGCAGAACGCGTTGCCCAAGTAACCGGCGTGATCGAGTAGGCTTGGCGAACTAAGTGACAGCCTCAGAAGCGCTGGAACTTGAAGCGAAGAAAGCGGCGCTATTGAACGCCATTAAGCATGAAGGCAAAGCCGAGGTAGGAGCAGTCATCGGCAGACTTCTTGGGACCCACCCTGAACTGAGACAGAAGGTCGCAGAGGTCCGCGTTCTTGCCTCCAAGGTCATTGATCAAGTGAACGCGATGAGCCTTGTGGAGCAGGAGAAGGTCGTCGAGGACAGCTGGCCGGAAGAACTCGTGAGGGAGAAAAGTAAAGCCGAGCGGGGGCTCCCCCCATTACCGAACGCTGAAAAGTACTCCAAGATCGTCACTCGATTTTCGCCCAACCCGGATTCGGTCCTGCATCTGGGAAACGCACGAGCGGTCATTCTCAGCCACGACTATGCTCGCAAGTACAATGGCACCTTCATCTTACGGTTCGAGGACACTGACCCGCGACTGAAGAAAGCAGCTTTGCAGTATTACGACCTGATACGCGCAGATCTAAAATGGCTTGAATGTGGTTGGGATCAGGAGTACTACCAGAGCGACCGCTTGGAGTTATACTACCAGTATGCAGAGGAATTGATCCGCAAAGGAGACGCTTACGTCTGCGAGTGCGCCCCCGAGACTTTCAAACAACTCGTCGAGTCGAGACGCGCTTGTCCATGTCGCGCAGTGACTCACGATGAGAATCTTACCCGCTGGAAAGGAATGCTCGGGGGCGAATATGAGGAAGGCGAAGCTGTTCTTCGAGTAAAGACTGACCTAGATCATCCCAATCCAGCTGTGCGGGATTGGCCCGCTCTTCGTGTCATTGACCCGGTGAAGTATCCTCATCCCCGCGTTGGAAGCAAGTATCGCGTATGGCCGCTCTACAACATGGCGTGTGGCGTTGATGACCATGAGATGGGGATCTCGCATGTGATTCGCGGCAAGGAGCATTTGACAAACATGGAGCGCCAGAAGTATCTGTACAAGTACTTGGGCTGGCAGTATCCAGACGCCATCCACTACGGCCGCCTACATGTTGTCGGAATGGATCTCAGCAAGTCAAAGATGATGCGAGCGCTTGAGGAGGGCGTCTACAGTGACCTGAGCGATCCTCGGCTTGGAACCCTGATGGCCCTTAGACGGCGAGGTATCACTCCCCAAGCCCTTAGAGGCGTTGTCTATGAGGTTGGGCCGCGCCCAGTTGACGCGACGATAAGCTGGGAGAACGTCTACGCCGCCAACCGCAAGATCATCGATCCAACCGCCCGCAGGTTCTTCTTCATCGATAGACCAGTCGTCGTCTCAGTCTCAGGAGTAGAGAATAGCAGAACGGTCAAGGTGCCTGTCCATCCGGATCATCCTGAGATGGGAACCAGAGAAATCACCGTTGCTGCGACGGACAGCGTGTGCCGCCTACTTCTATCGAATGGGGACTTCGGCATCTTGAAGCCTGGAGCCGTGGTGAGACTCATGGAACTCTTCAACCTGAAGGTGATGGAAGCAGGCCATGACCTAGTGACCGCCGAACTTCACAGTGAGACATATGCCGAGGCTAGAAAGCTGAACGCCCCATTGATCCATTGGCTCCCTCAAGAAGGCAACTGCAAGGCCACGGTCGTGATGCCGACGGCCGAGAGGATCGACGGTCTGGGCGAACCCGCGCTGACGACCTGCAAAGTAGATGAAGTGATTCAGCTGGTCAGGTTTGGGTTCGGCAGAGTCGATGGCAACACCCAAGGCTCTGTTACAGTGTACTTCGCTCACCAATAGGGCGCGCTTGTAGGCAAAGCGATTATCGCTGGTCTAGCTGATTTCTATTCCCTTGCGCAGCAGTTCGGATTATCGTAGTACTCTCGGCTCATTCGAATCATGCTCTTGTCCGAGGTGACTATGGCATACGCGTCTTCAGTGTCGACATGCGAGGCCGTCACCAGTTTCTCCGAATCTGCGATCATCATGTCGCATTCACAACTCGACATTCTAACGTCTCCAAAGGTATCGAGCATTTCGACACCCTTAAGGTTGGGCGTTATTGCGACGCCAATTCTTACCTTCCGCTTCTTGGCCTGTACTAGCCCGTTAACAATGCCGCTCCAGAGTTCTCTGCTGGAGATCAGCAAGACAACTTCTTTTCGTGAATGCTCTGCTACCGTGAGCATACGCTCCACAATGTTGCGTCTGCCCTTCACAATGTACGCAAGTTCAACCTCTGATGGTTCCGACCGAGCCTTAGCTAGCGGTTCAGCTTGCTTCTTGAAGAGTTCGACTATGCGAAGTCTTCGTTGGTGTTCCTCATCTTGATCACGAACGAGGTTGGAGATCATTTGGCTGAACTGTACTGGTTTGTAGAGGGTTGGTGTTCCGTGCTGGGACTCCACGAGCTTCGCTCTATCCAACTCCTCTAGAGCATAGTAGATCTTTGAATCAGGAATGCCGGTCGCTTTGCATATCTGGCCAGCGGACAACGGCGCGTTTCCAAGCAGGGCCACCAACGACCTGGCCGCGTAACTCGAAAAACCAAGTTCTCTCAGCTTGGACGCGATGGTCTCTTGCACATACTGGTCTTCGTGTTTGGCCTGGGACAACGTGTGCAACTCCTCTACCTCTCCACAGTAGTAGAAGTGAGAGATAGTTTATATCCATTTCTACTCACTTGAGTTGGTAGATGGATGAAATGATGCGAAGAAACTGGATACACGAATTCCTTCGCTGGATTCAGCGAGAGGATTCACGTCTCGACCAATACTATCAAATGGAAGGGATTTGCAGAATAGCAAGGACGCACCCGGTGATAATGCAGAACCTTTTTGGCGGTCCTGCTATTGCAGCCACGCCGAGGACATATTGCCTAAGGAGATGAGCCATCAATGATGCCTAACGAAGACGCAATCCGTAGAACGGTCCGAGACCACTACAAACAGTTGGCTCAGACCGGAAGCGAATGTGGATCTTGCTGTAGTGCGAACACTACTCCATCTGGTGAAGAGCCCCTAGAGGCCCGTCAAGTATGCGCCGGATGTGGGTCTCCAGTTGAAGCTGCTGGAATCAAGCAAGGAGAAGTCGTGGTCGACCTTGGAAGCGGGGGCGGGTTCGATGCCTTCAGAGCTTCAAAGCTTGTCGGGGAGTCCGGCCAGGTCATTGGAGTGGATGCCACGCCAGAGATGGTCTGGCGTGCCAGAGAAACCGCGAAGAAATATCAGTTCTCAAATGTGGAGTTCAGACTGGGCGAGATCGAGCATGTACCAGTCGATTCAGCCTTAGTTGACGCTGTCATCAGCAATTGTGTCGTCAATCTAGCTCCCGACAAAGGTGCAGTATTTCGGGAGTCTTTCCGAATTCTCAAGCCCGGCGGGCGCTTGGTCATTTCGGACGTCGTAACAGAAGGCGCTCACAAGGTTGATCACTCAGACCTGAATGCGTGGGCCGAATGTATTGCAGGAGCGATTCCGAAAGACGAGTACATCGATTTGATCAAGAAAGCGGGCTTCGTTGAAGTCCAAGTCAAGCGGAACAATATTGAACAAGAAGAAACTCAGTCGTGTTGCAGCTCAGAGATTGATAGCCTGACCATAACAGCTGCCAAACCAAAGGGCACATCGTGAACAGCGGAGTCAGGAAGCCCGGGATCCATCGGTAGCGTTGCTGGTCCTCGTGGGAGTCATATTTTCCGTGTGCGTCAGTGGTAGTACTCCTGGTTCATAACCGGCTTCTCTCAGATGTCCGTCCCACGGAATATCAAGAGTCTTACCGCCATGAGTATCCTCTAGGGCCTTAGTTCTCGTTCTGATAATGGCGATCAGTAGCGTGTTGCCCGTTATCTAGAAGAACGAACCAAGAATCTTGCCGGAGCAACCAACCCACTTGTGAACCCAAGTATCTGCATGCGTACGAAAGAATTCATCAATATATGACGGGTGCATCTAACGAAAGACGAGTGATGGGCGATGCCGTTCACTTACACTGGCATAAGGGTTCGAGATCTCAGACGCTCGCTGATCTTCTATACGAAGGTCATGGGGCTGAAGAAGGTTCATCGTGGAAGAATGAAGGCGGGAGGCATCTTCGTGCAGCTTAGGGATCCGCATTCCCGTCAAGTTCTGGAGTTGAACTACTATCCGCGAGGGACAAAGTACTTCGAACGATTCAGGAATGGTTCTGAGCTCGATCATTTGGCGTTCTGGGAGCGAGATGTCGACAGAAAATGTGAGGAAATGATGGCGAACGGCGCCACCAAAGCCATCGAGCCTTTCTCAGAAGGTGGCTACAGGTTGGCTTTCGTGAAAGACCCTGGCGGGATTTGGATCGAGCTACTGGGCAAGGACCGAAGAGCGAGACGAAAGGCTAGCTGAGAACACCTGCCATCGATAAGCGACCATGCAGTACACTAAGAAGCGTTGAAGATACAAATAGCTAACAAACGTAGTCTATGCGATAGCATCTGGGTGAGAATTGAATGACGAGCCGCATAGGATCTCTGACGGTTGGCGAGCTTTTGACTCAGCCAGTGGTCCTGTTGCCAACGGAGCATGTTCACAAAGCGATCGGTCTTCTAAAGAAGATGAAGACTTACGAGATATTCGTTGTAGAGAAAGGTGAAGTGAAAGGGCTCCTAACGATTCGAGACGTCCTCAAAGCCAAGAGCATAGCAGGTAGTAAGATCTCTTCGCTTGTTACGCGGACTCCCCACCTCTCGAGAAACGACACAGTCAGCATCGCTGCTAGAATGATGACTGACCACAGGGTGAGATCACTACCGATAGTTGAAAATGGTAAACTGGTCGGGCAAATATCTGCTTCATCGATCTGTGATCGCATGTCACAGCAACAAAAACTGAACGTGAGCGCCTCAGCTGTCATGACATCTGATCCCGTCTGCCTTCGAGAAGACGACTCTGTCGCCAAGGCGAGGACGGTAATGACTCAGAGGAGTATTGATCATCTTCCGGTGCTTCGGCAGCGGAAGGTTGCTGGAGTGGTAACATCGGATGCGATTGTCTTCAGGATGGCTCCTTCCGAGAGCATTACGCCAGAATCCATTACAAGTGAAAAGCAGGCACGACTTGACGTGGAAGTTTCAGGGCTGATGGCAGAACCAGTGATGTCGGCGCCTGACGCAGACGTCTGCCAAGTTATCGAAGAAATGAGAAGACGAGGAACAGCATACTCACTAGTCGCTTTGTGGGGTGAACTTCAAGGAATCATAACTTACAGAGACTGTGTCAAGCTGCTTACTGAACCCGCGAAGACATCTCTCCCAATATCTATTATCGGGCTGCCTGAGGATCCTTTCGAGGCAGAAACCGCCAAGACGAAATTTGAGACAGTCGTGAAACGACTAACGAGGAGTCTTCCAAACCTGCTTGAAGCGAGGTCAGTGATCAAGACCTCTGCAAGGGCCGGGCAGAGATACAGGTACGAGGTGGAAGTCGAGCTGATCACGCCAGGGAAAACGACATCATTCGGCGCGTCAGGGTGGAGCCTCCCAGAAGTGTACGATGAGCTCTCGGATAAGATGAAACGAGTCACCACAAAGAAACGAGGACCGAGGAGAAGAAGGCTCGAGTAGGCTGTGACAGTCCAGGCGGCTCTACGAACGTCCGTTCTGGCTACGCTGTGAATACGATCTTCCGATCGAATCCTATACTCTCTTGACGAGAACATCCGAACCCTGTAGTTGAACTTCGTAGGAAGATACGTCTCTTTTCGGAGGTGGACCAATGACTTTCCCTGTCATGAGGTCGAAGCGCCCCGAGTGGCACGGGCATACGACCTCAGTGTTCTCAATCTCTCCTTCACTCAGTGAGCAACCTCGGTGTGTGCACGTGTCGGATATTACATAGATCTTGCCAGAAAGATTTGCGACGAATACGTCCTCATCTCTAACCTGAATCTTCTTCTTCGATCCCACCGGAAAATCATTCAAGGATCCGATCTTGACAAAATCCTCGCTCATTGAGAGCCCCTCCGTTGATCTCTTACACGAACTGAACGGCACTTGAGCTTTTGCAGCACGTTAGGCGGGACCGAGAGGTAATCTCTCCACGCCGTGCTTCTTCATGATCCTTCTGGCCACGTCGTCTAGGTTTTTCTCGATGTCTGCCGGCAGCGCCTCTGGTCTGTGGTCTCTAAGTATTCTCTGAGTTGTTTCTCGAGCTCTTTGGAGGCTGTCTTTTGATCCCTGCTTCTTCCAGAGACTTAGCTCCTGCCTGTCGACCAAGTCTGAGGGATTGAAGATCTCACTGGTGAGATATTCCATCGTGTGCTTCTGGGCGAGATAGTGCCCTCCAACGCCGACCTTTCTGATGACATCGACAGCGAGAGTCTGATCATTTACGTCGATGCCCTTGACAAGCCTCAAGGCCATTCCGCAGATGGTGTCATCTATGACCAGTTTCTCAAAACTCTGGCAATTCTCAAAGTCCAACATTCCGGGGCCTGATATCACGTTTATTCCCGCAAGGGCGCCCAGGGTTATGCCAAGTCCAGACTCGAATCCAGCTTGGGCGTCGACTGTCTTCGCGTCGCTCAAGCCCAGGTACATGTGCGTCGGCAGCCCGTAATATTTCCCGATTTGTGCGTAGGCGCAACCCATCATGATGGTCTCAATAGCGCCTAGACGTGCTGTAAGGTATCGCATGTCGAAGGTTGTGGGCGATCCTCCGTAGATCACTGGTGCCCCAGGTTTGGCGAGTTGTGACACGACTAAGCCGCTGAGAAACTCTGCGTTCAATTGTACAAGCGAGCCAGCTAGCGTTACGGGCCCGGTTGCACCAAGCTGTGGCATCGGAAGAATCTCAGCCGGAATCCCGTACTTCGCACAATCGATCAGGTTCTGTATGATGAAATCTCCCCACTTCAACGGGGCTGATGGGCAGAGGTCAAAGATCGCCATAGGTTTTCGTGCAAGTTCTTTCTCGCCTCCGCGTACTGCGGCCAGCATATCCTTCATGTCATAAAGTCCGTCTATGCTGAACGTACCTGTGACTACCGTCTTTGGCGAGTTCTTCAGGACAACGTACAGTCGGTATCGGTCAACGATCGCTTCAGGAACGTCTGAAACCACGAGTGCCGTGCTCTGAGCTTCTATGTGCTCCAGCCCGTCTGCCAATCGTACGAAATTGGCCAGGTCCTTGGACACGGGTCGTCTGATCTCTCCTGTTTGCGAGTCAAGCAGATAGAGCGCTGCTGAGCCCGGGTCGTAGTGAACTCGGTTGCCTTCGAGCAATAGGTCATGCTTGCCGTCACGGCTATACAGTCTTATCGTTGAAGGTACCTTGACTAGTGACTCCTTTGCCAGATGTTGGGGGATTCGTGCAATCTTCTTTTTCGGGTCAACATCTGCTCCAGCGTCGGTCAGCAACTTCAGAGCCGTTTCGCTTTGAATCATTACGCCAATTTCTTCTAGGATCTTGAGCGAAGAGAGGTGTATGGCCTCTACTTGTTCTCTTGATAGCAACTGGAACCAAGGGTTGTTTGAGAACGAGAATTTCGTCATCGCTACGACTCACTTTCCAAGCGTCACACTTCTGGAAGCAAAGAAGCTCTGCTGTTCTTATGTCTAGTCCAGGGCGCTGTTCACGAGCCTTTGGTAGATCTTGAGCTTCTCCAACCCTGCATTAATCCCATTCTGTGCTTCTCGCACTCTATTCTCATCGAAGTATCTTTCAGCTTCCTCAACTCTCCCGATCCCGAGAATGGGGATGCAAAACTGCAACAACTGGGAAAGATCGCCAGTGCCCTCATAAGTTTCTTTCAGATATGATATGTTGAGCTTGATCCATGTCCAGGCTGCCTGTCTGGCATAGGGGTTTCTTGTAGCTGCTCCGATCATGGTTATCTGATCTTGTTTCTTTATCTCGCCCTTTTGAGCCAGTTCGAGCGACTGCGAAAGCAGCCGCGGTTCCTTGAACGTTGCCATCGAAACGAGCAGTCTGACTTTCTCCTCATCAGAAGTGCTCTCTCTGTACTTCTTGGCGATGGCTTCGAAATTCCCGTACGCTCTAGCGTATCCTATGGCAACTGCCTGTTTCATGTCTGGTTCGACCGTCTCATATTCGCTAAACCTGGAACCTAGTTTGGCGACGTAGTCATCATCTATCATAGCCAATCTGGCTGCGATGATGCCTCGCATCATGGAGCTGGTCTCATCGACCTTGTTTTCGAGGAGTCCAAGGTGCGATCTGTGGAAGTGCCTTGAGACGTCAATGATTCTTGACCCCAAGATCGAGTAAAGCAACGCAAGTTGATCCGAGATTTCGCGTGCAGGTAGGTAGTCTTGCTCGTTCGAATACCTCTTGATGAGCGTTAGGTAGTCTGCAAGCGATATCTTCCCTGCTAGAAGAAAGGCAATTGCGTCGAACGCCATGCCCCATCTGTCAGACGCTGATAGCTCGCTCTCCCAAACTAGGTCATCAAGGTCCTTGTATTGTACTCTGTAGAAGCCTGTTCGGTCGGTGTTGAGTTGCAGTGACTTCACGTTCTCGGCGTTGACTATCTCTTCTTCCTTGTCTAGGAGGAGTCTCGTAGATTGGCCATTGACTTTCATAGTAATCGGTATCGGCCAGGTCGTCTTCTCGTGTTCGCCTGAGAGAAGAAACCTCTCCTGTTTCAGCATTATCCTTCCTTGATCGATCGTTACGGTTACGACTGGGTGTCCGGGCTTGCCTATCCATTCGTTCATTATTCTCGCGACTTCTCTTCCAGAGCATTCGTCTAATGAGTTCCAGAGATCAATTCCGGTGGCGTTCGAGAGCTTGTAGCGTTCGAGGTAGTTTTGTACTCCTTTCCTGAACTCATCGGCTCCGGTGTAGGCTTCAATCATTCTAAGAATGCTTGCGCCTTTTCCGTAGGTTATTGCATCGAATATCTGCTGTACGTCGCTCGGGGATCTGACGTCGGCTTCTATTGCATGTGTGTTCCTTAGGGAGTCCATATTCATGGCCGAGGAAGTCTCATCTATCAGGAAGTCCTGCCAAGTATTCCATATTGGGAATGTTGCGTCGATCACTTTGTAGCTCATGAGCGTCGCGAAACTCTCGTTCAGCCAGAGATCGTTCCACCATTTCATAGTGACAAGGTTTCCGAACCATTGGTGCGCCAGTTCATGGGATACGGCCCCAGCAACTCCCTTCTTCGTACCAAAACTACTGTTCTGATCTACATATAGTGCCGTTTCCCTGAACGTCACTGCGCCCCAGTTCTCCATCGCCCCTGCGGAGAACTCTGGCACACCTATGAGGTGGAGCTTAGGGAGCATGAATGGTATACCGAAATAGGCTTGATAGAATTCTAATGCCTTCTCAGCAACTCCTAGAGCAAATTCTCCATTGTGTGCTTTGCCAGGAGTTCCTGCAACCACCACGTCTATGTTGCCAAGCCTCTGCTTGATCTCCTCGAACCTACCTACCCCCAAGTAGAGGAGGTAAGTCGACATTCTCGGTGTCTTCTGAAACGAAACCACTTTCTCGCCGTCTTCTATCTTCACTGATTCGATGGGCGTGTTTGATATAGCGTCTAGCTCCTTGTCGATCCTCACAGTCAGCTTGAATTCTGCCTTGCATTGGGGATGGTCTATACACGGGAGTAGTCTTCTTGCGTTCGCGGCCTCGAAGTTTGTCGTTATGATGTATGTGCCGTCGAATGGGGCCTTGTAGATGCCGGCCAAGGCTTCTGAAATTGTCCCGGAGTATTGGACTTCCAGCATACCCTTGAAATGGCCGCTCTTCACCAGCAGGCTGTCGCCTTTCTCCTCGAAATCGAAGGTCTTTCCATTGCCCGATACATTTGAGACGCGCAGTCCAACGGAGTCCAGTACAACATCTTCCTTGGACTCGAGCGTTATGAACAACTTCCCGTCGAATCGAAGGTCCCTAAAAAATACATCGAGAAACAGATCGTATCGTTCCACATGCGTCGCCATACCCTCAGCCAGCATCGAATTGGTGCCCTCTGGCGGTTCCGCACTATCTAGATAGATTTGCGTGTATCTCTGCTTCTGAGTTGCAGTTCTATGATGTGCCCTGTTCGGTATGGCTTGTCAGTCTTGCTGAAAGGAGCTCAAAATGAGCCCCGATATTGGGTTTCATTGGGGGAAAAGCGCTAAGTATTGCAGGAATCTCTGCCCCAAACGGCGATCTTTTGATCCCTACCCCAGCCGCGAGATTGACTACTCAACCAGTGGCCAGCAAACGGAATCCACGTGCGCGTCCACTGGACCTGGATATGCTGTACTTTACACGCTCCATCCTATCATTTCGTTGGTCTTACGATGGGAAACAGATTTACTTTGATACGAACATTACAGGCCGATTCAACATCTGGCGTGTTCCTTCCGTGGGAGGCTGGCCAGTCCAAATTACCATTTCCGACGAGAGAACATTATTGGAGGATCCATCACCAGACGGGCGCTTCCTGCTCTACAAGCAAGACACTGGCGGAGATGAGAAACCGAATCTTTTCCTCACCGACCTCAGAAATGGCGGTGTCCGCAACATCACGAATACTGAAAAAGTGTGTTACAGGGATATGCGTTGGTCGCCCGATGGGAAAACACTTGTTTGCGCAGCAGAACGCGAAAGATCAGGAGCCTACTCAGTATTCAATATCGAAGCAGAAACGGCAGCAGTGAGAAAGATCGTAGGAAACGAGGATGGAGAGTGTGCATCACTCCAGTGGAGTCGGGACGGGCGCAAGCTCGCATTCACAAGAACCAGAAACTACCAACACGCGGGAGTAAGTGTCCTTGATCTAGAAACCAGAAAGGAAGAAGTTCTCGCTCCAATAGATGGGAAATCCACGAATATCACGATGGGATGGACACTTGACAACAAGAAGATCTACGTTACCTCCAATGCGAACCACCAAGGCACAGACGCCGTTGCTCTACTTGGATTGAACCAGAGGAGACTTGAATGGTTGACCTTAGGAGCTTGGGAGAGTTACCTTTGCGATTCCTCTTCGACAGCGGATTGTTACGTTTATGTTCGTAATGAAGCGGGCAATCACCGGCTCTTCCTAAGAACTTTGAGTGGCAATGAAAACGAGATCCCGCTCCCGAGCGGAGTAGTCAAGATGGCTAGATTCTCTCCGGATGGCAAACAGGTCGGACTACTCCACGCGTCAGCTGACAGCCCGAACGAGATTTGGGTCTATGACGTCACCGCTCACACACTACAACAGATTACTGATTCATTTGTTGGAGGACTTGATCAGGAGAACTTTTTACGGCCACAGCTTGTTGTCTATCCATCATTTGACACTACGCCAATAGCTTCGTTCCTATACTTGCCGGCTAACATTGAAAGGGACGGCTCACATCCTGCCATTATCATTCCTCACGGCGGACCTACTTGGCAACATATGAACGACTGGTTTCCCAGCATACAGTATTTGGTGAGCCATGGTTTCGCTGTTATTGCGCCCAATTTCCGCGGATCAACCGGATTTGGGCGTGACTTCATGGAAGTCAACAGAGGCGACTG
>Ga0315281_10002556_pt1 | contig 26936 bp, 19 predicted proteins | sample YL17G07_0_MG_FD_204540 | JGI IMG/M metagenome (GOLD analysis project Ga0315281, IMG submission 204540) | Sediment microbial communities from Yellowstone Lake, YNP, Wyoming, USA - YL17G07_0 | ecosystem: Environmental > Aquatic > Freshwater > Lake > Sediment | place: USA: Wyoming | collected...
CTTGGCGTCATCCTTCACAATCTTTAAAGATTCCAGCTTTCCGTCATAAATAATAATACCGCCGCGAATCAGGCGAATATTGGCGTTTCTCACAACCTTGCCCGATTTAACGTAGCATCCGGCGACGTTGCCGAACTTCGAAGTGCTATAGACCTGCCGAATTTCCACCTGCCCCAATACCACTTCTTTTGATTCAGGCTCCAGCATTCCTTCCATAGCGGCCTTCACCTCGTTGGTGGCGTCATAGATGATCTTGTAATGCCGTATTTCCACCCCTTTTTCCTCGGCAAGTATGCGCGCCTTATCCTCCGTAGCCACGTAAAACCCGATAACAAGCGCATCTGACGCATCAGCAAGGAGTACGTCTGATTCGCTAATACCACCCACGCCGCAGTGTAGTATTTTCACCTTAATTTCAGCGGTAGAAAGTTCTTCTAACGCCTTTTTGAGCACTTCGACGGACCCCTTAAAATCTGCCTTTAATATAACTTTAATTTCTTTTACTTTTCCCTCAGCAATCTTTGAATACAGGCTGTCCAGGGTGACGTGTTGATATTTTGACAAGGTGGTTTCACGCTGTTTTTGCTGCCGTTCCTGGGCTATTTCCCGCGCCTTTGCTATGTCTTTCACGACGAAAAACTTGTCGCCCGCCTCAGGTACCGAGGAAAAGTCGGAAACAGAAACCGGAATCGCAGGCCCCGCCTCCTTCACCTCAATGCCCTTGTCGTTAATCATCAGACGTGCCTTGCCGAACGTCTTTCCGCAAAGGATGCTATCCCCCTGTCGCAACGTGCCGTCTTGTATTAAAACGCTCGCAACCACACCCCGTCCTTCGCTCAAATGAGCCTCCAGCACCACCCCTCTGGCTGTAGTCTTGGGGTTTGCCTTCAGTTCGAGAATTTCCGATTCCAGTAAAAGCCTTTCCAGGAGGACGTCAATACCCTTCTTGGTCAAGGCCGAAGTTTCAACAAACTGTGTCTTGCCGCCCCACTCTTCAGGAGACAGGTCCAAAGCCGCAAGCTGTTGCTTAACCCGTAAAGGGTTGGCGCCCGGCTTATCAATTTTATTTAATGCCACAACAATCGGCACATTGGCCGCCTTGGCGTGGTTGAGCGCCTCTTCCGTTTGAGGCATAACGCCATCATCAGCCGCAACCACAAGCACGACCACGTCCGTAATATTTGCCCCCCTTGCGCGCATTGCGGTAAACGCCTCATGCCCCGGGGTATCCAAAAATACGATGTGCTTCCCATGCAATTCAACCTTATACGCTCCAATATGCTGGGTAATGCCGCCAACCTCTCCCGCTGCAACGTTTGTCATGCGAATGCTGTCAAGGAGCGAGGTCTTTCCGTGGTCTACGTGACCCAAAAAAGTCACTATCGGCGCGCGATACACCATGTCTTCAGCTTTCGACGGAGCCTGATCCGGAAGATAACCGCGATCGTCCACACACTCTTTCTTTTTAATTTCGATCTCGATTCCGTACTCAATGCCCAACAATTGCACAACTTCCTCGCTGAGGATATGGTTAATCGTGACGCGGATGTTATGTTCAAGGAGTAATTTTGTTATGATTTCATTTGCGCGAATACCCATCTTTGAGGAAAGGTCTTTTACCGTTATTGGTGGTTCCATCGTGACTTTTGTCACCTTTTCCTTGATAGGTGTTTTTTTGATTTCGGTATACTCCCCTCCCATGTCTCTTCTTTTAGACGTATAACCGCCATGCTGAGGCCTTTTCTTCCAGAAGGTTTTTACCGGAGCCACCCTTACCACCTGGTTTTGTTGCCGATGTTGCTGTGGTTGTGGTTGTGGCGGCTGCGGTCCTTTTGGCGGAACCCTCGTTACTTTACCCTGTGGCGCGCTGCTGATACCGCTGCGAGGCGTTACTGGTGGCGCTTTTTCTTCCTTCTTTGGCTCAGCAACCTTAGTAGCAACGGGTTCCTTAGCCTTCGGCATTTCTTTTGCCGGAGCAGGCTTTACCCCTCTTGCAAGCATCTGCTTTAACATTTCTGCCTGTTCAGGAATCAAGGTATTCGCATGATGGGTAATATGAGTTAACCCCTTTTCATGGCACTTCTCAATCAGGATACCACTCTTTACCCCTAGTTCTTTAGCAAGTGAACTAATACGAATTTTTTCCATTTAAGCTCCTAAAATATACCCATCCAATCCAATAACATTACAAGTTTTCTTCCTTATCATCCGTCTTAACCGCCACGACAACTTCCGTTTCCGCAGGTGAAGGGCTGTTGGCATGCGCTTTGTTGGCGTCAGCAACTTCGGTTACCGGCGCACTCGCGGGTTTCTGCCTCTCTTCGAGTTCGGCTTCCGTAATAATATCGATATCGCATGCGGTTAAGCGTGAAGCGAGCCGCACGTTTTGCCCTCTTTTGCCGATTGCCAGGGAAAGCTGGTCGTTCGGCACAACTATGGTTACCGACCGATTGTCGGAGGATAAAATAATCCCCGAAACCTCGGCGGGTTTCAGCGCATTGGGCAGCAATGTTTCCGGCGCGTCGCTCCATTTAATAATATCAATTTTCTCGCCGTTTAATTCATCCACAATATTTTTAATGCGCGCGCCGCGTACCCCAACGCACGCGCCGACGCAATCCACATGCGCATCGCTTGAGGCGACGGCAATCTTGGTTCTGTGGCCTGCCTCTCTTGCGAGAGCCTTAATCTCAATCGTTCCTTCCGCGATTTCCGGCACTTCCAATTCAAAAAGCCTGCGCACGAAATCGGGATGCGCCCTCGAGAGCAGTATTTTTACGCGCGTGCCAATCTTCTTCGCGTCAAAAATAATCGCCCGAATCCGTTCACCCGTGTTATAATGCTCGTTTGCAATCTGTTCTGACTTATATAAAAAACCTTCAGTTTTGCCTAAATTAACCACGATCGTGGAATCCTCAAACCTTTGAATTGTTCCGCCGACGATAGCTCCCTTTCTGCCGGTGTAATCGTCATAGATAACGTCCCTTTCGGCTTCCCGTATCTTCTGGATAATCACCTGCTTTGCGGTTTGAGCCGTAATCCTGCCTAATTCAGAAGGGTCGATCCGATGCTCGCCTTCCATCGCTACAATTTCCCCTGTGGCTCTATCAATTTGGATGGTAATCGCAATCTGTGACCTAAAGTGCTTACGGGCAGCCGTGGTTAGGGCGGCCTCTATACCCTGAAACACAACCTCCTTGGCAATTTCCTTATCCCTGTGCAAACTATCGACCAACCGGAGTAAACTTTCTTTATCCATAACTGCCTTTTTATAAATGTATTAAAACAAAAAAGTGGGTTATCCCCACTTTATTGATCCACCGATTCACTCAATTTTTGGCTTAACTACTCAGATATTTTTAGTGTAACATATCTACCGTATCCCCTTACTAACCAAAACCATAACTGTATAAGTATAGTAAAAAACGCCCTTTTCTGTCAAGTTAAATTTGCATGAATGGGGCTTGTCGGGGAATAATGCAAGGACTTTAACGGTTACTACTTAAAATCTCTTTGATATTCAAAAAGTATTTTGTTATAGTACGTGCTGGGATACCTTAACACCATGATAATCATCATCGATAATTACGATTCTTTCACCTATAATCTGGTGCAGCAAATAGGCGCATTTGGCGCCAGGTTGGAAGTATTTAGAAACGACAAGATAAGCCTCACCGAAATAGAGGAACTAAAGCCTGATCACATCATCATATCTCCAGGCCCCTGCACGCCAAAGGAAGCGGGCATCTCCAACGATATTATACGGCAATTTTCCGGTAAGATACCGATCCTCGGCGTTTGCTTAGGCCACCAGTGCATTGCCCACACGTACGGGGCGTCCGTCGTTCGCGCGCGCAGACTTATGCACGGGAAAACGTCACAGATCACCCACGACGGCAAAACTATCTTTAAAGGCCTTTCAAACCCATTTACGGCCACCCGTTACCATTCCCTTATGGTGCAGGAAGACACCCTCCCCGGTTGCCTGGAGGTTACCGCCCGGGCGGATAACGATGAGATCATGGGCATCAGGCACAAACAGTTTCTCCTGGAAGGCGTTCAATTTCACCCTGAATCGTTTTTAACCGAAGAAGGGCCAATGCTCCTGAAAAACTTTTTATCCCTTTAGATGGAAAACTTCGCCGACCGCCTTATAACCGCAATACGCAACAAAAACAGCCCGGTAGTTGTGGGGCTAGACCCGCATTTCAAACTCATTCCGGACGCCATTAAACAGCCATTCGTTTCCTTGCTTAAAAAGAACAGCCTTGAATACGCGGCCAGCGTTATCCTGGAATTTAACAAGCAGGTGATAGACGTTGTCGCCCCGCACGTTGGCATCGTTAAGCCTCAGATTGCTTTCTACGAGGCGTACGGCTGGTGGGGAGTCAAGGCCTACGCGGAAACGATTCTCTATGCTAAAGAGAAGGGACTCATCGTGATTGGTGACGTTAAGCGAGGCGACGTCCCCAGCACGGCGGAGGTGTATGCAGCAGCTCACATTGGTGAGATGCGCATCGGTGACGTTGCTGCCACCCCCTTTGCCGCTGATGCGGCAACCGTCAACCCCTATCTGGGAAGCGACAGCCTCCGCCCTTTCATACAAACCGCGAAAGATTACGGCAAGGGCATATTTGTCCTGGTAAAAACCTCAAACCTCCTCTCCGGTGAATTTCAAGACATTCTGTGCGGGCAAAAAAAGCTGCATGAAATTATTGCGGAAAAGACAAACGAATGGGGAAGCACATTAATCGGCAACGAGGGATACAGCTCCATTGGCGCTGTTGTGGGCGCCACCTTCCCGCAAGAGATGGTAACCCTCAGAAAAATCATGCCCAAGGCGTACCTTCTCGTTCCCGGCTATGGCGCTCAGGGCGCAACTGCTAAAGATATCAAACACTGCTTCAACCCCGACGGGCTTGGCGCCATCATCAACGCCTCCCGCTCCATCCTCTACGCCTACAGCGCCGAGCCCTGGAAGGGAAAATACACCATGTCCACATGGAGGAACGCTGCTGAAGAGGCGGTAATTGCTATGAATAGGGAATTGAGAGGGGGGTAGTTTGTGGTTTCGGGTTTCGGGTTTCGAGTTTCGGGTTTTGAGTTTCAGGTTTCGAGTTTCAGGTTTCGAGTTTCAGGTTGCTCTATTTCAAGGCCTTTGTTACTACGGTATCGGATGAAGAACTTGAAACTTGAAACCGTCCACACACCCGCCTCAAAGCCTTTGTTATCGCGGTATCTGATGGGCCTTATGGTTCGTATGACAGTATTACTGATTCCACCGCCTCAAAGCCTTTGTTATCGCGGTATCTGATGGTGCGCCGGAAGTACCAGGGAGAGTTATGGCATAACCGCCTCAAAGCCTTTGTTATCGCGGTATCTGATGGAACACAGAAATACAACGTTTAAACCTCAACGCACTCCGCCTCAAAGCCTTTGTTATCGCGGTATCTGATGGTAATCTTTTAATCCGCCAAAGCACAGGGTTATTTCCGCCTCAAAGCCTTTGTTATCGCGGTATCTGATGGATCGTCCCTTGCAAACCCACGCTGGATAGGTGGTTACAATGGCCTTTGCGAGCATTGCCATCCGCAAACAATAATTAACCGTTAAATAGACGTTGCACCCTTTATAACCCATTGATAAACCACGCTTGCGAGCGTCCTCCAGGAAGAACTCCGACATTATCGCTCTCGCGTCTCAAAGAACTTTGTCATCTCAATGGCGGAGGGATGATGGTCATTGCCCGTAGGCCATTAAAAAGTACCATTTTATCGCCGGAAAAACAACAACTTTTTTCAGATGATCGTAAGCCGCGCGGCTGTCTTGTGCGGTTTACCCAGACTGTCGAATCGCCGAAAGGTCTGCTCGGTATCCGGCCCAAGGCAGACGATTAACACCTGATCCTCCTCGGAGTTTATAACGGGTACTACTTCCGCCTTAAACTGCTCCAGCCGCAGATCATCAAGCGGGCACTGAAAGACCGACAGTTGAACACGGTAGCCGTATCCCTCCATAATGCGCGCGACCTGCCGCAGCCGTTTGGGGTCGGAGATATCATACGATATAAGATACTGTTTTCTGCTCATAGCTCAAATCAGCGCGTGGTAAACGCCGTATAGGTCACTGCCTCCCCCCGGAGAAATCGCCACAGTTGGCGCGCCTGCACCTCAAACATACGGCGGTAGCTCATGCGATAACGAAAGACCGGATGAGAGACCTCGTCGTCGAGCCGGCGAAACCATCCCTGCCAGAATGCCCTGCGGCCACGTTCGTTGAGATTGCATCCCTGAGAAGAAAAAATAAAGTCCGAGGCCGCAACCTCTCCGCGGTTGATAAGCGATAGGGCAAGGCTGTCAGCCGTAAGGGGACGAAACTCCTCCATAAGGTCAAGGGCAAGCGCCGGCCTTCCATAGCGGGGTTTATGATAAAACCCGAAAAACGGGTCGAGACCTACGGTATGGCAAACCCCTGCCAGCTCTTTTGCCAGCATTGAATAGCCGAGCGAGAGTATGGCATTGACGGGATCGCGCGGCGGGCGTTTGTTGCGTTCGGAAAAGGAAAAGTCCGCTAACTTCTCGTCCTTGATCATGGAACTGAAGTTGCCAAAGTACAGCGCGGCGGCGCGGCCTTCAAGACCGAGAAGCGAGGTCACGTTCCCCGCCTCGCCGGTGCGGTCGCGCAGGGCGCGCAACTCTTCAAGGGTCGCCTCGGAGGCGTCCCCGTTGCGCATAAGAAGCACCCGTTGGTTATGTATCTTCGCGCGGACGGCCTCGCGGGCGAGCTTCAAACAAGTCTCCGTATCCTGAAAAAGCCGGTACTGGCCGAGGCGGGCGTCAACGCCTGAGGCCGGAAGCCCCCGGAGAAGCCCCAGAAACCGCCCCGAAGGGGCAAAGTACGACACGTCCTTGCCTTCCTCCAAACATGCCTGCGAAAGCTGTGCGCTCATCTGCACGGCGCCAAAAATATAGATGGCGCGCACCTGTTGGAGCGGGTGCTTTGAAATAACCTCGCCGTCGCGCGTGACGTGTATCTGGTCTCCGTGCTTTGAGAGATAAGCACGGACGTCCTGCACCACCACAACCTCGCCGTCGTCCCCTTCCACCACGGGCGGATGCTCGATTTTTGGGGGTTCTTTACCCGCGTCTGCCCAGTAAAGCGATTCTCCGGGGAGGCAGACCGGATACGCGGAGCAGTAATTACACCGGGCGTCATTTTCCAGCGGCGGCGGACAAACGCCCGATGCGGCGACGTCCCGCGCTTCCCGCGCAACGGCCGGCACGCGCGCGAGCATCTCGTCCGAAAGATGCACCGGCACGCGGCGTCGGTCTCCGGCGTAATAGACGGCGGCGCCGCTTACGGGCAGTCCGTTTTCACGCGCCAGCAGCGCGTACGCCGCAACCTGTAGCGCATCAGGCTCTTTGGCAACCATCTCCCCCGATTCATTTTTCCAGGCGGAGCCGCGTTTGTAATCAATAATCAAGCACCCGTCCGGACCGCCCTCAATGACGTCTATCTTGCCGACCAGTCCGAGCGCCGTGCTTTCGAGTTCCAGACTGCGCACCGTCTCCCCTTCCTGGATATCAAACCCCTCGCGGGCGTCCATACGCGACGGTTTATCCACCTGCCGGTGCTTGGAACTCCCCGCCACCGTATCGGCGTTTTCGACAAAAATATTCTCGACCCACTGGTAGTAGAACAGGCGTGGGCAGTAGACGTAGTTGTGGAGGCGGCGCACGGGAAGGGGTTGCTGTTCAGAACCGGCATTGGTATTAAGATAGGCGTCAGTCATCGTAGATTAGGCTTTCGTCAACTTTAGACACAAATGTACTCGAATTGGCACAGACAAGCGAAGTTTGTCGTAACACTTCATTTTTTTGAAAAACCCAGGAAGACATAAAAAACAATAATAGCCCCGTTAGGGGTGATCTGTTTGTAGCGCAATAAAATTCAATAGGGTAAATAGCTCCGTAGGAGCGGCCTGTTTATGATTGACTGGGAGACAGGTCGCTCCTGACGGAGCTAATATCTGCGGTGGCAACCTGTCTTGCTACAAACAGGTTGCTCCTACGGAGCTTATCGGTAATACGTTTTTCAAAAAACTAAAGTGTTACAAAACTAATATAACCATTCATCGGGCGGTTCAATATTCATTATTCATTTTTCGCAGCCTGGCAGTATTAATGTCTTGAATGCGTTTGCAACAATCCTGCTTTACAAGCGACCAGTAAATCCTCCCTTGGGCTGCGGCAACGCTGCCCCTGTCTCCTGTAACAATCTTTTGGCCTAAGGCGTTAAGCGGCAGTTGATAGCGGTTTTTGTCGTCTATCGGCACTGATAGCTTATTACCCACTCGCACTGCCGTATAGAGATAGGGAAATTTACCACTTTCCAGTTCCTCATCACCACCGCCATCATCTTCTGTACTGGCAGACACCTTTTCCTCAGCCTTCTTTTTTGCAATTGGTTCGATGGTTTGAACGGTACGGTCTTCTGGCTTGGTTACCGCTTCGCAGAGACTCCCGCGCCGATTCTTGATTTCCAGTTTGCCGTCAGCTTTTGATTCAGTACGAAGCACAGGAAAAACGTCCAAACGGTCAGGATGCGCTACCGCACGCAGTCCAATGTTCACCGCAGCGCCAATATCCGCATTTTCCTGTAGCCCCTCTTTATTTGGATCATGGGAAATAACCGGTAGAAAAGCCGGGCCGCCGTCCATTGGCAGAACGAGCGTGGCCTTGGGATTATTGCAAAGGTTCAGCTTCTCCGCTACCAGCGCAATCATTTTGGCGCGCTCTGTGTCCTTTTCCTCTTTCCAGTTTTTCCAGGGATATTCGTTCTCGAATCCTTTTGCGACTTGTGCGCATCGGATGCCAGGTACACCCGTGCGCGAGCAGAAGCGCGAAGAAAAACGTGCGTCTACAGTGATGATTTGTATGCCGAATACCTGCGCCATGTCCTGCAACTTGCCGAAAACGTGACCATGACTCCATTCCATCAGTTGGCTGTTCTCATAGCGCGACCGATCTTGGCTCGTTCGGTATCGGCTCAAGTCTTCCAAGACGATTGCAGCCACACGTGGCTTCTTCTGTTTGTAACGCCCATGCAGGTCACGCTCTGATTTCAATTCCCACTTTGATTTCCCGTCAATCGTCACCTCGGCAGGATTCATCAGTTCCAAGCCCAACGCCTCGGCCAAAATCATGTGAGCCGTCTGGTTCACCCTCTGGTCGCGCAGTTCGTTGATTTTATCATGAAACGCTTGCGCCGGTTCGTGATTACGATCTCCTGCTTGCACAGGAGACGGCTCTAATCCGTAATTGTCCTCTGTATAAAATCGCCGCTCAAGTTTGGCAAGGCTTTGGCAGCATTGCCGGAAGTCCTGTAGCAAGCGTATGCGCTTCATGTTCAAACCACGCATCCCATGGATAAACCGCTTCGGCTCGCTACTATTGCCATCTCGTTCAAGGAATGACTGACTAACTTTCCCGTCTTTCGTAATGGTGCAGTTGTTCCACTTCCATTTCTTGTCTTGCAACGGCCAGACAAAACGCGCTACTTCGGCAATCAGGCTTTGCTCGCCTGCAAAAACTTTCATGGTTCTTTGCAGTTCAGCCTCTGCTGTCTTTGCAAGGGCGTCCCAATTCCATTTACCATCGCCACCTGACGTCAATTCCTGCCTTAATTCATCCTTAGCTGCTTTTTGCGCACTTTTTAGTTTTTTTGATTTCTCTTTTTCCTCTTTAGAGTGACCACCCTTAACCTTCAAAAAAATCGGATATTTATTTCCGTTATGCTCATATACCAGGCTCGACCAAACGTCGGCTGGCGCAAGTGCCAGCCGTAACTTACGCAGAAAGGCCTCTTCGCCTTCTTCCGGCTCGCCGTCTTTGGGGACGAATGCAAGGGATGCGATGACGTTTAAGCGTTGTTCACCGCGAAATATTTTGAGATCCTCACCATCAAGGGTTTTATATTCGTTACCGACCTTCTTTTTACAGCCGTTGATTTGCCATCGGAGTTTGAATAGAAAGCGAATTTGCCTAAGTCGGCGGCTCAAGCGATAGACGAGATGATTGCCCAAATCCGGAAAGAATTTCAATTCATCAGGTTCGCTGGGAATGGGCAGCCTAACCGTAGGTGAGAAAACCAGTCCGGCAAGATTCGTGAATTCCGCTTTTTCATCTTCCGAAGCAATACGCCCACGGCTGCCACACTTCTCTGGTTCTGGTTTGCTACCGAATCCTTTGTGTTTATCCTTCAGCCAAATTTCCGCGTCCTCGCCTTGCAACCGGAACGTGCCGAAGTCGTAAGCGTCAAAGACAATCTCTTGCGCATGATCAGCGGGAGAAATAGTCCGCTGGTTTGGGCGATCAGCGTCGCGGTCAATTTTCACGCGCCCACGACACCAAGCCCCGGCGTAACGAACACCCAAGTCCACCGACAGAATATCGAACGGCTTGAAGTTCTCGGAACACCAGATTTTCTTCACGCTAAAATTAGCGTCGGGTTCTTTCGCTTCATCGCTGGCGTCAGGCACAGCTTCCGCTTGTTTTTGCTTCGGAGGCTTTTCAGTCTTTGCATCTATCGGCCAACGAAAGTATAGGCCAACCCATTTCCTGTTCTTGCGAATGGATTTCTCGCCCGGAATTTTTGCAATTTCATCTTTAAGCTTCTTCTGCATTTTTTGATCAAGTTTGAACGAGAACATGAAATGCCAGCATCCTTGTTTGTCGGCAGGCAGAAGTGATGCTGACGCATCCAACGGTTTTCCTTTGTCTTTTTCATTCCTTGTAAACTTCGGAGATTCGCCAACGATCAATGGTGTTGCATATTCCGCCTCAACAGAATTGCCTTCGGCGTTGGCGATTCGATCTCGTTTGAATCGTCTGTAGCTGAGTGTGAGCGGATAAAGCGCATTTCCATCTGAGTCTGTGAACATCTGTGCATCGGCGGATTCGGTTTTAGCTGATTTTTGTCTTTTGGGAGGCTTCGCGTTTGTCGGAACCAGTTTAATCGGTTTTTTATCGCCCTCCTGGTCAAATAAGTAAATGGATGGCGTTGGTGTAACGGAAATGTCAAAGTCCAGAGGACGGAAGCTGATTTCTTTATGTCTATTCTTCGTACTTGGCCATGTAAATGCAATTGGCTTTGGTTGATTGGACTCCTCATCCCAAGCCTTCTTCAATTCTTCCTTGGCTTCGCTGTAAAGCACCCACCATCGCACGAAATTATGTGGATGATGCGACAGTTTGTTTTCCCATTCCGGCAGCCAAAGAGGGTGATACTCCTCCTCGCACAGAGCCTTGAAAAAAGCCCCGTTGCCGAAGCCACCGCCACTTTCTTCGCGTGCTTTCTCTATTTTTGTTAGCAACTCATCTTCATCAATCGGTTCGCCCTTTTTTGCGATACGTAGAAAATCCTTCCGGAGGTCTGCCCAGCCACCGATGGTTGCCCGGCGCATTCCGTAGCCGATCGCCCCGCCAAGTTTATCCAGCAATTGACGCATCAAGAGCGGGCGCTGCGCGTCGTCTTTAATTCCGCATAGCTGCTTCGTTTTGCCTTTGTCGTCCTGCCATTCGCCCGTCCCGTTCAAGGCCTCGATCTTTGCGCTGCGTTTACGGATTTGTTCAATACGTTCGTCTGAACGAAGACGGTATTTGAACACTTCCTCGGCGGCGCGCTTGAATGCGGACTTGTCAAATCCAGTCCACACCGCGCCGTCACCAGATTTTGGGGAGAGTCCCAACAGATTAGTGAAAAAAGGAAAGACATAACCGAATTCCGACCGAACCTCAGCCAGTGGGTCAGATGAATCAGTCTCTTTGCGTTTCTTGATGTTTTCAAAAAGCTGTCGGCGCGTATGTGGCGATGGTGAGAACTTGTAGCGTAAACATAACCAGTATGTCCCACTCGGTTTAAATCCAGAGGCAACGGCAGGATAGTCGAATTTTGCCTGCTGCGTCTTATCTCGCGCAAATTTGCGAAGCGCAGATACTTCGTTTTCGAATTTTACGGAGGGCAACTTGGGATCAGAGGAAGTTGCGTATCGTGCTAATGCAGCAATTACTGTCTCAGGAGGTTTGCCCCAAAATGATTTCGGTTCGCTTGATTCCTGCAACCCAAAAGCCAAGCCGTAATCCTTGAGAGCATCTTCACTCGACAACTCCGTGACTGGGGAGTTGAAGCAATATGTCAGATCCAGTTGTTTTGCGTAGGCCGCATCATCGAAATCGGCACTGAGTTTTGGTTCGACTGCCGACTTTAATTCGGCAGCAACGTTCAGCCAATAGGTATTGTTGCGCGATTCAATTTCCCGGCCTCCTTGAGTTGAGGCGGGGTTAGCAAGGCGTTGATACCAGTTGCTGGCGAACTTCGCCATGTCAGCCAACGAAGCCTTTTCTTTGGCATTTTTCCCTTTGCCTTGTTTCTTGAATTGGACAGCAGCACTGGCGAGTTGCTGATAGACGCTTTTCAACGCAACGGTTTCGGCGGCTAGCTTTTTCGCCGGAATGTTGGGATAAATAAATTCCAAGATTTTATATGTCGGATTTACTCCAAGGCCTGACTGTTTGAAATAAGTTTTCCCTAAATGAGCGGCGATTTGATGCGTTGCTCCCCGCATCGAGTCACTGTGCAAATATTCCCACATTCGGTTGATTGGCTCACCGTCCTTGTCCCGCTCGTTTTTAACCAACCCGACGAGGCAAAGGAGGTAGTAGCACACTGCGTCTTGAAACAACTCGTGCGTTACCCTCAACGCCCGACAGGTGTTCTCGTGATAAGGTTTGAAATTTTTCTTCGTCTTGCCTGCACCGCGCGTCTTGTGATTTTCTGCGGTTTCTTCAACGAGAACTTCGTAGCTGCGATAGATTGAAGCCATATCGGTTTTCTCCTTTCGGAAGTCTCAATATGCGACGAAGGCAGACCGTGTAATAATTCACCGCATCCTGAAAAAGCTCATGATGCCGCCAAAGGGCAGTCTGCCAATCATCAAGTTTTTCCCATTTGCCATTTTCGAGCGTCTCAACCTTCGTCACCTTGCCCTGATAAATTCGATTCATACTGCCCTCCAATTTTTTAAAAAAATGATAGACGAGATGACAGGAAATCGTTATTTTTGCCGGGAATGCACTCAATTTAGCAAAAACAATGAAAATTACAAGTTTTTTATTTTGTCTGCTATAATCTTGATTGAATAGTAAATTCAGCGTTAAGTCTGAAAATCAGGCAGGGCATAGCGGGGGATGAAGACCGTTATACGATTCTTTGGGTGGCATGGACAAACTCTGTTTGTCCGTGACTTGGTGACTTACAACGGTATGAAAGTTACAGGAGAGGTGGCATAACACTGTCCCCCGCTGGCGGGGGATCAAGGGGGTGGACTGGCACAAGTAAACTTTTCGGCATGTTTACACCTGACAATCTATAGATATTTGTTTCGACAATAGTGAACTATGCAATGATTGGTGAACTAACCGTAGGATTTAAGATGAAATTTGCATGCTCGTAGAAAATGGGTAGTTGAAGCGGTGAAGAATTCCAGTCCACCCCCTGCACCTCCGCCAGCGGGGGACATGCAGGATGCAGCACAAATAAGGGTTTAACGGTGATTATTAATTTTTAAACTTAACACCTCTGGGGATCAAAGGAGTTATTAAAGCTTACAAAAAAAAGAAGTTTTTACAGGGTAATGCTATAAAATACGGCAATGTCCCTCATTCTACAGGGTCAAACCCTGAACCGCCCCAGGGATGGCATCTCAACACACGCCAAACACCAAGCAGGGTACCCATAATGACACCTCTCTTTTTCAGCGCGTCAATCATGTACTGGGAACAGGTAGGGTTGTAACGGCACGAATGTGGCAAGACCGGGGAAATGATGAAGCGATAGGCATGGAGTAGTACAATGATAATGAATTTCATACGTTATTTTCCTGTTTTAATCCTTTTTGCGTTCCTTTGATATGTCTTTATTCTAGCTGTCTTTTCAAGGCTTTCATAGGAAATTAATTCTTGTTTGCTTTGCTGCTTTTTGATACGCATTCATAAATTATGTCGCTTAAGGCGATTTTTGTCTGTTTATACGTAGGGCAAGGCTTTAGCCTTGCAACTGTCTGAACACGCACCAGGGGGGCAACCCTAAAGGGTCGCACTACAACTGCCAGGAAGATGCGTAGCGCGGGTGGGTTATCCCCCGTTATTTTTTGAAAAAATATTTCCCTGTAAGTATTGTGTTATAGTATAGTATGGGTGGTTTTTAAACTGGTTACCCGCGCTGATGGGTAAGCGCACTGGCATCAGAAAACTGTTTCACAAAAATCAAGCAATTACGAGTAAGCAGCTATCCATGGAACATACATTATTCGACGTTATTATCTCCGGCGCAGGCCCTTCCGGGGCGGCAGCGGCCAGGGGGTTGTCAAATGCAGGACTCAAAGTCCTGGTGATCGAAAAGAAGCGGCTTCCCCGATACAAGATGTGCTCCGGTATTATTTTTAAAAAAGCCCAGGATTTAACGGAAAAACATTTCGGCAAAATACCCGATACTGCTTACGTAAAGCCGCGTCTGCTCTCCGGGGTAAGGCTTTGGTCCGATCCTGAACGTTTTGCAGACTGGCCTTTTAACAAAAACGGTGACGGTGCCCCCAATATCTGGCGTTCCGAATACGACAACTGGCTGATTACCCATTCAGGGGCGGAAATAATTGATGGATGCTTTGTGAAAGGATTTAACGACTTCGGCAATCACGTGGCCGTTGAGTGTTATCACACTGTGTATAAGAAAACCATGTTATTCACCTGCAAATACCTGATTGGCGCGGAAGGCAGCAAATCGGTAATCAGAGAAAAGCTTGCGCCGGAATTTGAGGAAGGCGTTAAATGGTTTGTAGCATACCAGAACTATTACGAAGGCGCTTCGGATTTAGACCCGAATTTCTATCACGGCTTTCTTGAGCTTCAGTATGGCGAGGTCTATGCATGGTTCAACGTTAAGGACAACCTGCACATTTTCGGCACGGCAGTAAAATTGGGCGGCAAGCTACACCCCTACCTTGTTATGTATCAAAAAATGCTGGAAACAAGATTTGGGTTAAAAACAGGCCGTTTAATAAGAAAAGCTGGATGTATGGGCAACGATATGTGCTCAAAGGGCAGGTTCTGTCTGGGAAAGGGAAACATCCTGCTGGTGGGAGAATCGGCGGGATTTCTTAATGCCTTTGGGGAAGGAATATCCTGCGCATTGTCGTCAGGCCTGTTTGCAGCGGAGGCGATTGCTAAGGGGATTAAGTCGGGCGATGACGCCCTTGCCCTCTATACCGAGCTAACAAGGGTGGAAAGAAGGCAAACCCAAATATCGTGGAAACTGGGGTCTAAAATAGCCGGCAGGGATCTTATGCCGCTTTAGTGCGTATTGCCGCTGTAGGATCACGTCGTTGTTTTTCAATTTCGTGACTGACCGTTTACCTCACCGCAGAAAGCGTTGAAATTGAGATGTGATTACAATGGTGGGTCAGGCATCATTGTCTGGCATTGTGAAGATAAGCGGAAGCTTTTGACGTTACAAAAAAAGCCGCCGCAGACGTCCTAATTTCAAACGGTTTGTGTCCTAGCGCCGAAAGGGGGGGATACATCGGGCAGGCACGTCGGCCTATGAGGGCTTGCTTACACGGGCAAGGACGTCCTCGGGCGTGATGGCGGTAATGCACATCACGTTTTCGCACGTTCGCCGGGAACAGGGGCTGCAAGGGATATCCTTTCTTACAACCACGGCGTTTTTGTCATACGGGGCATAAACCAGCGGGTCCTTTGGTCCGAAGATAGCAATTGTGGGTACCCCAAGACATGAGGCAAGGTGGGTTGGCCCCGTATCGCTTCCGATAAAGAGACGGGCGCGTTGTAACAATGCTATCAATTGCATTACTGACGACGTTTTACATGCAATCGTCGCCTGGCAGCGCATGGAAGAAACGATGTCCTTTGCCATCTGATGTTCCATCTGTCCCCAGGTAAATATGACCGAGTAACCAAATTCTTGTATTAATCGGTCGGCAAGGCGCGCATAATTTTCAAGTGGCCAGCGCTTGTATTTCCCAAACAAGCTGGTGCCGGGATGGATGATGGCGATAGGTTTTTGACCGAGCTGGTTGTCCTGCAAGAAATTGTCAATGTAGAGACGGTCGGCGTGGGGAATTGAAAACGACGGCCTTTGGTAAAGGGCCTCGATGCCTAAGCCACGCAGAAGGCTGAGATACTTGTCAACCCGATGCATCTTCTTCTGCGGTGGGGTGACGTGCACACCGGTAAAAATAAAATTAAACTCCTTGCAATATGCCGGAGAAAAACCTATTTTTATCTTTGCGTGGCACAGATAGGTCAATAAGCCACTCCTGAAATTGCCGTGAAAATCCAGCGCCACGTCGTATTCTTTCTTTCTTAGTTTACCCAGAAATCCTTGAAATTCTGAAATCATGGTAAGGCATCTCGTTGGGCGCTTTAGGCAGGCCTGCCACTGCCTTCGCGGAAAGGCAATGACCTCGTCTACTTCGGGCAGTCCTCTGACCAAATCTTCCAGTTTGTCCTCTACAAGCCAGGAAAGACGCGCTGAAGGAAATACCGTTTTAAGGTGCCTTACGGCAGGCATTACATGGATAACGTCTCCCATCGCGCCCAGCCGAACGACCAAGATGTTCTGGATGTTACTGAATTGATTTGCGGTAGATTGTTGCATGAAAGATATTGCCAGTGGTAAAAGATGCGAGAAAAAAAAGATGCGCGATGCACGATGCGAGAGCGAGATATTTGATACCAGATTCTCGCATTCGAGTATCCAACATCCTGCATCAAAAAACACCAATTACTATAATCCCTGCAAACCCCCTTTGCAATAGCAATTTGCCCCAAATAACGTTTGTATTAATCCGTATACTCATATATACTATGCAATTATGACCCGCATATCAAAAATACCATCTACCTTTTTGTCGGATACCGTTGGTGGCGTGACTGTCGTAGTACGGGCGCGCTATAGAGAGGCAATACGCCACGCGCTCTCCAGGACGGATCACTTATGCGATCAAGGGGACGCCGCGTACAGAAAATTCGGACGGGGGGTATGTTTATCCGTTCCCGTGAAGGAAGACAGCGCGGAGAGGTTTGTTATCCGAAGCTACAAACATGGTGGCTTATTTGGTAAGTTATTAGGAGGGATTTTTTGTGATGGGAATAGGCCTTTGAATGAGGTCTGCGTAAACGAGATTGCCCTGCAAAAAGGGGTACCGGCGGCGGAAGTCATTGCCGTTACGAAGAAAAAAATCTGTGGTCTGTTTTATCGGGCGCATTTTATTACCAAGGAAATCTCCGGCGCCGCTGACGTGCTTCAATTCCTTCAGGAAACTCCTCGTGAGGTCATCCGACGGTCAAAGCACGCGATAATCCATGCCCTGGTAAAATTAATACGCGATATGCACGATGCGGGCATTTACCATGCGGATTTACATTTAAAAAATATTCTCCTGAAGCAAAATGCTTCGGGGGATTTTAGCGCATATATTATTGACCTTGATAAGTCATTCGTTGTAGACAAGCTGACCGTTGAACAACGGATGAAGAATTTATTGCGTCTTAACCGCTCTATTGATAAAATTCGCTGGTTTTCCGGGCAGACACTTGTGAATGACGACCCCACTCACAAGGGAAACGATTCTTCCCGGTCGTCCAATGGTAAAAGGGGGGCGTCTGCGCAGGAAAGGGGTATTCGTCTTGAGAGAAAAATGGATTTGGTTTCAAAGATAGATAGAATACGATTTTTAAAAGCCTACATAACACGTGGCAGCGTGCTTGACGCGGATTGGGGGAAATACGCCCGTCAATATCATTCACCCTATTTTTTCCACAAATCGTGGTGGCGTGTGCTGGATTTATTTAAGAACATTTGTAGTTTCAAACGTTATTTAATCGATCCGAGGCTTTTGCCTCGTTAACATTCTATTTTGAGGAATCCGGGATTATCATCGCTATGTTTATACCATACATTATTGGCCTTACTTGTTCGTATTTCATTGGCAGTATCTCCTTTGGTTTTCTTATTGCAAAATATATAAAGGGTGTGGACGTTAGGAAGATAGGCAGCGGCAACCCCGGTGCGACAAACGTCTCCAGGGCTATTGGGAAACCGTATGGCATAGCAGTGTACGTGCTTGACATGTTGAAGGGTTTTTTGCCTGTTTTTGCCGCCGACAGGTTGTTTGGCGGCCAGGGTTCCGGCCTTTTGCCAATACTCTGTGGGGTGGGCGTAATTTGCGGGCACACCTTTCCGATTTTCCTTGGCTTTAAAGGAGGAAAGGCTGCCGCAACCGGGAGTGGCGTGTTTCTTTGGTTAGCGACCATACCGCTTCTCATTGCATTGACTGTATGGTTAATAACGGTCGCTATTTCACGTTACGTCTCGCTGGGTTCTATATTGAGCTCAATTGCGGTGTTCGTAAGCGTTATTGTCTTAGGCAAAGACCCCTTCGGCCAGGGGCTTTATTTGACGTTGTTTTCCCTGTTCATTGCTGTCCTGCTGACTATCCGGCACAGATCCAATATTAAAAGGCTGCTGAACGGGACAGAGAGCAAGATTGGCGCTTCAAAGCGGCAGTGATGTTGGCGAACCGTCCCTTTGCCTTGCCTCATGCCCTGGTCAAATGACGGTATTTGATGCGATGGGGCTGATCAACTGATGTGCCGAGCCGCTTTTTTCTATCCGCCTCGTAATCGGTGTAATTCCCCTCAAACCAGAAGACCTTGCTGTCGCCTTCGAATGCAAGGATGTGTGTGGCAATGCGGTCGAGGAACCACCGGTCGTGGCTGATCACCAGGACGCAGCCGGGGAAGTTTTCGAGCGCCTCTTCCAATGCCCGCATGGTGTTTACGTCGAGGTCGTTGGTCGGCTCGTCGAGCAGCAGTACGTTTGCTCCTTCTTTCAGCATACAGGCAAGGTGTACCCGGTTCCGTTCACCGCCGGAAATGGCAGTCACCGGCTTCTGTTGGTCTGTGCCGGAGAAGTTGAAGCGCGCCACGTACGCGCGCGAATTTACCTCCCGGTTGCCGAGCTTTATAATATCGCGTCCGCCGGAAATGATCTCCCATATTGTCTTTTTGGGGTCGAGGGTTTCCCGGCTCTGGTCAACATAAGCAAGCTTAACTGACTCTCCCACCCGAACGGTTCCGCTATCCGGTTTTTCCTGACCGGTAATCATGCGGAACAGCGTGGTTTTCCCGGCCCCGTTCGGTCCGATGATCCCAACGATGCCGCCGCGCGGCAGGGAAAACGTCATCCCCTCCACCAATATACGGTCACCATACGCCTTGGAGACGTTATCCGCCTCAATGACCTGATTACCCAACCGCGGACCGGCCGGGATATAGATTTCCAGGTCCTTTATCCGGCTTTCGGTCTGCTGCTCAACAAGCGTCTCGAAGGACTTAATGCGTGCCTTTGATTTTGCATGTCTGCCCTTGGGCGACATCCGAATCCATTCCAACTCGTGCTGCAGGGTCTTTTGCCGTTCCGTTTCCTGCTTTTCCTCCTGCTTCAGCCGCTCTTGCTTTTGTTCGAGCCATGACGAATAATTTCCCTTCCAGGGGATGCCGTATCCCCTGTCCAGTTCCAGTATCCAGCCGGCTACGTTGTCGAGGAAATACCGGTCGTGGGTTACGGCGATGACGGTTCCCTCATAATTCTTCAGGTGGAGTTCCAGCCAGCCAACCGTTTCGGCGTCAAGGTGGTTTGTCGGTTCGTCCAGCAATAAAATATCCGGCTTTTTCAGCAGCAATCGGCAGAGCGCTACGCGCCTCCGTTCACCGCCGGATAACACCTTTACCGGCGTGTTTCCTTCGGGGCAGCGTAGGGCGTCCATCGCCATTTCCAGGCGGGCGTCCAGGTCCCAGGCGCCAAGCGCATCGATCTTCCCCTGTACTTCTCCCTGCCGTTCTATCAGCTTATCCATCTCGTCAGCCGACATTTGTTCTCCAAATTTTTCATTGATACGGTTGTATTCGTTGTGGAGATCCACGAGGTCTTGCACTCCCTGCTCCACAATCTCACGAACCGTTTTCGTTGAGTCCAGGGCGGGTTCCTGTTCGAGGAAGCCGACCGTATATCCGGCGGAGAGGGTTGCCTGCCCGCTGAAGTCCTGATCTACCCCGGCAAGGATGCGCAGGAGGGAGCTCTTTCCCGACCCGTTCAGCCCCAGCACGCCGATCTTGGCGCCGTAAAAATAGGAAAGCGAAATATCCTTCAATATCGGCTTCTTCTCATAGTTTTTGCTTACCTTGTGCATAGAGTAGATAATTTTATTTGGTTGAATAGCCATAAAAACGTCCCCTGAAAAAAGGTTACCTTATTATCGTGTTAGTATGAGGCAAACCTTCAAGCCGGCAAATTATGCCTTCGGCGGCTTTCAATAGTGTAGTGGCAATTCATGAATTGCCACTACAAAGTTGGTTTGAAATTCCTATACATTGAAACTATGCCTTCAGCGGTTTTTTTGTGTTCGCGCATGGACACACGGGCACCGTATCCCGACACCAACTCGTTGAACCGGCAGGACGCTCCGCGTCCAGTTACTTCGGTGGGTTTAGGTTGCAATGGTGCCATACAAGGTCAGGTCCGTTACTTCGTGTATCACCACATCCACAAGCTGTCCCACCATCTCTTGCCGCCCGGTAAAAACAACGATATGGTTTTGCCTCGTTCGTCCTGATAATCGTAGCGCATCGGACTTGCTGGCGCCTTCCACAAGCGCCTGTACTGTCTTGCCGATGAGCTTCCGGTTCTCTTCGAGGCTGATCGTTTTTTGCAATGCCAGCAACCGCGCATTTCTTGCCTTCTTGACTTCATCGGGTACGTTGTCTTCCAATTCGGCGGCCTTCGTGCCGGTGCGGGGCGAATATTTGAATACAAAGCAGTTGTGGAAACGGAGGTCTTCCATCATCCGCACCGTCTCCAGAAAATCCTCATCCGTTTCCCCCGGAAAACCCACAATAAAGTCGCTTGCGACGGCTATGTGGGGCATACATTCCCTCGCGTAGTTAATCAGTTCCTGGTAATAGCGGGCCGTGTAACCGCGCCGCATACCTTTGAGTATCTTATCAGAGCCAGATTGAGCCGGTATATGTAAATATTCACACACCTTTTCCAGATTGCTTATCGTGCGAATGACGTCGCGGGACATATCGGCGGGATGCGAGGTCACAAACCGTATCCTTTCCAGTCCGTCCAGTTCGTTGAGAACGGAAAGCAGATTTCCCAGATTTACGTTGCCCGGCAACCCCTTGCCGTAGGTATTTATATTTTGCCCCAGGAGCGTGACCTCTTTGCAGCCGTGAGAAACAAGGGATTGCACCTCTTCCGTAATGTCCTCAATCGTCCGGCTGATCTCACGCCCACGCACGCGAGGCACAATGCAGTAGGAGCAAAAGTTATCGCACCCCCTTATTATGGTGACAAATGCCTGGTACACGTTGGGGCGAAAGGTGACCGCCCGTTTTACGTTTACGATGTGGTTTTCATCTATTGCCAGGACGTGCGAGCCATGGCTTTGTATTTTTAGGAGGAATTCCGGCAGCCGCGAAAACATGCGCGTCCCGCAGACCAGGTCAACGTGGGGCATACGCTTAAAAATGGCCTTACCATCCTTTTGCGCCATGCAACCCAGGACGCCCACGATAACCTCCGGGCGTTTCTGTTTAAGCGTTTTCAGCGCGCCGAGGTGTGAGTAAACCTTGTCCTCGGCATGTTGCCGTACACTGCAGGTATTGAACAAGATAACGTCGGCCTCATCGACGGTATCGACGATTTTATAGCCATCTTCCTGCAGCAGACCCAATGAAAGCTCCGCGTCGAGCTTGTTCATTTGACAGCCAAAGGTTTCAAAGAAAACCGTCTTGTATTGCCGGTCATTGTTAATTGAATCGACAGGATAAATCATAACTTGTTTACTATAAAAAACGGCAGCCAGTAGCAGGGTTTCAACCTACCCCTTTTTATCCTTGCAACAGCGCCACCGATAGGTTCTTTTCTGGCCTTAATAGCACGCCAATCCTATAAAAAATACCGGTGGCGTGATTATAAACGGGATATTGATTCTAAAACGACTAATTGTAACCAACCATAACGTATTAGCAAAGTTTTTTTCTTACTCACGGCTGTACCATTTTTGTAAAACAAGGTTATGATGGGAGACACCCTATTATCCAAAGGCGTTGGCGTGTAACCACACAAAACGGTTATAGAGCGCAATAGGTTATCTATTGCCCCGCAAGATAAACTGCTCTGACATGAAAAGGGCGTCTTCGCCGAACGAGACCGAAGGATGTGTGATGTACGGAAAGGGCGGGCTGTGAAACAAAAAAACGTTTGACAGAAAGGCGGTAAAGGAAAAGAGTCCTGCCGTCAGGCAAAACAGAAGTTATCTCTGCTGGGTGCAAACCGCCGGGGGATAGCCGATCGTCTTTCCGGAAGAAGAGGCAAATCTTTCATCTCTCATGCCCAATCAAAAGCTAAAGAATCCGACATTATTTTGTAAACATCAATCGTTTGTACGTGTTATATTCTTCTTTAGCCTCTTTATGTTTACCTAGCCTGTTATAGGAATCGCCCATGAGCAAATGCGCGTTGACATTTCCCGGTTCCAATTCCAGCAGTTTTTCACAAAGGGCGATGGACTCCTTGTACAATCCCTTTCGATTATTGGCAAAGGCTAGATTATACCGCGCTTCGTTATTTTTTGGATTGAGAACTAGTGCCTTATCGAAGGTGTCTATGGCCTCTTCGAACGATTCTTTGGCAAGGTAGGCAACGCCCAGGTTATAATAGGCATCGGCGTAATTAGGATTGATTTTTAATGCCGATCTGTATGCGATGATGGCCTTGTCAGCCAATTTCTTTTTGCTGTAGAGACATCCTAAATCGTAGAAAACCTTTGCATTTTTAGGGTAAATTGCCACGTATTTTTCATAGGCACCTATGGCCTCACTGTTCATTCGGTTTTTGGTGTAGAGCATTCCAAGATTGAGGAATGCCTCGGAATTGCTTACATCCAGTTCAACAACCTTTTTAAAGGAATAGATTGCCTCATCAATCCTTCCCTTCTTTTTGCAGGCGAATGCCCGCATCTTGTGGGCATCTTTCAGTGCGGCGTCCATCTCTGTCGCCCTGGTGAATAGTTCGATGGCTTCGTCTAATGCCCCTGAGTCGAAAGATTTTACCCCTTCTTCGTACAAGCCATAAGCGGTAACCGGCTTAACCGGCGGCGGCTGAACGACAGGTGGCTGAACCGGAGCGGGCGTTACGGTTTCTGTCTGAGGTGTTATTGCTACCTGTTGTTGAGCGACAGGTTTTGTCCCTTCCTCCGCCTTTGGCTTCTGCTTTTCCTGGGTTGCCAGTATAATATCTCTTAAACTAACGGTATTTTCAGCAGATTGTTCTTTCTTTCCACATCCACAATGTGCTATCAGAAAAACATACACAGCAAGAGATAAACCATAAGAAATAATTTTTGACGAATGCCGCACTGTCTTTCGGAATGATTTCTTCATGTTCGGTTCATTGCTCCAGTACCATCGTTTAAGAAGTAAACAACTAATTGCATTGTATTAAGATGAAACGAATTGTCAAGAAAATTAAATTGAACACCTGGCTATCTCTTGTGCCGATGACGTACGATTTAGATGTTGATTGATCCCGGTGGAACTTTAATAATAGCCCGGTAATTCATTGCTGGGTCGTATAGCTACAGTCCCTTAGTTTCATAAAGTAATGGCTGAAAAGCTATTTCTTGTTAATAACCTTCGTCATGTATCGTAAAAGAAGTAACCGGGACACTATCCCCACAATTTTGCCGTCTCGTAACACGGGGACGGCATGTATCTTTTTGTTCAGCAAGGCAGCGGCCACCTTGATTATAGTATCATCCTCTTTTGCAGTAGCGGCCATAATCGGCTTGGACATAATTTCAGTAATATTTAAGTTTTTGCACTCATTGCACCTTTTGTCAAAATAACCTTCTCCCATAATTGAAAATAACGAATCGCCCATATTTAAATACTTCGGCATAAGCACCTTTAAAAGATCCGTCTCAGTTACAACCCCGGCAAGTTTTTCATCCTCGTCAACCACGAATATGATGTGAAATCGAATCTTTCCAAGCATCTCCATAAGGTTCAAAAATGTGCCTGAGATTGGAACCACCGTTGGGTCTGTGCTCATAATGTCCTTAACCTTCATGCTTTATTCCCACCCTTTCGCGGAAAAAAATTACGGTTTGTATAGTGTCATGTCGAGAAATATAAAAAATGCGTCCGATTGCAAATTTTATATTTTTAATTAAAGTTTTTTATGCTACTCTATTTTACTTTTTCAAATGAGATAATCAATTACTTTAATAAAAAGTGAGGAAACAGACGTTATGGTTTTTTGGATTGCCACGCTAATATTTGTTGGGTCGTTTGGGTTAATCGTCTCGGAAAAGCTTGATAAAACAAAGGTGGCATTGATTGGCGCCGGTTTGATGATTCTCCTTAAAGTTGTCAGTCAGCATGAGGCCTTTTATGATGAACTTTATGCAATAGATTACAATGTGATTTTTTTACTTATAAGCATGATGATTATCGTCGATATCCTTAAGAAAACGGGGATATTTCAATTTATTGCGATTAAATCGGCAAAACTTGCAAAAGGCAAGCCTTTCCCAATCCTCGTTTTCTTTGCGTGTATAACTGCGATTGCGTCCGCACTGCTCGATAACGTTACGACAGTTTTACTTATCGTTCCTGTGGCGTTGTTCATTGCGGAGGAGTTGGAGTTGGACCCATTTCCTTTTATGATTTCAGAGGTTATGGCCTGCAATATCGGTGGCACGGCAACACTCATTGGTGACCCTCCAAATATCATGATTGCCAGTAAGGTGCAGCTTACTTTTATGGACTTTATCTACCATCTGACGCCTGCTGTGTTGTTCGTGTTTGCCGGATTTATCCTGACCATGAAACTCATCTTCGGGAAAAAACTGCACGTTAAAGAAGAGGTGAGAATGAAGATACTGGCTATGGATGAAAGTGCATTGATTACCGACGTTGGTTTGTTAATAAAATCTCTTGGTATTTTGGGGCTAGTCATGCTCGGATTTATTTTTCACGGGATGTTTCACTACGAACCGGCGACTATAGCGCTTGTCGGTGCGGCGGTGCTACTTATCATCTCGAAAGAGAACGTCCATCATGTACTTCGGGAGTTGGAATGGTCAACCCTTTTCTTTTTTATTGGATTATTTATTATTGTGGGTGGCGTTGTTAAGGTCGGCCTCATTTCAAAACTTTCAGAAGGTTTAATAACGTTAACAAAACCAAACGCCGAGAGCATGTTTACTCTATCGGTTGTAATGCTGTGGTTTTCAGCGATAGGCTCATCGATTGTTGACAACATCCCGTTTGTGGCAAGCATGATCCCTTTGGTGAAGGATACGGCAGAGGCGGTATTGCCGGGCGGATGGGAACTAAAGCCACTTCTTCAGCACACAACCCTTATGCCTGTTTGGTGGTCTTTGGCGTTAGGCACCTGCCTTGGTGGAAACGGCACCCCGATTGGCGCCTCAGCAAACGTTATTACTATCGGGATTTCCGGGAAGGCAGGATATCCCATAACCTTCAAAAAATTTCTTTTCTATTCGATACCGATTACTCTGGAAACGTTAGTTTTATCGACCATCTATATCATCGTCAGATATTATGTGTTTTTCTGAAATCCACGCTACCTGCTAGCGTTCGTGACCACCATAAGATGGCGACAATTGCGGCTCCCGTTTGAAGGAGGCGGTGCAGTGATTTGTTCGAGGAATGTCAGATAGGCAGAGGCTTCGCCGGAGGTTTGTCCACACATTTCTTCAGATGGGCGTAAATTAGCACAAACGAGGGGTCTTTCCGGTTTGTCATAAATAAGGCAGTGGTTATCGGCGCCGAGTTGAATACATCGAATATCGGCGGACTTGCCTTCAGGCATTCCTGGAATGGGTGATGAAATGGAGAGCGCAGTACAACACGCCCCGCAATCTATTCTGCAATTCAATGTAAACCCTCAAGACCATCATTTGTTTGCGTTGGATAATACACAGACGTAATATTATCATAAACGTAACAATTTGCATAGCGCAACAAAGCCGCAACCAAGTCCCACTTAAAAGGGGGGGGGACTTGCAAAAAAAGAAGTTTTTACGGGGTAATATTATAAAGTGTTTGTAAAACTCAGGGCATGCTTAAGGTACTTTGGTAAATTCCCCAAACTCTTCAAATACCGTGTATCCGCCGTAACTTTCGTTATCATTAAAAAATTGTAGAACATTTTCAGCAGAGTCGGATAACGTGTGTTCCTGCCCATTGATTTTCCCTTTTAAAGCTCCGTTCTTTATGGCCTCATGCAACGCGATATCGCTGGCATACCACAGCTTGAGATGGTTGCTGATTACCTCATATTTTGCAACCAGATATTTATCTGAATACCTTGCTTTGTCGGAACCGATAGTGTCCATTGTCACCTGCTCTGCCATCCGCATGTTTAAATAGCGGTGATTTTTGCTATAGGTAGGAAAGGCGTTAAGGGTAATAACACCGACGCCTTTTCCCTTTTCATTACCGATGCAAGCCACCTCCATGAGCTTTGTTTCATCGGACGCGCCAAACACCACGTAATAGTCGATATCGTTCTTCTTACTGTGCCACATCCCGATTAAATCGTTATCGATGGCGGCCTTTTGGGGATCGGAAAGCGGTTTATCAAGTTCAGCAGGGCCACAGGATGAAAGGATAAAAATGGCTGCAACCATAAAAAAAGCACAAAACACTCGCTTTGTCATCACAATCTCCTAGTCCGAACACGTCGGGAAAAAATTGAGG
>Ga0315281_10002557_pt1 | contig 26930 bp, 25 predicted proteins | sample YL17G07_0_MG_FD_204540 | JGI IMG/M metagenome (GOLD analysis project Ga0315281, IMG submission 204540) | Sediment microbial communities from Yellowstone Lake, YNP, Wyoming, USA - YL17G07_0 | ecosystem: Environmental > Aquatic > Freshwater > Lake > Sediment | place: USA: Wyoming | collected...
GGACCACCGAAGTTGTCCACGCCCGTCCCTCCTTACCACGAACCCGTAAACGCTGTTCTTGAAAGGAACGACGCGAGGTGCCGGACCAGTTGATAGCTCAGCCATAGGCCGAAGACCGCCCAAACGAGTACGATCAGGCCGATGGTTGCACGCAGCGCCGCGCGCAACACGTCCGCCAGGAATTGTCCCGGGCTTTCCTTGAACGCCATCGCTTCATCTCCACGTGAACCCATGGGGTTTGTTCTGCCGTCATCCATTACCCGCATCGCCGCCACTCCGGACCATCCTGAAGCCACCTGTAGTCTCGGCTACTATCGTAGAGCAACGACGTTGCTCCCCGTGGTCAGGAACTCTTGCAGTCCTGTCCAGTTTTCTGGTTAATTTTTCGCTCATTGAACTGCACCAGCCTTCCCCTGAACACTTGCTGGCCCACCCGGATTTCCAAGGTCCCGGCGTCAGCTGGATCCCATCCAGGAGCGCCAGCGGACAGTTGCTCCAGTAGCAGCATCGCGAAGTAGGTCAGGGGTATGTTCAAGCCATAGAGCACATCAGCGACCGTATCGAGCTTGGCCGACGAAATCTTTTCATTCCTCCCCGCATCGAGGAGGTTGCGAAGAGTCGTCCTGGACACCCCGGAAGCGCCGGCGGCGTAGATTTGGCTCTGTTGCTCCTCCGACAGAAGGCGCGACACAACCTTGCCTGCCGCAGTTCGCAACGCCCTGCGGTTTTCTTCGCGGCTCAGGTTGTTGGCTCGCCGTCTCATCGAAATCTCCACGTTACTCAGGGTCATCCACAGCCCTGGCATCGCACCTCGGAAGTCACCTACAACGTGCAGTTACACTGAGAATCCCGTTCGCCGAATCCCAGTTCATCACGCAGGGCGACCGTCTCTTTGCACAATCCAACCGGAACGTTCGGGAAGGCATCCCAGAGGATCTCAATCGTACGGCAGTACATCTCCATGCGCAGCGCATGCGGTACCCGGCGCCTGTTGTCGCTTCCGTCGACGCAGGAACCGTAGTCGAAGACTGAGGTGTCCCTTCCCCAAAACCCGGCGAACGCCTTCGTGGCCGGGTAGAACCGGAGCGTGCCGAGCGTGAACCGCTCGACGAAGACCCCGGCGTCGGCGATCATCTCCACCAACTGGGCATACTCATCGTGCCACTTGGCAACCGGGATCATCGGGTCGATGCGAAGGCGCACCAGATAACCCGCCGCCGCGACCTTCTTGGCCGCCGCCAGACGCTTCGCGGGGGACGGTGCCTTCTTCTCAAACTGGCTCGCGATCTCGGGCGCGTTGATAGAGAACGAGATCACCGTCCGGGCGTTGTGGCGGAGCGCCAGAAGCTGATCAACGTTCGTGCTCTTCGTAAGGAAGATCAGTTTGTGCTTCTGCTGATGGCCGAACATTGGCACGATCCACTGGGAAATCCTGGTGTACGGGTCGTACGCCAGGGAATCGGAGAGTTCGCCCATATTCAACGTGCAGGGATCGTTCCGTTGGAGGAAGCGTTCAACCTCCCGCTGCATCTTGGGGTAGTTCGTGAAGAGCGTAGGACGCCGGAAGTCCATGAGCTTGCGGAACGTCCCCAGCAGAAAGCAGTAGTCGCACGCGAAGGGGCATCCGTTGCCATGCGCCAGGACATGGAAGTGCGGGCAGAAGATGCCGGGGGGCGTGCGATCGAAGAACGAGATGAACGCTCCCTGGCGGGTCTTTTCCGTAACGTCCGGCGGATAGATTAACCTTGTCTCAACCATGTCAACCTCCTTATCCTCATCTGCGATTCCGGCGTGATGTAGTCATTGGGTGATCGCACCCAGCCAGTCTTCCATGGGCTGTGGACTTCGGTGAGTTACCTTCCAGGCGGTTTTCGGACAGATATCCGGCTCCACTTCCAGACCCGATAGAACAAACCATGCGGTGCCCTAACGCAGCACGAAAGGCCGTTATCGGCTACAACGATTCCCGAGAACGTATGGCACCCTGGCGAGGATTCCACGATAACCTCAGTGCCGGGGGCCAACGGCGCTTGGCGCATGCTCGCCTCTCCCCAGAAGAACTCCCGAAACCTGATGATTTCGGGGTCGGGCGCGAGGAAGGCGATCCCTTGCGTGCTATCTGTGCCCCGGAGTAGGTCACCGATCAATTTGCCGTAGCGGTCGAATAGCTCGCGGTGCACGTGCCAAAAAAACGGATCGTGCCCGGCTCGTGTACCGCTGCGGCGGACCGCCTCTAAGTGGCCGACCTCATGGCAGATGGTCGCGGCCACCATGTCGTGGCCGTCACGGACACCATGGGCCCGCGTCTCATCATTGAAGAGCTTCCGTCCCGCGCAAGAAACTGCCCCCATCAGTCCGAATTGCAGGCACCGTTCCCCAAACTGAACATGTCGCCTGTGCACATGCACGTGCGTTGACCAGACGCCGGGCCTGTACTGGACGGCGAACCCTTTGATGCTCAGTTCGTCGAGGAGTAACTCCGTCACGGGAATTACGCGTCCCCGCGCGTAGTTGTGAATATCCACTTGCAGTGGAGGTCTTGTCTCTCCCTCCAGCCGCCGCCTTTCTTCGGGTTCGCTGAGGTTGATGCTCATCGTGTTATCACCTGCCGTTTCCAGTTCGTTAACATCAAAAGAATCTGAGCACTTAGCCGACGTGGAGACATTCCTCGCAGGGGAAGTGCCGCCAAGGGGCGCGACCGCGTCCTTGACGCACGAACCAGTCCAACAGGATTCCCCCAATGACCTCATACCGGCGGCGCATCTCGCCGGGGCGGCTCTGGGCAAAGGACGTGAGGCGGTTGAAGAAGTCGTACCACGTAGTGTCTTCATTCACTCCGCCCAGACCGAGGCGCGTCGTCTCGCCTTCGAGCCGGCTCGCGAGGAAGCCCTGGGCCGCCTTGAACTGACCGCCGATGCGCTGCTCCGTCGCCCATCGCGCCCCCTTCTCCAGTTCCGGAAGGAGGGGCTTGTCGTGGACGATCGCGGTGAGCTTCTGCAGCGCCCGGCCAATCGGCATGGAACCGCCCGGCGCCCGCGCAAAGGAGGCGCGTTTCGTAAACGTCACAACACCGTTCAGACAGATCAGCCGCAACAAGCGCTGCCGCGCCTCCAGGCGGCCAAGGCCGTTTTCATAGTTGATCAACTCCCAGCCAGGCCGGTAGTCATCGCCGGGCAGCACCGTCTTCGCTTCGTCGTTGGCCGTCGTAATACGCAGATAGTTCGGCCCCAGGAGGGCGTCGGCCTGAACGCCCTGCTTGCGCAGGCACTCGCTGATCAACGGATGCCGCACCGGCAGGTACTCTGCCGGCATGATCGCGGTGATCAGGTTATCCTGGACATGCACGCGCACCATGTCCTGACGGTCGCGCGCCAGTCGGCCTACCGTATACGTGAAGAGGTCCGGCGGCATGTCGCGGCCATAGGTCTCAGGGATCTGCAGGGAACGCAACAGGCCTTTCATGGCCGGCTCAGTCAAAGGCCCTTCAGTGCTGCCGGCGGAGAAGAGGCCGTCTTCACGCACCGAAATGCTCCGCACGGGCGCCTCCCACTCCGCGCGCTTCTGCGACGCGAGGAAATCCGACAAGGAATTCAAGTCCTTGAACGCGCGTTCGTCAGTTCTAGTCAACGGGATCATGTGCAAGCTCCTTCTCATGGGCGCCGCCGGGAGCCAACTTTGTCTCCCGGTCGAGCGCGTCGATCCAATCCACGACATCCCCCATGCCATTAGCGATGCGGTCTACTTGAGTTTTCATCTGTTCCATCTGCTGGGAATCGAGGCCCTGGATGGCGCTTTTCTGATAGTTGAGGGTTTCGACTCCTTCCATGAGGTCCGACAGAGTTTCGAACAACCGGTCCGCCGTCGAAGGTGTGTGGGCCGGTGCTTCGTCCACCTGCTCGTGCACCAACTTTTCAATGCGCTTCAGCCACAGCTTGCGGGCGTCGTCAAACGACTTGCCGCGCTTCACGCACTGTTCAATGAAGGCCTGGCGTTCCGGCATCGGAACCTGGTCGGCCGCCGCGCGCAGGCGTTCCCCGTTCTTTCCCTCGCCAGCCAGCAGCGACGCGGGCTGTTCGTAGAAAGCAAGCATGGAGAACGTCATCAGGGGATGCGTCAGGAGGAGTTCCTGAAGCGTCGGGGGGAGCCCGGGGAGGCGGCCGTCGGTGATGTACTTCACCACCGAGCGCAATTCCGTGGTCGAGACCCGTCCCGTCAGAATCTTGGCCAGCAGTTTCCGCATCATGGCTTCGCGGCCGTGCAATTCGCCTTCCATGAGCCGGGCGAGTAGGACGGCCTGAGAATACGAAAGAGAGGTGCCGACGCCTTTCTGGACGTCCTCTGGCAGATTCAAGAGGCTGGCGCGTTCGTGAACCGTGGATTGTGCCATTTTAAGCATCTCGCCGACCTGTGCCTCGGTCTTGCCGAACGTGTCCACAATGTCCTTGATAAACCGAGCTTGTTCCATCGGCGTGCGATCCAGGCGTTCGGCATTGGCCATCCACGACATGCATGCGGCCTGTTCCTCAGGCACATCCAGGATTTGACATCGCACCGTGAGCTTCCCGAGTTGCCGCATCGCGAGGAGCCGCCGGCTCCCATCGATCAAGTTGTATTTAGCGGCAGCGTCCATTCGAACGCACAACGGCAGAAGGAGACCGACCTGCTCAATGCTCTTCGCCAGACCAGAAATGTCGTCGGCTTCCGTGTTGCGGTTGCAGAACTTGCTGATGCAAATGCTCTCCACCGGCAGTTCAAGGACTTCCGGCATTACCAACCCCTCCGAGGGTTGGGCGAGGCTTGCCGAGGTCGGACACGACATCTCATTCGATTCGTCACTCATCTTTGTACTCCTTCCCTTTTCCAGGCCGTCTATCGGTTAACCGATTAGAGCCACTCGACGCACCACGCGTGCAGGCAACCACGAACGCCGGCCATTAGAAGAACTTTCGATGTCGCCACTACGCGCCCGCCAGAACACACGCTCGCGCACATAGGCAACGTTTCATCGTGAATCTCCGGGATTATTCGGGATTCTTCGGGAAACGCCGTGCCTGCCCTTCTTCCAACCGCCGCTTTGCCGTCTTGAGCCGTTCACTCACGGCGGCGGGGCAGATGCCCAACGATTTTGCGATCTCCGTCTCGGTCTTTCCTTCGCTGTAGTAGAGATAGACGACGCGCCACTGTTTCGGAGTAAAGAGGTGGGCGTTATTCTGGAAGATGAAGAAACGATCCCCTGTGGTATCCCGGTGGTCATCGGTGTCACGGTTCGGTTGAATCCCGCACAGATGTTCGCGATGGCCCCGGCCCTCGAACTCACCGGGCAGGATATCGGCTATCCGATTGCAGGGTTCCTTGCAGGTTTCGCGCTTCGCGCAGGCGCTGCAGCTTGGCGTCGCACTATCAAGCGGCGCCTCGACCAGATCGCCAATCATGCCCACGAGCTGGTTGAGCACGGCAATCAAGTCGTCCTTTCGCTCCTCAAGGGCAGGGAGTGTCCGCTCCGCCACATTCCGCTGCAAGGCGTCCAGGGCGTGCTGAGCACGCTCAAGCGCCGTAGTGATGCAGTCCCTCATGTTAGCTCCACGTGGCCGCAACTGTGTCGGCCTTCACTTTTTCCGCAGTCCTGGCGGTCATAAACAGCTTCCGGGCGGCGGCCGAACTTGCTCTGGGCTGCTTCTCGTGTGCTTGACTGTCCTATTTCCCAAGGTTAGAATCCGCCAAGGTCTTTAAACCTCCGGCACCGTCGGATACTTGAGTCCGAGACGTACCTATTTTCCGCTGCTGGTAGGTATTCGCCAGAGAGGATTTGATATGGACGTGGACAAGCAAGGGGGGCGTCCGCAGAATCCAGATGGACGACGCACGGTTTTTCTTTCCGCCCATGAACATCCATTGGCGAGAATGGGTGTAGGTGACAGTTCTAGGCCGGTGAGCGTGCGGGAGGCGCTGTGTTCGAGATGGTCGAAGCATCATACGCGTGAGGTCGAACCGGGGCTGTCAGGACCGCCCGTTCAGTACCGGCGACTGAGTGTCGAGGTGTTCTTCGAATCACCGACGCCGGCGACCATCAACGACGTCAGGAAACTGGTCATGACAGGCTGGCGCGTTGGTGAGGAGGAGAAGGAGGAGTGGCGACTGGACTGGGAGTTGCTACCCCTTGGCAGGGTTGGAAGCGAGGACCATGTGTCGAGAGCGGTCGTTGATCCGGGTCGTGGTCTGCCGAGGCTTGTGGTCTTATTGGCCCTGAAAGCCTATTATGATGTTATCAACGACCCTCAGGACAAATATGTGGGAATTCTGTTGGAGGTTGAATACCGTCGTTTTCTTCAGAACTATGGAATCAGGACGGGAAGCAATGTTCACGATAGTTTCCGACAGATGTGGGGCAACCCAACAAGAAAACAAGCGAAGATCACTTTGTACGTCTGTTGCTTAGGCGGCATCTTCACCAGAAGGCCTCCCTTTCACCGAGCTTGGTTTCTGAATCTCAATCCACTCACGGACATCGAGTTCCGCTATGTCAATCATACAGGAGAGGAAGGGATCCTCTCCGCAGAGGCGGGGGCGGCGACTGCGAGACGCATATGGAACAACCTTATTGAAGGCCCGGAATTCCTTATGCCGAACCGCTCAGTGATTCTGGAATCGCTTTGCGCCGGCAAGAAAGTGGTGGAAGGTCGCGGCGGACCGAGCGTTCTTGACGGGCGCGCAGGATTGCTCTTGAAGGTCATTTGCGCCAATCCGATCGCGGACGAGAGGATTGTCGCTTTAGGGACGTTCGTAGCTCCGCCCTTTGACTTTGGACAGGTCAGCCCAGAGAAGAATTCCTTTGAGGGGCTCCTAAACTGGGTTCGCGCTCAGGAGCGCCCTCGACTTGCTATTATCGGGCCGCCCAAGATCGGAAAGACCATCATTCTCGCGCAAATCGCGAGAGAAATGTCAAGGATGGGGAATCCCAGAGACCTTGTGCCAGTATTTGCATCACACGACGAGTGGCGGAACTGGCGGTCGTTCGACGATGTGGCGCGCTATATCGTCAACTGGAACTGTCCTCGGGGGACGCCTATTGGTCTCGCACGATCCATGTTGGTTCAGGCTCGTTCCGACATCTTCTTTCTGCTCGATGGTGCAGAGCTTGACTATGAGGGCCAACTGGGAAAGCTCTTAAGCCGCGGCGATCTGCTGGGCGAATCTGCGGTGGCAGTAACCTGTACCCCTCAGGTATGGAGGTGCCTGAACCTTGCGACAGCTATGACTGCGCTAGAATTGCCCTACCTGACCCCGGATCAAACAAGGCGTTTTGCAGCATCGATGGGCCTTTCCATGACCGGAGAGATTCAGGATTTGCTGCGTGCTAAACCCGATTGGTTCAGGACACCCGCGCGATTGCGAAAGCTCAAAGAACTGTATGAGCGCGCTCCTGATGAAGACCGCTCACAACAAGAGTGGCAAAACATCGGAAAGCAGCTCGGCGCAACAAGCAGACACCACAGCATATCGCGACATGTCGATGCAACGGATCGTTCCTATGACGCAACTCCGATCGAAGAAGAGACGGAGGCGACACTTCCACACGGAAACCGCCTGCTCATTACTGGGCGAAGCCCGGATGCGGTTCAACGAATGTACCTTCACATCCTTCAACAGCGAATGCTCGCCGCCGATCTGGACATTCGTCTGGACGTGGAGTTCGGCGAGGAAGATGTAGACGGGATCTTGGAAGCGAACATTAATTCCAAGGTTCTCTTGTCATGCGCTTGGGTAGCTGATGTCGAGAGAGCTTGTCTATTAAGAAGAGCTGTCGAGGGACTGCTTGCCCAAGGCCACGAGGTCGAGGTGCTGGTTGCTGGCTCGAAATTGCTGTGGGACGAGAGCATAAAAAAGGACTCGGGGTTCTGGGGCACATTCGTAAGACATGGAACGAAGACTGCATCGGAAACGACTAGAGATGCTCGCATGATGACCCAGCTTGAGGCGATTCAGCAGGCGCTGCCTGGTCTCGCTCGGCAATTGGCCAGTTCCGATTTCGTCTCTCTTTGCCGTCGGCTGCGAGAGTTTTGCCGGGAAGTCGTTCAGGACATGGGTTCGGAAGCTGTCGCTGTCGCCATGGACGAGCTCTTAGGACGGCTGGAATCCCGAACGCCGGCTTTTGCCGTGGCTGTGAGGGGATCGGAACTGGGAACAGCTGCCGCGCCCGTCTCGGATGAAGCCGTCAAGGCGCTAGCGTCCAGTCTTGGCAACGAGGCCGAACGCCAGTTAGCGCTGAATCAGCCGGATCTGGACAGGGAAAGCCGCCAACACGGCGACCCGGAGAAGTGGCTCTTCGAGAAGATGACCCCGCTCCTTCGCGAACGTGCCGCGCGTGTGCGCGATTACTGCGAGGAGCGGCTCGAGGTCCTTCACGCTCAAGCCGCAGGTCGGTGCGGTATCAGCAGCGGTATCGGACATTCCAAGCGTGTCCTTCGCCTCAGCGCCGATCTTCTCCGCGCGTTTGAGGCCGGTTTCTCCGACCCGTTCCCTTATTACGCCATGTATGTAGCGACCTATTGCCACGATCTGGGGATGATTGTGCGCAAAGGTGAAGACCTGGGAAATGCCACCCTTCTCTCCCAAGTTCGGGACACGCATGGGCTCCGGACACTCACAGCGATCCTGGGTGACCGGACACAGGGGATACTTCCTGCATGGCGCGCGATGGGATTCGGGAGCGAGCAGGAAGCGGCGGTGATCGCGCAGGTCTGTGCGGTGCATCAACGAGCGTACAGTGAAGATCTGCGCCGTATGCCCGCCTCACAACCTCTGTTCATCGATGGCCAGTCAAGAATGGTATCGCCATTGACGCTGGCGGCCCTCTTACGTCTGGCGAATGCCTTGGATTGTCACCCGAATCGGCTGCCCTCGTCCGACTGCCTTGCTCGGCTATCCATTGGCTCGAGGGAGCAGCATGATTACCTCAAGCACGAATTGGTGGAGAATGTCACGATCGACAGGGAGGGGAAGATTCGAGTCGCGATGTGGGTGCGCTACGTCTATCCGCCGACATGGCGCGCCGTGGAGCAGGTTCGTGCGGGATTGGAAACGGAGATGGCGTTTGCCACGGAAATACTGAAGTTGTGCGGTTTGCGCCTGCCTCCGCCGCAGTTCAAGGAGGATGAGGCGCTGTTTGTGGAGCCGCATCCGTATTGGGGCGAAGGTGACACACAGCCGAGTGAGAAGTAGCCGTTTGGCCGTTTCGGCCTGCATCATGTATATAGCACGGGCGCCAGCCAACTGCCATCGGCCCAGGACCGGTCAATCGCCACTTTCCGACGCGTCTCGCGCATAGCAGCGGTGGGGCTGAGTTGCGGCCCGGTCATCAGCAATCTGTAGAACCCTGATCCCACCTGCGCAGCCGCGTCGTCCGCAACGTTCCATGCCATGCCGATGACGTAGCTAACCCCCGCTTCGCGCAACGCCCGGCAAAGGCTCAGGTTTCTGCCAGTCGTTTCGTCCATGCCTACTCGCCCGCTTTCGCAGGAGTTGAGAAAAACCAACTTGAGTCCGCACCCACCGATCTGTGGCCGCGTCAAATACGTCAACTCGTGCAGGAACAACCGCGTGCCTTGCGCCAATTCAAGGTAGCTCTGATAGGGATATGACTTGTCGAAGATGGAATGCCCGGAGTAGTGAAACACATGGAAGTCGCCGCTGCTGAGCAGTTCGATCACTCGTTGCCGGGTGGCTTGGCCGCGGGTAAGCACTTCCACGCGAGGAACGCCGGCGCCTGACAAAATCGCCCCGATGCTCTGCACCTCTGTTTCAACTCCGGGCAGGTCGCCGCGCGCGTCGGCTCCCACGAGGAGAATGCCTCCGGACCGTCCGCATTCCTCAAGCGCGGAAGCGACGCCCACTGCTCCCAATGTGCGGCTGAACTGCACCTTGAGCGCCAGAAAATCCTCGCCGTCGTGCATTGCCTCCCAAGGCAGTTCCTCGACCGCCTCGTTGACCTCAAGGCGTAACAGGGCCTGGTCGCGATGATGGAGCAGAACGGGTACCACGCCTGTCAGTTCCCCGGAAAGACACTCGCGATAGAGCTTGTGCCCGAACTCGAATGCGGCCTGGCGAAACTCCATGTTCTTCCCCGCGGGCGAGCGGGCCCCACGACTGACGAGGGCCGGATTGTTGATGCAGGCGAGTTCCCGTGCTCTCGCCCGCAGGTCAGTGCAGTGGTCCTCGCCGAACGGCACTTGCCGCTGAGCGGTAATCAGATGCTTGTCCGGCATCAGCGCCTCGGCCTTGACCATCATGACATTCTGCACCAGCGAGATTCGGACCGCGCCTTCGAGAAGGTTCTCATGTTTCGGCCCTGGACCGGTGTCCGTCACGGCGATCCCTTTACGCCAGTCCTCAACTCGCGCCAACTGATCCTTGTCGAGTTGTGTTGTAAGGGACGGATGGTGAGATTCCAGCAGAATCGCACCCTTCTCGATGTCGTCGCAGAGACGGTTCAGGTACTCGTCGATATGGTCGCGTTTCCACCGCACGTACAGGGCCATGACTCCGGTTAATTCCACCGTCAGGTTCAAATCCATGGATGTGTGTTGCTTGTCGATGGCGCAGTAGGTGTGCGTGGCCAATGTGTAGGTCTTGCCCAGGACATCCCAGGGCATGCGAGCGTCGGCCAGAATCTCCACGTGCCCACGGCCGTTGGCGCTCTCGTGCTTCATTTGTTTGACCGAGAGCTTCACGCTGAAAATCCGCCCGACATAGTTACCCGGCGTCGTCCGGCTCAGTCGGAGCGGGGCGGCGCTAAGGCTCGCCTGGATGTCCTCATTGGTCAGCAGGAAATCCACCCACGCATAATTGGCGTTGATATTCTTGCCGCGCTGAACCACTAATTTCATGGCGCCGAACTCCTTGCCACCTCAAGGAAAAACCGATCTGCTCCCGCCCCATTCGCCGCTACGCCGCCCTGTACAGCCGACCGCGCCAATGAACCTGTCGTCTGAACAACCCCATCAATCCCGCTTGGAACGTCGCGGCACCCAATAAAATAATGACCAAAGGATACGCGAGTCCCCAGACCATTCTGCCCGTATGATACCTTCGGAGGAGGAAAATGCAAGCCATTCCGAGACCGTAAGCCAGACACCCCAGGATCGCCACGAGGGATCCGCCCGTACGGAAGCCGCCCGTCACCAGCTGCGTCACTCCGATAACCGGAAGCAGGAGGGAAACGGCGCCCAGAAAACACAGGCCCGTCCCCGCCAGCATCAATGACAGCCAGTCTCCCTCCATATAGGCCAGAGCGGATCTTGCGATGGCCGACATGAATCCGCCGAATCCCTGGAAGAGGCGGACCTGCACCCTGTCGGCCAGATCAATGAACCCGCTGCGCCCTCCCGCCGCCTTTGCCAATCGAGCCAAGAACACATCATCCACTATGGTACCCTTGATCTGTTCGTGGCCTCCGATGTGCCGGTAGAACTCCGTGCGGATCAGGTTGAACGCCCCCGTGGCGGCCCCCTGCGTCCGAGCAGCTCGGAACAACGTCAAGGCGGCGCCGGCGGAATAGACCGGCGCGCACATCTCTTCGGCAATCGTGTCGCACCGAATGCCGAAATATCCGCTGAGATGGTCCAACCGGTCCGCCGCCATCATTCGCACGGCCATTGCCACCGTGCCAGGCAAGAGAATGACATCCGCGTCCATGAACAGGATGAACGTGCTCGTGGCCGACTGCGCGCCATAATGGAGCGCATGATTCTTTCCGACCCAGCCCGCCGGAAGAGGCGGGGCCTGGCAGACGTACAGACGCGAGTCCTCCCTTGCCACGTTGCAAGCAATGGACATGGTGGAGTCGCTTGAATGGTCGTCGACCAGAATGATGCGCTCGATTCCTTCCTGAGCAAGCAATCCACGCAACGTAGTCTCAATAGTACTTGCCTCGTCCCTGGCGGCGATAACGACGGTAACAAGGTGATCCAATCCACCGGATGTCTGGGGACCGTGGAGTCGCGACGTTCGCCGCAGCAAAGTCAACTGCCACCACAACCACGCATAGAACACTGACGTCGCAGCAGCAATGGCGATCAGAGAAATCATAGCGTCACGGGCCTCCGGGCGCAGGAGTCTGGCCTGATGGCAGAGAATGATTCCCATCGCCGCCTCGCTGGATACTGGCGCGGCCTCCGTCCCATTCCCCTGGCATTACACCGCTTTTCAAGCGCGCGCGCAAGCCGGTACGAGACCAAAAAGCTTATAAACACAGATTTCTTTCTGCTACCACTTCGGAGTTACTACACATGGACATTTACACACTCGCACGCATCAAGAGCAGGTACCCAGTCGACATGGACAGTGGCTACTCTCCTCGGAAGTACGCCGCAGACTACCTTCTTCAATGGCAAGGCAGCCGCTATCACAATGCCTGGGATCGAGAGAGATATGTTCTCTCCGAGGCCCTCACTCAGCCTGATACTGAAGTCAAAACCCTGGCCGAGCAGGTATTCGGCGCGCAAGTTCGCGGGCAAAAGCTCCAGGTCATGCATGAAGCCTCTTTGATCTCGGCCCGATACGAGCTTCACCACCGCGTTCTCAATGATCTCAACCATCGGCTTGCAGGCCTGCAAGAGCGGCTCAGCATCGCGAGGATGCTCGATCCCTGGGGGCAATCGAAACAGCAGATCGACTTGGAGAAGCTTCTGATCAACCTGGAGTCCCAGAAGAACGATGAACACCTAGCGTTTTTCAAAGACACTCTCGATCTCCGTCAAGAGATGTTCACCGGAGTCCGGGAATACCAGTCTGCAAGGCAGAGAGCGGCAATCTTCAAGGATTTGGAGGAAGGCGATGCCAATCAAGCATAGCGGTAACCCGGACCGTGTCCGAGAGATATGCCGCCAGCTCAAGCCCATCCTCGGAGAAAAGATGGAGCAGGTCTTCCAGGCGTACCTGGCTGAGGACGAAATGGGAAAGCAGCAGTTGGAAGCCTATCTGGAACTGCTTCAGGCAAAACACATGCCCGTGCGGCTCGACGCGGTTGCCACACAACTCGTTCCCCCGAATCCGGCCCACGCGCAGGGTGAATATGAACTGGGCACAGTACTCTATGGCGGACAAGATCGCGGCGCCTTTGGCCTCCGAGAGAATGAATGGATTCAGCATGTGGGCATTTTCGGCAGGACCGGCGCCGGCAAGACGAATCTGGGGTTCAAGATCGTGGAGGAACTCGTGAAACACGGCAAGCCGGTGTTGATCCTCGACTGGAAGAGGAACTACCGGGATCTTCTGACCAAACCCCTTTTCAAGGACGCAAAGGTCTACACCATCGGAAGGTCCATTGCACCATTCACGTTCAATCCGTTGATCCCACCGCCTGGGACCAACCCCAAGACGTGGCTTAAGAAGCTCAACGAAGTCACCGCGCACTCGTACATGCTGGGCAACGGTGTCCTATACCTCCTACAGCAGACTCTCGATCAACTCTACCAAGAATTCGGCGTTTACGATGGCACCGTGCAACGGTGGCCAACCTTTCAGGATGTCTTGGACAAGGCCAGAAAGCTCGATGTACGAGGAAGAGAAGCCGGTTGGCTGTCCTCGACTCTGAGGGCACTGGCATCGCTCTGCTTCGGGGACATGGGCGACCTGGTGAATCATCCCTCAGCCAACAGCCCCGATGCACTTCTCGACGAGACAGTTATCCTTGAACTGGACGCGCTCACCCAGCAGGACAAGGTCTTCTTTGCTTCGGCGCTCCTGCTTTGGATCCATCACCGGAGGATGGTCGAGCCGACAAGGGAGCAATTCAAGCACGCTATTCTGATAGAAGAGGCCCACCATTTGCTCGCAGACGCCAGGGCAAGTTTAATTGGTGGGCAAAGCGTTATGGATATTACATTTAGGGAGATAAGGGAGTTTGGCGAGTCAATTGTGTTGCTCGACCAGCACCCGAGCCAGATATCCATGCCGGCACTTGGAAATACGTACACAACAATATGCCTGAATCTCAAACACAGCAAGGACGTAAGCGCGATGGCGCAATGCATGCTTCTCGAAGGCGAGGAGAAAGATGTGCTTGGACGCCTGGAAGTTGGGCAAGCTGTCGTGAAACTTCAAGGCAGGGCCCAAAGCCCGTTCATGATCCGAATTCCCGAGTTTCAGATCGTGAAGGGCGCGGTCACAGACGAGATGATCCGGGAGCATATGGGCCTTCCTGCGGAAGTTCAACAGGCACCAATATCGGCAGGCATCTATAAGGCAACGTCTTCAATAACCACGTCAACCATCCCAGCCACATCGCAGCCAGGCATGGATGACCTCGCACTGGCGTTTCTGCGAGACGTGGAGGCGTATCCCGAATGCGGCATCGCGGAACGGTACAAGCGACTTGGCATCAGCGTGCGGCAAGGGCAGAAGTTGAAGTTCCGGCTTCTGGAGGCAGGGATGATCGAAGACCATGAGGAACTCACTCCGACGGGACGAATACGCAAGATACGGCTGATGGAGAAGGGGCAGCATTTCGTCGCTACATTCGGGTCGTATCATCCAGCGCCGCACTGAACCCCGGCGGCATAGTAAAGATTATAAAGGGGTCTTCCTTTGAGTCCTCAATGAAAGCGGCTGTCGTCCTGGTCCTGGCATGCATGATTCTCTTGTCAGCAGCGCCGACTCGTGCGGCTGAAGTGGTGGCCAGCCATAATGCGCGCTTCTGGGTCAATGGGACATGGGTTCCGGCCGGGAACTTGAAGGTGGGAGACGTGTTCATGACCCCGGACGGGAAGCAGGCCATCGTCAGGGATGTCGAATCGGTTTCTATGGAAAACGCCTCGTGCTACGGTCTGGTTACAGATTCGACACGCCAAGGGCAGGCAACCACCCAAGTCTCGGCAGTGGCACACGGCAACTGGTTTGCCCGGTGGTGGCAACGGATGCGCGCCATTTTCGGGTAATCGCACCGCATAGGGTCCACTGCTCATCGCGCTCGGGCTGAACCGCGCTGCGCGAGTAGCGGACGTTGTCATCGGATTCTTCCACTGCGCTCCATGGCCAGGCGTTCAGGCAGATGACATGCTCCGCACGATCATCTCCTTCAACAGATGCCTGTGGCAATGGGGATCGCCTTCGCGCTCATGGCAAAGCAGCGTGATGGTCCCGCCGCGCGCCTTTGCGGCCAGTGCCGCGATTTCTGCTGAACGCACGCCCATCTCCTGGTAATAGCTTTCGACATACGCCGTCCAGGTGATCGTTCCTGACTTCCATGCCTTCAGCAACCTTGCGCTTGGGGCAAGGTCCGACCTCATCCGACCCGTGATCCGAAGGCCTTCTCGGTCCATGCCGCGAGGCCAGTAGCGGGTGACCAGGATTCGTTCTCCATCGGAATCAGCCGGCGGATCACGGACGCATTTTGTATTGACCATTGTCCGAATCTCTCACAGGAATCAGAAAGATGCTTTGTCCTGCACGCGGCGCCGGCCGCACGCGGCAAATCGCCTGACAGTGTAGGTTCCCAGGCGGTCCGAAACAACTACCGGTTTCGAGAAGAGTATGTGCAGTTTACGCGTGACGTCGCTGGGCACCGCCCGAAAGGTATTTGGACACGGACTCGGTCACGAGGGAAAGCTGCCGCTGAGACGCGCGGTGATCGTTCTGCGTACCGTGATCCGTGAAGACCGATGATAATGGCCTTCTCTGCGCTGACCACGCGCGCGGGCTTGATAAATCTTTCGGTGCCACTCCGCAATGGTTCGCATGGGCCGACAGATGACTCTCCTTGCCGGACATCAACGCGTAAACTCCACATATACTCTACCCTGAACCGGTGGGCGCCAGGGCATTCTAGCCGTTCAACCGAACCGCGCACGCCAGACGGTTTCAAACAGGCCTTGGTCGAATAGCGGCCGAATCTGGTTGGTGTAGGTCTTCCCCACCTTGGTAGAAATGAGCAGAATTAACCCGAGACTCTGGAGATACGACAGGGTCGAGTAAAAATGTACGTAGGAGAATGGTTCCTCGTGCACCTGTCTGCTGACAGTGCAATAGGTTTCATAGACGGACCGTGCATGCTGGTCACGGTCATCGACCGCGGCGCGCAAAATGAGAAGCGTCCTGTCGTTCAGATCCTGAATGACGTCGCCGAGGATGTCCCGGCGCGCCCGATCGAAGTTAGCCTGTAAGTTCTGGATGGGTTCCATGGCCATGTAGTACAGCGTCTTGATCGCAACACGGACGTCGGAACTGGTGTTTCTCGCCGTCATGGCAGCGATCTGCTGTAACATGATGGCATCATGCTGAGATAGACCCACTTCTGCTCGCTCTGTCAGGATATCGACGATCTGAGGCGCAGTGTAATTTCGGAAGTGCACGACCTCTGGCTGCAAGGTGCTGCGCACGCTTTCGTCGAGCAGATTGAGCAGTTTCGGGTTGTTGCTGAGCAGGATCGCCATGTAGTTGTCCGGCGAACGACTAATCAGATAAAGAATGTCCTTGTGCTTGTCCTTGTCGGAAAGAAGATCCACTTCATCCAGAACCAGCACAGTCTTTTGGTCGTGCTCCTGACGGAACCGCTGCCATAGCTCCGACAACGAGCAACCCCGTGGCTTGACTCCGAGACACTCGGCCAGGATCTTGAAACTGGTGTTATGGCTTCGACAGTTGATGTAAATGCTATGGAGTCCATTCCGTCCAAGAAGTTGCGTCAGGTATTTTACGGTGAGTGTCTTGCCGCTCCCCCTGCTGCCGAACACGAGGACATTATTGGCGATGCCGGTCTTTTCATATCGCAGGAGAGCGTCGGCTATCGGCTTGACCTCCTCCCGCATGAGCGGCTTTTCTGGGATGTAGTTGAAATCAAAGACTTTGAAGTCCCGAATGCTGCCAGTCGCCTGGCTGAGTTCCTGCCCTCGCTTCGCCACGTATTCCTGAATGTCCATGTTCGCACAAACTCCACTGCACGCATAAGAAAGCAGGCGCCTTCATAAACCTTTCGGTCACTCGGGTGCGAGTTGGCCTGACTTGCTGCCGGAAGGGAAGAGTCCCCAGTCTACGAACCATACGGGACTATGCCTGGTTTGACCAAGCGAAGCTCGATATCCCGAAACCGTCCCCACAGCTTCTGAAGCTTTTCTACCGGTCTTCTCCGCGCGGCGCGGGGACAGGTCTCGATGCATTCGTGAATAGAGAAAAAGAGGGCGAAGAATCTGCCCAGCTGCACTTTGAGGTCTCGCCCGCACGAACTGCCGGCGGCAATCCAGAAATCGCAGTTGCCGCGCCGCTCGCTGAGTTCCAACTCACGCCAAGCCAAGAGTGTTTCCGTCTCCTTCAGCACCTGCTCGGCTTGCTCGAAAGCTCTCGTCAGTTCATGATCCATTCGAAAAGAAAGCGGATCGGGTATATAAGCTTTGCGATCACTCGTCCCCGTTGCCTTCCACGTAGGGTGGATGGTCATAGGTATCAGGGTCTCGGTACAACCGCTGCGCTTCCTCGATTTCCACCAGGTCATCCAGGACTCCCTCGATGGTGTCGCGGACCTCCTCCATCTTCTCGATGATCTCCTCCAGTTCGCCGTTGGTGGCGTATTCGTCTGTTGTCATTTCAAAGGAGGAACGGATCGGCCCTTTATAAAACTGCCGGTCGGCTTCCCTTCGGGTCTCGCGACCTGGCGAGCATCCGAATACGCCTGGGCGACCAACTCATCCGACGGATTAAGATAGACACTGGTGGATTTAAGGTTCCGATGACCAACCTGCTTCTGAACAACCGGCAGTGGAACCTTGTACGTGTGGATGTAGTGCATGAGATGCGAGTGTCTCAGGCTGTGAACCGTGAACTGGTGCAACCGGCGGCCATGGGTGTCCCGACCGTACTCCCGATCCAACCCGGCCTTCCTGGCGTACTTCAGGAAGAGCTGGCGGATGCGATTCTCGGAAAAGTGAGAGTTGGGCTGGCTGGGCGGGTGGAACAGATATCCTTCCTCATCTTTGAGGACCTCGTCTCGCTTGGACATCCGCTCTTGGGCTTTGAGCATACTTCTGATCTCGTTCATCAATCCCGGCGGCAAGTAGCTGAAGCGACGGTGGCGCGTCTTAGTGTTCTCTTCTGGAATGAGGATCGTTGAGCGGGAGAAGTTCAGATGCTTGAGCTGGATCCGAACGAACTCGCCCACCCTGCATCCCAGTTCATAGATCACCTGGAGCATGAGCTTGTCACGATAGGAGTCCACGCAATCGAAGAGTTGCTGGAGTTCCTGGTACGTCAGGTACCGTATTGTCTCCCCAAACCGTTCATATTTTGGGGAAGATTTCACATTTGACGATTTTGGCTCTGCAGCGGCGCCGGTCATGCGGCGGAAAGTATCGTTTTCTGTCATTTGCTTCACATTCGGTTCCAAATGTGAATAATGTTCTGAACTTCATTATGTTCAGCATTTTCACAGAAGTGAGAGTTGAGCCTTTCTTATAAGTGTTTCGGTCAGGGAGTTCAGCACATATTATATTTGGGGATCATAGGTCGGGATGTCCCGGGGTCTCGGAAAGCGGGCAGTAGGGGGCCGCCGCCGAACGCCTTCGACCGGCCAGCCGTTTGCAGACCGGCCATTACCGACCGACAAGACGGCGTCGGTCAAGAACGGCTGGCCTGCGCCCCGTCATAACCGACGCATTACGGCTTTTCGCTTGATTTTCCTGGCAACAGACGTGATCTCGATCATCGGCCCGGCGTCGAGCTGATCGGCGCCGATGAGACGGACCAGCCGCTCTATGCTTGCTGCGATTTGCTCGCGTTCACTCGCGGAAATGCCCTTGAGCTTCTCGCCCAGGATGTGCTGCATCGGATACGGTGTCGTGGCCGCCAGCTTTCGGCCGGCTTCCGTAGCGGTGAGGTGGACCTCGCGGCGGTCTTCATGGCTCCGCTCGCGCAGGACAAGCCCCTTCTTTTCCAGCCGATCGAGAACACCCACCAGCGTGCTTGGATCGAGATGGACGCGTCCAGCCACGTCCGTGGAGGTGATGGACCCATTCTCAACCACGGCTAGCAGGCACATTAATTGAGGCCCGGTAACGTGGTGCTGTGCAGCTAACTTGCGGGAATCTATGTCAACGGCCCGGATGATCTGGCGGATCGCGTTGAGGATACGAAGGTCGCAGTGGTTCCCCCTCGCGCGACGCGTCCCTTCTGCGTGGCACACTTGTCCGGCCATTCCGTTTCTCCTTGTAAAACCGCAGGCACCTTGATCTCTTCCGCGGAACCCACGGATTTTTCCGGAAAAAATCATTGACATCTCGCGGCCCGCCCATTATACTACAATCGCTTGGGGATGCAACTAATGGAAGTGCAAATGATGTAACAGGGCTGCTGTAAGGGTGTGACGGGACGCTCTCGTCACAGGTTGGTCGGGTGGTCGGGCCGCCATCCGGAAATGGGGAATTTCCGGAGGCATTCATGGCGGCAACCGCCCTGAAGGTCGCGTTCAACGGGCGCCAAGTCCTTCCCGTCCGGTTGCCGGACCGCGCCGCATCCTCTCGCGCTTCTTGTTGCCGGCGCCGCGGGCCGGCCCTCCGTCTGGGAGGGCATCGGCCATGAGAATCTCCAATATCCTCTTGCCAGAGACGGTAGTCACCGACCTCACTGCAACCACGAGAGAAGAAGTCATTCGCTCTCTCGTCGCCACTCTTGCCAAGACTCGGACCGTGGACGCAGAGGCGGCTCTCAAGGACATTGCCGTCGCCCACCGCATTGGTGCGACCCTTATACCGGTCGGTCTGCGCTTTGTCGCAGTGCCGCATGCTCGCACTCGAGCGTGCAAGCAACTCGTTATGGCACTGGGAGTGTCGCGTGCGGGCGTGCCCTGGGATGCCGGTGACACCCAGCGCGCCAATCTGGTGATTGTCATCCTGGGACCGCCGCAGACGCACGCGCTGTACCTCCGCGTCCTCAGCCGCATTGCCAGACTCTGCGAAACGGAGGGTTTTCTCGACTCCATGCTTCAAGCCGCTTCCGCACAGGATGCCATTGAAAGGCTCGCCGCAGTGGAAGAGCCGCTGGGCGAGATGGTCGCCGGCGATGGCATGCCCACGTTCTGCGTTCTCGGGGCGGGCCCTGGCGGCCTGGCGATGGCGGCGCACCTCGCCATGACCGGCTGCAGGGTGAACATGTTTAATCGAACACTGGCCCACATTGAGGCCGTTCGCGCTCGGGGTGGAATTGATGCGGATGGTGAAGTGAGCGGCTTCGCGTCCTTGAACGTCGTCACGGCCGATCCCGCCGAAGCGATGGATGACTGCGACGTACTGATGGTCGTTGTCCCGGCGACCGCGCACCGCGACATGGCCCAGATCATCGCTCCGCACATCAAAGACGGGCAGATTCTTGTGCTGAATCCGGGGCGCACCGGCGGCGCGCTGGAGGTCGCCAAGATCATCGGGGAGAAGAATCCCCGCGTTCAACCGTATATCGCGGAAGCCCAGACGCTTCTTTATGCGGCCCGCGCGACCAATCCGGGACAGGTACACATCTTCGGCATCAAGAATTCTGTCCCGTTGGCCACCCTGCCAGCCTATCATATTACCGACATCCTGCCCGTCATTCAGAAGGCATTGCCGCAGTTCGTTCCAGGCGACAACGTGCTGAAGACCAGCCTGGACAACATCGGCGCTGTGTTCCATCCGGCCATCACGGTCCTGAATGCCGGGCGAATCGAGGACACGCACGGCGACTTCGAGTATTACGTGGAAGGTGTGACACCGTCCGTGGCCTGTGTCTTAGAGGCCATTGATCGGGAGCGGGTGAACGTGGCTGCCGCACTCGGCATCCGGGCGAACACCGCCCGTGAATGGCTCTATCTGGCCTATGATGCCGCAGGCAGGACCCTTCATGACGCCATGAGGGCCAACGCCGGCTATTCCGGCATCAAGGCGCCGGGCACTATGGCGCACAGGTATATTACGGAAGATGTGCCGGCCAGCCTTGTTCCGATCGCTTCAATCGGGGAGATGCTCAACGTCCCAACCCCGATGATACGGTCCATTATCCGGCTCGCGTCGGCGATGCACGGCGTGGACTATTGGGCCGAAGGCAGGACGGTGGAACGATTGGGAATCAAGGGAATGTCGGTCAAGGATATCCGCTTCCTGGTCGCCGGCGCGGAACCCACTGCGGTAGCCAGACCGAATGGTCCTATGGCTGCCCCAGCATCGGGAAGACAGGACACCTCCAACACAAACGAGCAGCGAGCGTAGAAAGGCGTACTATGTGCGGAATCCTGGGAATGTCGCGCGGCAACGCTGAGGAGTTCTTAGCCCCGCTGCTCAAGGTGCTTGCGCATCGCGGCCCCGACGGGAACGGCCTATGGCATGATGGGCATCACACCTTTGGACACACGCGACTGTCCATCATTGATTTGGCCGGCGGCTCGCAGCCGATGAGCGATGCCAGCGGGCGCATGCATATCACATACAACGGCGAGATTTACAACTACCTTCAACTCCGTCAGACAATGGGTGAAGTTCCATTTCGGACGCTGAGCGACACGGAAGCAATCCTGGGACTCGCCCAGTCCGACGAGCTTCCGGAACGTTGGGTGCGGAACCTGGACGGCATGTTCGCCTTCGCACTGGCCGACGGGCCCGAACTGATGCTGGCGCGCGACCCGCTGGGCATCAAGCCGTTGTACGTCGGACAGGTCCAAGGAGGGATGGCCTTTGCCTCCGAACTGAAAGCGCTGGCCGGTCGCGCCGCGAACATATCCGAGTTCCCGCCCGGACATCTCTTTCACGTAAGGACGGGGCTTAGGCGCTACTACCATCTGCAACCGGCGTTGAAGGACGTGGAGAATGCAGAGGAGGCGAAGGCCGGGATCCGTCAGCGGTTGGAGACCGCCGTCCGGAAGCGGCTCATCGCGGACGTTCCCGTCGGCGTGTTTCTGAGCGGCGGCCTGGACAGCAGTGTGATCGCGGCTCTGGCGCGCCTGCACAAGGACCCGCTCGACACCTTCGCGGTGGGAACGGAGGACAGCGAGGACAGGGTGCTTGCGCGGCAGGTCGCCGAGTTCCTGGGGACCCGTCATCATGAACGCCTCTACGACATCCGCGAGGCCGTCGAGATTCTGCCCGAAGTCATCTATCACCTGGAGTCTTTCGACTGCGCGCTGGTCCGCAGCGCCATCCCGAATTTCTTTCTGGCCAAGCTGGCGAGCGAACATGTCAAGGTGGCTCTGTCCGGTGAGGGCGCTGATGAACTCTTTGCGGGCTACGAATACCTGAAAGCGATAGACGCCGAGGCGCTCGACGAGGAACTGCTGCGCATCACGTCCGCCCTGCACAACACGAACCTGCAACGCTGCGACCGAATGAGCATGGCGCACAGCCTCGAGGTTCGCGTTCCGTTCCTCGATGTGCAGATGGTGGACTACGCCTTTCGGATACCCGTGAGCCTGAAGCAGTGTGGCTCGGAGCAAAGCGAGAAGTGGATCCTCCGAATGATGGCCCAGGAAATCCTGCCGGCGAACATTGCCTGGAGGAAGAAGGTGAAGTTCGCTGCCGGCTCCGGCCTGGGCTACAAGATGGCCGATTTTGCGGAGCGCGAAATCAGCGACAGCCAGTTTGAGAGGGAGCGGGAGATTGCCGACGGCCAGTTCCTCAGGTCCAAGGAAGAACTTCTCTACTATCGCTTGTTCATACAGATGTACCCCCAGAAGGAACTGCTTTCGTTGGTCGGCCGCAGCCGGAGTGTCTAAACGTTCGCGCGTTGCATGCAGAGGAAGCGAGCATGCGGTTCCATCTCTCAAAAGGCGACCGTTTCGGACTTGCCCACCCCGCTGTGGACGCCCATACCCTGGGCATCAGTTCCATCGAGCAACTCCTGGAGGACTGCGGATACCAGGCGGCCTCCGCCAATACGCAGGTTTGCCGAGCGTTTGATCATCCGCAGAACCCGCGCAATCAGAAGACCATCGAACAGTGGATACGTCAGGAACGAATCACTGTCTTGGGATTCAGTTACCGGCTCGACGCCGCCGATGGGGCGGCAATCTTCTCTCGGCTGGTTCATCATCTCAGGCATGCCGGCCTCTGGGCTGCTCAAGGTGGCGTGATACGCGCTCTGTTCTTTGCAGGGCTTCCTCTGGCCTGCCGACTGGTCAAGGCGCAGCATCCGGATGTTGCCGGGACATTCTGCGGGGACGAGACGCCCGCCGAGACCCTCGGCATTCTGGGGATCGACGCGAGCACCTTGCCTGGCGAGTTAGCGCGAGGCGTGGGATACGATTCGGACCGCCTGTCGTTCGGCAAGGAGATGATTGCCAAAGGCGAGTATCTCCGACTTCAACCCCCGGACCGCGGCGGCTATGAGGAGTTCGGCACTCGGCGAGATACGCTGATGGCTCGCCTTCGACACCATACCAGGCATGGCTTGCCCCCCGTAATGCGGGCCCATGTCGGTCCTTATCTTCCCGACCGCCAGGAGGCGGTGAAGCTGTTCCTTCAGTGGTGCAGGCAACTGGCCGCGTCCGGGCATCTGGACGTCCTGTCCATCGGCACATCGCAACTGACGCAGTCCAATTTCGGCGAGGACTGGAACGGCAGGCCAAACGGCGGCGGCGTTCCTCTGAATTCCCCGGATGAATTTGCGGCAGTCTGGGAGGCGTCTCGGCCAATGCTGGTGCGATCCTATGCGGGGACCCGCAAGATTCCATCGCTTGCCAGGATGTACGAGGAAACCATCAACATCGCATGGCATGCCTTATCGCTCTGGTGGTTCTGCCGAATTGACGGCCGGGGGCCTCATTCGGTCCGCGAGAACCTTGAGCAGCACGTCGAGACGCTAAGGTACATTGCCGCAACGGGCAAGCCGTTCGAGGCGAACGTGCCCCACCATTTTGCTTTTCGGGGCGCGGACGATGTGACGTACATCGTCTCGGCCGTGATAGCGGCGAGGCTGGCGAAGTCCCTCGGCAGCCGTTGTCTGATCCTGCAGAACATGCTCAACACCCCGAAGTACACCTGGGGAATTCAGGATCTGGCCAAGTCACGTGCGATGCTGCGTCTGGTCCGTGAACTGGAGGACGAACGCTTCCGCGTTATCCTTCAACCGCGCGGCGGCTTGGACTATTTCTCGCACGACTCCGAGAAAGCGAAGGCGCAACTGGCGGCGGTGACGGCCTTGATGGACGATATCGAACCCCATGATCCCGGCAGCCCACCAATCATCCATGTGGTCAGCCACTCCGAGGCCTCTCGCCTGGCCGATCCGGCGGTCGTCAACGAGAGCATTCAAATCACGCGCCACGCGCTTCAGGAGTACCGGCGGCTGCGGCGCGATGGCCAGATTGACGATATGTCCATGCACGCGGAAGTCGTCGCCAGGACCGGGGCTCTGGTCGCGGAAGCGGTCGCAGTTCTTCAGCAAATTGAAGCGGTCATCCCTGAGCCTTACACGCCGGATGGATTGTATCGGATTTTCGCATCGGGGTTCTTACCAGCTCCGTACTTGTGGGAATGCAGGGACGAGTTCGGCCATGCGGTGGCTTGGCAGACCCGTGTCATCCGGGGAGCGGTCGAAGTGGTGGATGAGCATGGGAATCCCATGCCGATAGCGGACCGAATCCGGCGGGTTATCGCGCTGAGCGGCTTGGGAATGTAAGAGAGAGGGTATCTGGAATGGCTACAACGCGAATCGGCCTCCTGAACAAGAAACGCGGGAACTTTGCATTGCAGGAAAAGTTCATCGGCGCCGGCAGCGTTGCCGACCATACGGATGCTGAGGTGGCGCATCATGAGCGGGCATTGACCGAAGCGGGCTACAGCGTCCGCCAGATTCCTTGGGGCCCCAACTTCATCAAGGATTTGCAGGCATCGGAGGTTGCCCTTGTCTTCAACGTCTCCAGCCTCGTGGAAGCCGCGATCCTTGAAGAACTGAACATGCCCTACGCCGGATCCGATACGCCCACTATCGTTATCTCCTTGAATAAATCACTGGCGAAGAGACTCTGGCAGCAGGTGGGTCTTCCCACATCGCCTTTCCATGTGGCCAGGTCGGAAAAGGACTGTAAGGTGTTCCTGGACGACCCGCCGTTCGACTATCCGCTTTTTGTTAAGCCAGTAGCGGGGCGAGGCAGCGCAGGAATCAACGAGACGTCAGTGGTTCGCAACTACGATCAACTCGTCGGCGCGGTTGTTGAAAGGATCGAGACCATCGGCCAACCGGTCCTCATAGAGAAGTTTCTGCAAGGGAGAGAAATCACGTTGGGCGTTCTGGGCAATGAGGACGCCAGAGTCCTTCCTCCCTTGGAGATCGTGTATCGCAAGGGAGACATCACACTGACGTTTGAGAAGAAGATGGCGGACAACGATTCTTTCCTGTGCCCTGCTCCGCTGACTGTTGAAGAGACCCGGATGCTTCAGCAATTGGCACTTGAGGCGTACCGCGTGTTGGGTTGCAAGGATTTTGGCCGGATTGACACGATACTGACCGACGAAGGGCCGTTCCTGTTGGAAGCGAACACGTTCGCAGGGCTGACATGCACACCCAGCGAAAAACCCGAGAGCTACATTGGCTTTATGGCGCGCGCGGAAGGAAAGGGCGGCAAGGAGCTGCTGGACGAGATTGTTCAAAGCGCTATCACGAGATTCAACTTGAAGGCTTGAGCATCAAGCGGGCGGAGAAGCGATTCCATGATCAAGATGAAGACGATCCTCCACCCCACGGATTTCTCCGAGTCGTCCAACTACGCACTCAAGTACGCCATTTCCTTGGCGAGGGAATTCGAATCAAAGCTCCACCTCCTCCATGTGGTCGAGGACGTCTCCACGATGTTGTGCCTGGAGCCGTGCCCGGTCATGCCGGTCGCGCCGGTTATGACCGAGATGGAGAACCGCGCGCGCAAGGCGCTCGACCAGGTTCTCTCGCCGGAAGCTCGAGGCGCAATCTCGACGGAATGCGCGCTTCTTCGCGGGGTGCCGTTCCAGGAGATCATACGTTACGCGCGACAAATCCAGGCCGACATCATTGTATGCGGCACGCACGGTCGCACCGGACTGAAGCACCTGTTATTCGGATCCGTAGCGGAGAACGTCGTTCGCAATTCACCGTGCCCCGTGCTCAGCGTGCGGCACCCTGAGCACAAGTTTGAAATACCAGGCTGACGCCGAGGGCAGTTGCGCGCCGCGCATCTGTCGTCTCGTTGCCAGATCAATGCCACGCGTGGAGAGGCCGACGATGTTCCGGCGCGCCATCCAATTTGTCCTGGACAACTCTATCCTTCTCATCCTTGGTGCAGGCGTGGGCTTACTGTGGGCCAACCTCGCTCCAATGAGCTACGGATGGTTGGGCGACCTGCATCTCCCAACGGTCCTGAAGGCGTCTGAACAGGGCTTCGCATGGCACGGCATAAGCCTTCACTATGCGGTCAACAACGTTCTCATGGCCTTCTTCTTCGCGCTGGCGGGCAAGGAAGTGTGGGAGGCGCTGCTGCCGGGCGGGGCCTTGCGTGATGGGCGACGCGCTGCGACCCCGATCTTCTGCGCGCTTGGAGGGATGCTCGGCCCGGCCGCCATTTACCTGATCCTCGTGGCGCTCAGCGGGCAATGGGCGAGTCTGCGGCAAGGGTGGGCCATTCCCTGCGCCACGGACATCGCCTTCAGCTATCTCATCGCCCGCTTGATTTTTGGGAAGACCCATCCAGCCGTGCCATTCCTGCTTCTCCTGGCCATTGCTGATGACGCCTTCGGGTTGTTAGTTCTCGCCCTATTTTATCCCGCACACGCATTTCAACCACTTTGGTTACTCCTGTCGGCGCTGGGCGTGGGGACAGGACTGCTTATGCGACAGGCCGGGGCGCGCAACTTTTGGTGGTACCTGACTGGGCCAGGGGCACTCTCCTGGCTGGGATTCGCCCTCGCAGGGATACACCCGGCGCTGGGACTGCTTCCGATCATTCCGACTATGCCGCATGCTCA